>Ga0315282_10008582_pt1 | contig 16496 bp, 11 predicted proteins | sample YL17G07_20_MG_FD_203693 | JGI IMG/M metagenome (GOLD analysis project Ga0315282, IMG submission 203693) | Sediment microbial communities from Yellowstone Lake, YNP, Wyoming, USA - YL17G07_20 | ecosystem: Environmental > Aquatic > Freshwater > Lake > Sediment | place: USA: Wyoming | collected...
TGCCGAGGTGAGCGAGTGCCACCCCCTTGTCATAATGGGCGTTTGCATATTTCGGGTTGATGGCAAGTGCCCGGTCATATGACGGGATTGATTCATCGTACCTGCCGAGTTCGGCAAGCGCGATCGCCCGGTCATACCAGCCGTTCGCGTTACCGGGTTTCATCTCAAGCGCTTTTGTCAGTGCATCAATGGCATCTTTGCACTGACCGGTGGAGAGGAGCGCGCTCCCCTTCCGGAACCATGCAGGTGCGCAACCGGGATCAGATTCGATCACCATATCGAAACTTTTAATTGCCTCGGGATATTTTGCCAATTCAACGAGGGATTTTCCTTTACGGTACCAGGCAGTACTGCTGTCAGGAGTTAATGCAAGGGCGCGGTCGAATGTGTCAAGGGCTTCATTGAACTGCTCAAGTTCGAAGAGCACGCTCCCTTTGAGGAGCCACACATCAGCATTATTATTCTGGATGTTTAAGGACGCATCAAGGGTAACGAGCGACTCATCAAACCGGTTGAGTTTCGCAAGCATCCGGCTTTTATGGTATAGTACATCTGAGTTCGCCGGCACCAGTTCCAGTACCGAATCAAATGCATGTAGTGCATCGTCGTATTTGGCGAGGTTTGCATACGAGAGGCCGGTCTGGCATATAGCATCGGTGATCGAGGGATCGAACTCAAGTGCATGCCTGAATGACCGTATCGCTTTTTCGTATTTCCCGAGCGCATACAATGCACCTCCCCGCTCGTGGAATGCACGGGCGTGACTGGGGACGTATTCAAGGGTTTTGTCAAACTCTTTTACCGCATCTGCATACCGGTGGAGCCGGGATAATGCGAGCCCTTTTTTATACGCTCCTTCAGGGTACGACGGGTTGATGGCGAGTGCCCGGTCATACACCTGCACCGCATCTTCATCATTCCCCTGTGCAAAGAGTGCCTCGCCCCACCCGAATGCGGCATCAGCGGATTTCGTATCGAGAGTGAGCGTCTTTTCGTACGCTGCTGCTGCGGCAGGATAATCCCCGAGTTTCGCAAGTGCCTCTCCTTTCGCGAGCCATGCGGGTGCCTCATCAGGAGCAAGTGAGAGCGAGCGGTCGAGTGAAGCAAGGCTGTCGTTGTATCTGCCACACTCAATAAGCGATCTCCCCCGGTAGTACTGGAGTTCGGCGGTTTCATACCCGAATGTCAGTGCCTGGTCGAATGCCCCGATTGCCTCTGTGTAGTTCCCGAGCGTAAAGATGGCAAGCGCCCGATGGTAGGCATATGCCGGCTCCCTGGGGGAGAGTTCGAGTGCCCGGTCAAATGCCTGTAATGATTCGTCTACCCTGCCGAGGATGAATAGGGTGAGCCCTTTATGATAGGCAGCCGCATCACAGATGTCATCGAGAGCGAGAGCACTCTCGAAAGCACCCAGTGCGTCCTCATGGAGTGCCATGCCGGAGTACCCGATTCCTTTGTAGTACCAGGCACGGGCATCCTTCTCGTCAAGGGTGAGCACTTTATCAAAGGACGCGATCGCTTCTTCCCAGCGATCGATGCGAAGGAGGGCTTTCCCCCGGAAAAAGAGGGTAAAAAGATCTTTTGACCGGTGTTTTAAGGATTTGCCAAACGATTCCACTGCCTCCTTGAACCGGCTCAATCGGTACAGCGAATAACCTTTGCAGGTCAGGACCTGTGCATTTTTAGCATCGGACTCCAGTGCCCGGTCGAGCGCGATGACTGCATCTTCAAACCTGGATAGTTTCGCAAACGCTGTACCGAGCGAGAAATGCGCTGCGGCACTTTCTGGGCTAAGGGAAATTGCGCGTTCAAGGACCGGGACTGCGTCTTTTTCGCGTTTGAGGTTTATGAGAGCCTGTCCCTTGCCGAGGAGAGATCCGGTATCTGCGTTGTCCAGTTCAATCGCCCGGTCAAACGAGGATGCCGCCTCCTCGTACTTCTCCAGTGCAGCGAGTGCAACCCCGTTCTCATAATAGAGCCCGGCGCCTGCAATCCCGAGCGCGAAGCACTGGCTGAATACCTCAACTGCTGCATCGAATTTCTTCAGCCTCGCAAAGGCAAGCCCCTTTTCTTTGAGGGCATCGGTATTTCCCGGGTCAAGCTCAAACGCCCGCGTGAAGGCGAGGTTAGCCTTCTCATCCCGGCCGAGCCTGACAAGGGTAAGCCCGGCATGGTATATTGTTTCAGGAGAATCGGGTTCGATAGCGTGTGCCGCATCGAATGCCGCGAGTGCATCACGGTATTTTTTCACGGAGAAAAGCGCAAGCCCCTTCGCGTACAGGACCGCTGCATCGTCTGGAGTGATCTCGAGGGCGAGATCGAATGCGAGGACTGCTTCGTCGTTCCGGTCCAGTGCGGCAAGCGCAAGTCCCTTGTGATAGATGCCAAGCGAGAAACCGGGGACGAGTTCCAGCACATGGTCAAACGCAGCCACTGCCTCAGCATGTCGTGAAATCTTCGCAAGGGAAAGACCCAGATCGTAATGCGCATGGGCATTAGTGTTATCCAGCTCCAGTGCCCGAGTGAGGGCAGCGACTGCCTCCTCGTGCCGGTCAAGGTCCGTAAGTGCGACGCCCTTGTAATACCACGCGTCGGCAAAATCCGGGAGAATCTCGATCGCCCGTTCGCAGGCGACGAGCGATTCCCCGTATTTTTTCAGTTCGTGCAGGGCGATTGCCTTATACAGCACCGCCTCCGCACTTGCCGGCTCGTGTTCGAGTGCCCGGTCAAAAGAAACGATCGCCTCCTCATATTTCTTTTGTGCAAAGAGCGCGACCCCGCGTTCATAGTGGATGCGGGGTGTTGCAATACCCCGGTCGATGCACTGGTCAAAGATCTCAATTGCAAGAGGGAACTGTTCCCGGCGGGAGAGTGCGAGACCTTTCTCTTTGAGGGCATCGGTATTTTTCGGGTCGAGCTCAAGTGCCCGTGTAAAGGCACCCGTAGCATCCTCATCGTGCCCCAGTGCGACAAGCGCGACCCCCTTCTGGTATAACGTGTCCGGTGAATCGGGTTCGATAGCGAGCGCTGCGTCAAATACCTCAATTGATTTATCGTATTGTTGCAGGTGCAGGAGTGCAAGCCCCTTCGCGTACAGGGTCGGGGCATCGCGGGGGACGATCGCAAGAGCGCTGTCAAAGGAGATGACCGCCTCGTCGTTTATGTCAAGAGCGGCAAGCGCGAGCCCCTTCTGGTAGAATGCAGGGGCATAATCCGGGACGAGTTCGAGCACACGGTTAAACGAGGAGACTGCATCGGCATACCGTTTGACACGGGCGAGAGAGAGACCGAGATCATAGTGGGTATTGGTGTTCCCGCTGTCCAGTTCCAGCGCCTGGCTGAAGGCGGTGACTGCCTCCTCATGCCGGTCGAGGTCTGAGAGTGCGACGCCCTTGTAATACCATGCTTCGGCAAATGCCGGTCTGATCCCGATTGCCTGTTCACTGGAGGTGAGCGATTCCCCGAATTTCTTCAGTTCATATAGTGCAATCGCCTTGTCAAGTGCTGCTTCTGCGTTCGCGGGATCGGATTCAAGCGCCCGGTCAAACGAGACGATCGCCTCGTCATATTTCTTCAGCGCAAAGAGTGCGACCCCTTTCTCGTAATGGATGCGGGTATGCGAAAGTCCAAGGGAAATGTACTGGTCAAACGCAACAATGGCCTCTTCAAACTGTTCGAGACGCGAGAGTGCGAGGCATTTTTGGTAGAGGGCATCGGTATTTTTGGGATTGAGCCCGAAACATTTGGAAAATGCTTCTACCGCAGTATCGTCCTGCCCCAGCGCGATTAGCGCGAGCCCCTTCTGGTAGAACGTGTCCGGAGAACCGGGTTCGATTGCGAGGGCAACATCGAAAGCCGCAATTGCGTCGTTATACTGTTGCAGCCGGGAAAGAGCGACCCCCTTTGCATACAGGGTCGGGGCATCGCGGGGAGTGATGTCGAGTGCAATATTATACGAGAGGACTGCCTCTTCATTCATACCAAGGGTCGCAAGCGCGAGTCCCTTGTGGTAAAATGCGGGAACGTAATTCGGGACAAGTTCGAGCACATGGTCAAACGCAGCGATTGCCTCGTTATATCGGTTGATTTTCGCAAGTACAAGACCCTGCTCGAAGTACGCATGGAAATTGCTGTTATCCAGTTCCAGCGCACGGTCAAAGGCTGCCACTGCATCTGTATACCGCTCAAGATCTGAGAATGCCACTCCTTTGTAATACCATGCTTCGGCATAATCCGGTTTTAGCTCGATCGCCCGTTCACATACGGTAAGCGCTTCATCCGATCGTTTCAGGCCGAGAAGTGCAATTGCCTTGTCAAGCGTGGCTTTCGCGTTTTTCGGATCTGATTCGAGTGCAAGGTCAAACGTGTCGATTGAACCCTGGTACAGTCCCTGTGCGGAAAGTGCGACTCCTTTCAGGTGGAATGCCTGTGCATAGTTTGGCACGAGAGAAAGGGTCTGGTCAAATGCCTGTATTGCAGCGTTATACCGTTCAAGTTTCAGGAGTGCTTCACCACGGTGGAAATGGGCGGGAGCATAACTGGCATCGATCTCGATGGACTGGTCATAGGCAAGGACTGCCTCATCAAACCGTGACAGTTCGAAGAGGGCAAGACCCTTGTGGAAATAGGCATCCCGGTAGTTTGATTCGAGATCCAGTGCATGATCGTAGGCGTCAATCGCTTCTTCATAATTACCGAGATCGAACAGTGCGAGACCTTTCTGGTAATATGCGTGGAAATTGTGGGGATTTTCCGCAATGATCTTGTCAAAATCCTTGATTGCGTCCCGGAACTTCCCGAGGTTATAGAGCGCGATACCTTTCCGCATCCTCGCTTCAGTATACTTGGGGTTCAACTGGAGGGTCTTTTCAAAAGCGGCTATAGCGTCTTGGTGCCGGTCCATGCCGGAAAGCGATCTCCCTCTCTGGTAGTAGATGAGAGCATTCCCGGGATCATAGACGAGTGCACGATCATATGCTTCAAGTGATTCCGCATATTTTCCCAGTTTTGAATATGAGAAGCCTTTGAAATAAAAGCCCTGTGCGTTGCTCGTGTCCTTTGCAAGGTTTTTCCCGAACGCTTCGATTGCTTCTGCGTACCGCCCGAGTTTCTGGAGTGCAAACCCGCGGTGAAAGTACACTTCTGCATAATTGGGTTCGAGTTCGAGAGCTTTATCGAATGCACTGATCGCTTCGAGGGATCTGCCGGTTTCAATAAGCATCCTGCCCTTGTTATACCATGCCGGGGCAAGGTTCGGCGTGATGGCGATTGCCCGCTCGAACGATTTGATCGCATTCCGTGGATCTCCGAGTTTTGCGAGTACCAGTCCCTTATGGAAATGTGCGTCGCTGTTGTTCGGGTCAATCTCTAATAAGACCTCAAATACATGGACTGCTTCCTCAATCCGGTTGATCTTTTCGAGAGCGAGCCCTTTGTAGTGGAAGGCTTCGAGCGTCCTCTGGTTCAGGGCGATGGCATTGTCAAATGCATCGATCGCGTCCTGGTACCTCCCAAGGTCAAACAGCGCTTTCCCGTTCTTGACCCAGCCGGAAACCTGTTCAGGATCAATTCTTAATGACTTTGTATAGGCATCAACCGCGTCCTGCGTCCTGCCAAGTTCATTTAAGGCATCGCCCTTTTTCATCCAGACATCGCAGAGCGCGGGGTTGATGTCCAGCGCCCGCGTCAGGGCGACGATAGCATCCGGGAGCTTGCCAAGGTCATACAGGGCCATGCCCTTCTTTACCCACGCGTCGGTCAGGTTCGGGTTGATTTCAAGTACTTTCGTATAAGAATACAGTGCGTCCTGTTTTCGGGCGAGACGGTCCTGTGCGTTCCCTTTCTGCATCCAGATATCGACGAGACCGGGGTCGAGCGAGAGGATGCGGTCAAAGGTCTCGATCGCTTCCGCATACCGCTCCAGCGTGACAAGCGATTCCCCCCGGCATACCAGTGCCTCGACAAGTGAGGGGTTTGCGGCAAGACTCTTGTCCAGCGCCTGCACTGCCTCTTCATACCGGGACAACCGTGAGAGCGCAATACCCGCGTACATGAAACTGTCCGTAAGTTTCGGGTTCAGTTCAGTGGCTTTCTGGAATGCAGCGATTGCTTCATCATACCGCTTTAACTGGAGAAATGCGACCCCTTGATAATAGTGCGAGGATGCATTGGTGGGATCGATCTCGAGTGCGGCAGTAAACGTGGTGATTGCTTCCGCATACCGCTCTCGTTCGACAAGCGCGATGCCGAGGTAATGGTGGGCAAGGGCATTTGAAGCATCGAGAGCGATGGAGTTTTCAAATGCGGTTATCGCATCGTCGTAGCGTTCACGGCCTGCGTACGCGATCCCGAGGTAATAGGAACCCGGTGCATTATCCGGTTCTATTGCGAGTGTGGCTTCAAACGCCCTGATTGCATCATCGTATCGCTCCCGCTGGGCGAGCGCGATGCCTTTTTCATACAGGATCTTCGCGTTGCGGGGATCGATCTCCAGTGCCTGGTCGTACGAGATAACGGCTTCCAGCTGTTTTCCCATGCTCGCAAGGGCATTTCCCTTCTCGTGGAATGCACGGAAGCACCAGCGGTTGATCTCGAGCACACGGTCGAATGCACGGATCGCCTCTTCAAAACGTTTGAGCCCGGCAAGGGCAATCCCCTTGTAGAACCATGCTCCCTCTTCACGAGGTGCATCTTCCAGTGTATGGTTGAAGACGGTGATCGCATCGTCGTATCTCCCGAGTGTCACGAGTGCGATCCCCTTTCTTACCGCAGCCTCCTGCCTTTTGGGATTGAGCTGGAGTGACCGGTCAAAGGCTGCTATTGCTTCTTCATGCCTCTCAAGTCTCGCGAGCGATTTCCCTTTGTAGAGCCATGCATCGACGAGCGCCGGGTTCTGTTCGACAGATTCGTCAAACGCAGCAACTGCCTCGTCGTACCGCCCGAGATGATAGAACGCGATCCCTTTCTCGTATAACGCACTCGTGTTCTGGGGAGAGATGGCAAGCACGCGGTCATACGCATCAATTGCATCGGGATATTGTTCTTTTTTCAGGAATGTTGCACCCCGGTGATACAGCGCTAGCGTGTGGGCGGGATCGATCGCGATGACCTGCTCGAATGCACGGAGCGCATCATCGAGACGTCCCAGCCGGGCTAGTGCAAGCCCCCGGTTGAAATGGGCGTTGACATAATTCGGGTTGATCCCGACAGCGCCATCAAACGCCTCGATGGCTGCAGGAAACTGCTCCATCTTTGCAAGTGCAATTCCCTTGTCATAGAATGCCTGTGCATAATCCGGTTTTATCGCGATGCTCCGGTTGAAGGCTTCCACGGCGTCCTCATATTTTCCCAGCCTTGAAAGCAGGAGTCCCTTCTCGCGGTATGCCTGGGCATTTTCCGGATCACCGGCAAGGGTCTTTTCAAATTCCGCTATGGCATCTTCATTTCGTCCGAGTTTTGCGAGTGCAAAACCCTTCTGGAAAAGGGCATCTGCATAGTCCGGCTTGATCCGGAGTGCACGGTCATATGCGGAGACAGCATCGCCGAACCTGCCGAGGCTTGCATACGATAGTCCAATCTGGTAGGCGGCAGATGCACAGCCAGGTTCGATCGAGAGTGCGTGCTCGAATGACTCCATTGCTTCCCTGTGCCTGCCGAGCCGTGCGAGTGCAATTCCCCTGAAATAGAATGCACCGGGGTGTGCGGGTTTTTGGGAAAGGACGTTAGTGAACGAGTCGAGCGCCTCTTCATACCGGCTCAGGTTGATGCATGCAACCCCGCGCTGGTACAGGGCATCGGTATTTGCCGGTTCGAGAGATACGACACGGTCAAAATCGGCAACCGCTTCACGGAATTTGTTCTGGCGGTTGTTGGCAATGCCCCGGTGGTAATAGACCTGTGCATTCTGCGGGGTCATCTCTGCTGCTTTATCAAATGCATGGACCGCTTCAGGATATTTTGAGAGCTTGTTGAATGAGAGACCAAGGTAGAACCACGCGTCGACTACGAGCGGGTTTTTTGAAATGGCATTATCCAATGCGACGGCTGCGTCTGCAAACCGCCCGGTCCTGAAAAGTGATATGCCGTCTATCGCCCAGATATCCGCATGGTCAGGTTCAAAACTGAGGAACTTTTCTGCCGACTCTGCAGCTTCTGCGAACCGTTCCTGTTTTGTAAGGATGAAGGACCGGTAATACCAGACCCATGAATCGGAAGGGTCGATCTCATATGCCTTGTCAAATGCTTCGAGTGCATTGTCATATCTCCCGATTTCATACAGAGAGATGCCCATGTTGTAATAGGCTTTTGCATAGGTCGGGACGATGCCGATTGCCTTGTCGTACGCGATGACAGCTTCTTCATGCCTGCCAATATCCGCAAGAGCGATCCCCTTGTTATAATAGACTTTTGCATGACTGGGATCGACCATGAGAGCATGGTCGTATGCAGCGATTGCATCTTTATACCGCCCGAGTTCATACAGGGCAATTCCTTTTAAGATCCATGCCTCTGCATTATCAAACTTCATCGCAATGAGGCGGTCGCAGGCTTCCAGCGCCTCTACATTCCTGCCAAGTTGGGCGAGTGTAGCCGCTTTATTGTACCATGAATTGGGATCCGAAGGTTCGATTACCAGTGCCTTGTCGTATGAGTCAATCGCGTCTTCGTACTTGCCAAGATCGTACAGAGCGATGCCTTTGAAGTAATGGGCTTTTGGTAATTTCGGAAAAAGTGCAAGCGCCCGGTCGATCATGACGATGGCTTCCTGGTACCTGCCAAGGTCATAGAGTTCGATGCCCTGCCGCAGTAATGCCTCAGCATCACTCTTACTCATGAGTTTTTATCTCTCCATCGGTAAATGTTATTCGAAGGTATTCGTATTTCTACGCGCGAATTTCTCTTATTAAAGGATATGAAAACACGGCATATACCTTTTCTGCTATATATATGTACACCGGCATTTATGAATACTATTTTTATACAACCGTATTTCCCGGGGCGTGAAAAAAGATTACGGGATGTGTATCATACAATGCCCGTCAGGAGACAAGCGATCTTATCACACGCCCGAGACGTTCCACGCCATTAATTATCCGTTCTTCGCTGGAGTTGGAAAAGTTCAACCGGATGGTCTGTTCTCCTCCACCATCGATATAGAAGGGTGTGCCTGGGAGAACGGCGATATTTTCCCTGAGTGCAGTTTCAAAGACGTCCATCGATGAGCACCCTTTCGGAAGTGTCACCCAGACAAACATCCCACCGGCAGGTTCTGTCCATGTGACCGAAGAGGGAAATCTCTCTTCCATCAGCGTGAGCATGAGGTCCCGCTGCTTCTTGTAGACAAACCGGATCTTCCGGATATGTGCATCGATATCCTCATCGGCAAGATACCGGGCAGCAATGCGCTGCGAGAGATAATTGGAATGGAGATCAGATGCCTGTTTGGCAATGACCAGTTGTTCGATGATCTCGTGCGGTGCACATACCCAGCCCATCCGCATTCCCGGTGCAAGGATCTTTGAAAATGATCCGGTGATGACTGTCTGTGACGGTAAGAATTTCCTGATCGACGAGAGCGGAGTACCCGAAAATTGCAGCTCGCCATAGGCATCGTCTTCGACGCAGATAGTACGGGTTCCGGCAAGGATTGATGCCACCTCCTGCCGCCGTTTTTCTGAGTACGTGATGCCGGATGGGTTCTGCGAGTTGGGGACACCATAGAAAAGCGTGATCGGAAGACCGGTGATCACGGCTTCCAGCATTGCCGGATCCGGGCCGTCAGGCTGGAGCTCGACCGGATGAAAGACCGGTTCATAGAGCGAAAATGCCTGTATCGCCCCGAGATACCCCGGGCGTTCGATGGCAACATGGTCCCCGGCATCAATAAAAACCTTCCCGATGAGGTCAAGACATTGCTGGGAACCGTTTGTGATGAGGATATCATCCGGAGATACTGATAGTCCCAGGCGCTTATTGTAGCGTCTGGCAATAAACTCGCGGAGTGGAAGATATCCCTCGGTCGTCGAATACTGGAGCGCAGTTCTGCCATCTTCGGCAAAGACATGTGCTGCAGCACGGCTGATTCCCTCCACATCGATGAGGGCGGGATTGGGCAGTCCTCCGGCAAAAGAGATGATTCCGGGATTTTCCGTCACCTTCAGTATCTCACGGATGAATGACCGTGGTGTTCGTGCCATTCTCCGGGCAAATTCGTACCGGGTGCCGGGGTTTTTTGCGGCATCTTCTGTTGCACTCTTGTTAGATTTTTCCATGTATTCCCTGTCCGTACGATGTAGGTGATAGTTCATTAATTATGGGTAAAATATCCTAAAAAACCTGATGACGGAGTCCAACTTTTCAATGCAACGGAATATACGATGTGCCCGAAAGAAAGACAGCGTTGGTTTGACGTGAATGTAATGAGTCAAAAAGTCATCCTGGGACCAACAGTCATCATACCAGCCAGCCATGAACCGGTACAATGCATTACTGGTTATCACCCGAAAAATTTCAAAAGCCTTTTTACTCTATCCGGCTCACCACCATGAGAAGGTGTATCGATGGTAGTCATCAAGAGTGTCGATGTTCTCTCATGGGCTAAGATTCACGCCCTGTTTGGTATCGTTTTCGGACTTTTCTATGGCATCCTGTTTGCCGTGATGGGTGCGGCAATGAACATGTCAAAGGCTATACCGGGAAGTGACGCTTTTGGTGTTCTCACTATCATCATTTTCCCGATCATTGGTGTCATAATGGGTTTCATCTGTGGTGCCATTATGGCATTTTTGTACAATATCTTTGCAGGTGCGGTTGGCGGAGTCCGGATCGAGCTTGTTGAGAAGTGAAACAGGACTTCCTGAACTTTTTTTTAATTTGCCAGACCAACGAGGAGGCACACCCGCTCGCCTCACAGCCTCTCCTTTGCTTTTCGCGGTTGCCCTGTTGAGACAATAATCCCTCAGGCTTGTCGCGATGCTTCTGCGCTAACAGCTGCATCATCAGCACGCTCACACTATGTTTCGTATCGTATTCATCGCTGTTGAACGTATTCATACCGAGTGCATCATGACCTGTTCATACAATGAGTTCAAACTTTTGATTCACCATACGCAAATCCTTATATTCTTTTTCGGCAAGGATTGAGATCGGAGTTATTTGAATGAGATTCACACCACAACCAATACACTGGGCGATCCTGATTGTTGTTCTTGTAGCATTTATCGCCGTATGTGGATGCACCGGTTACGGTCCGTCATCCACGACTCCCGCAACCACACAGACACAGGTCCCGGGAACTATGACTGTCAATATCCAGAACTTCGCATTTAATCCCGCGAGCATCACTGTCCCGAAAGGAACGACAGTAACATGGGTGAACCAGGATTCTGCAAACCACGAGATAGTCAACGATGCGCAAGGATCAATCGCTCAGGGAGCATTATTCACGAGCAATTCTTTACCGAAAGGTGCAAGTTATTCGTTTAAATTTGATAATACCGGAACTTACCCGTACCTTTGCTCCATTCATCCATCGATGAAGGCGACGGTCATTGTTACTTAATTTCTTCATTTTTTTGTTGAGAACGACTTATCGTACTCATAAGAAAAACTGCCATATAGCGAATGTTACATGAATTTGCAAAAAAATTGTAACTGCGGCTATTCTCATATGCCATCTGAACGGGGTTTTGCAGCGTTTGAGACATTTTAAGTATTGAACCAAAACATTATCGATACCCTAAGGGGAATACAGTCATTTGCTGGTTTCAAATTTTGTTCCAAGAAATGAAATTATCAATCAAATTTTTATAAGGTGTCGATAATTTTAAAATATCTCTTTAAGGAGAAAAAAGTGATGGCGGGTGCGAATCCCAACTGGCCGCTTCCGGCCCTCAAAGATATGATGCACATGCATCTCTCAACGACAAAAGACGAACTGGCAGCCCGTTATACTATGAATTATCCGGCAGATGTTCAGGCGTATGATGTGGTATATACCCACATCCTGAAGATGTCGGACGCATTGTCGGATGGTATTGTGAAACAATTCCCCACGATGTTCTAGAAGTTGAGGTTCTATGACGACAAAGAAAGTTGGCACGGTTAAAGAACTTGAATATGCCCCCATGAAAGGCGTGGTGGTCGACGGAAAGGAAATCCTGATAGTAAAAACAGGCACAAAAATTTTTGCGATTGGGAACAAGTGCACGCATATGGGGTGCAAACTTTCCAGCGGTAAACTCGAAGGTGAAACCGTACGGTGCCCCTGCCACGGATCGATGTTCAACGTCAGGACGGGGGAGGTTGTGAAAGGCCCGGCAAAAAACCCGGAACACTTCTATACCGTAACGGTGGAGAATGATGAATTTTCCATTGACCTGTAAATAACTATTACATCACCAAAGGATGGTGCTACAGTATCCGGCAATGAAGTGGTTCCGCGGAAAAATGAAAACTGTATATTCCTGAAATGACAGGAGGAGGAATATGGAAAAATGCGGCATTCTGATCATGATAAGTTCACTTATTCTTGTCGTGCTACCAAGAATGAGATGTGCGTCCATCCCCTCGGTCAGCAGGCCAGGGAATCCCAACAAGGCCCAATGCCGGGTACGATGTCGATACCCCCTCACAACTCACCGGATATTCCCTATCAAATCCTGCATCAGTGTACATTCCTGTCCTGACTTCGATGGTGGTGTAAATGCAGTGAATGTCACAGTACAGGTCAGGAATTTCTCGCTTGTGAACGGTATCGGGTGTAAAAAACCGAATTTTAATAGTATTTACATAAACAATACCGACAATTTTTACCCATCTTTTTGAAGGAGAGAAAAACAATCGATATAAAGAGGTCAGACGCATTGGCGAACTGTAGTGCGATTCAATTCCGGACAAAATTTTAAAAGGTTGATGAGATTTTATGAGAATAAGAAAAACAGGACTTGTCCAGGAGATGGCATATATGCCCCAAAGAAATCTGTATTTACCTATACTGTCAAGGTTGAAAATGATGAACTTTTAATTGATGTGTAAAACATGACCGCTGAAATCGTTATCATGAACAAAGAGGCAGTTGCACTTGCCGCAGACAGTGTCGTAAGCCTCGTGCCCGGGCCGGCTGAAAATCCGCAAAAGATTTTCACGGCGGCAAATAAAATCTTCCGGCTCTCCAACAACCACACCGTTGCTTTTATGATATTCAACAATGCTGGTTTTTTAGGGATTCCGTGGGAACCTCTCATCACCAGGTTCGGAGACTCCCTCGGCCCTGCTCCCCTTACGGCGCTTGCAGACTATGCCGACCGGTTCCTAAGTTTTTTGAAAAGCGAACAGGAATTAATAACCACTGAAATTGAAAAGCAGTATTTTACCTCCCTGATCTATACCTATTACCTCTCATTCAGAAAAATCTTCCAGCATAACTCTATGGAGATTATACGGGTTCAGGGTGTGATCTCCGAAGACCAGATAGGCGACATTGTCGCTGAAAAAATCAATGAAATATACACAAAAATCAACGATGCCGAGTCTGTTTCGGGTATCGATCAATCCCTCATAAAGGATCTTAGCACTGCCTATGATGATATAACAACAAAAGTAATTTCTGAGATATTTGAACAACTCCCGATCCCGGATCCTGCACGTGCACAATTAAAGGAGATCCCCTTTATGTTTTTTGGAAAATATTCGGGATCTCTTGATCCAATGGTTCAGAATTTTTCCGGCATTGTAATTGCAGGATTTGGGGAAAAAGAGATTTTCCCCTCACTTATTACCTATGTAATAGATGGGAGGCTCTCCGGTGCCCTGAAATATAAAGAAACTGAGAACAAAAAAATCACGCTCGAGACCGGCGCGTATGTGATTCCCTTTGCACAGCGTGAGATGGTCGATATTTTCATGTCCGGCATCGACCCACGGTTCACCGACGCACTGGTGGAAAGTCTGTCAGAAATATTCCAGGAATACCCGCGAGCGATTGTGGATAGTATTGAAACCATGAATGATGATGAAAAATCCAGCCTGAAGACACAATTTCAGCCACAACGTGATATACTTATAGAGCGGATTTCGACGTATATCGATAATTATCGCGCATCAAACATTGGCCCTATCATAAACGTGGTTATATCACTCCCGAAAACCGAACTTGCCGCGATGGCAGAATCCCTAGTGAACCTGACATCGCTGAAACAAAAGGTTTCCCTGCAGACCGAAACTGTTGGTGGCACCGTAGATGTAGCGGTTATCTCGAAACGGGATGGTTTTGTATGGATCAAGAAAAAGCATTATTTCAAGGAGGAATTGAACCTGCACATGGTGCAGCGGGTTTAAGGTGAATCTGAACATGGAAAAAAAAGAGACAAACCCCAAAAAAGTCTGCCATTCGGACAAGGAATTCGAGGAGCTCTTCCTCCCCGAGTCATATGAGAAAAAAAAATTGCAGGAAATAATTAATGAGCCGAAGAAATTGACGGAGCATTTAACAAAAGATATCATTAAACCCAAAAAGAAGTGAACAGTCGTATACCTGTGTCAATTCAAAAAGTAAAGGATGTGGCGGGAGTGATCATCCTGACCCGAAATAAATAGTGAGCGGCTTATCGTGTCATTTTTCCATAAGTTCAAGGTGGCTGCTGTCACAAAATGGCTTGTTTTCAGATCTGCCGCACCGGCAGAGTGTGATACGGTTACGGATTTCATATAGTGTACCAGTTGCAGATTCAACCGGGATCCTGCCCCGAACCCCTAGCGGACCCTTCCCTGATTTTTTCGGATATTCGATCAGGCCGATTGACGGTTTGGATTCCGGCTCTATCGCATCAGGAGTTTTTTTGTCCCAGACAACCAGACGACCGGACGGGCAGTTTCCCGCTTCAGTTATGGCAATGCTCTTTGCCTCCGGAATATCAGAATGGCGGGTCAGGTTCCATATCCCGCCGGAACGATCACAAAACCGGGCTGATGCGCATATGTCAATAAAGTCCGCGAGGTTGAGTTCCGGTCCTTTTATGCGTTCAGCCTGATCACAGTAGGGTTTATTGTCCGCGGTTTCGGTACCGTCAAAACCGGTTTTTGCATGCATGCCATCACAGAATGGAAGGGTTTTTGCATTCCGACAACGGCACAGGGAATACTCTTCCTGTAATGGGTATTTCTTTCCCTCACGCCATTCATAGGAATATCCTTCCTTATCATTCGAGATAATCATTTCAGAAAGTGGAATTCCACCGGTAACGAGATACGGGCCATCTTTTATTACAATAATTTTAGGCTGTTCATCGGTCACCGGGGCGGTAGCTTTTTTTCTGGTTTTCTTTTTTGTTCGAATTACCTTTTTCATGATGGACTTTTCACCATTTTGTTTTTCTTGCTGCATAATCAACGGTATCACCTTCGACAGAGCAATGTTGACGGACGGGTCTGCCGGGATCATCGATGCAGATGAGGGAATACCTGCCGCTCGTGGTAATTTTCACTCGTTCTCATAAACCATCAATGTTACGTTGATGGGATATTGCACTCAGGTTAAAAAAGGCGAATTTGGTGATTAGTATTCGCTACACCTTTTCATGAAATACAATGATCAAGATCCAGAGAACTTATCAGAACCTCCTTTTAAAAATGTTTAAATAAATTAAGAGAAGAGGGGAGAACCTATGACCATGGACAAGAAAACAGGAATCGGGCTCTGCATCTGTCAGATGTGCCCGAGTTTTGTGGACTGTGAAGAAGAGATCGCATATTGTCTTGCGATTACCGGGAAAAGCAGCTGCATAAAAGAAGAACAGGGGTGTCTCTGCCCGGGATGCCCGGTACTTGAAGCGGAGGGATTTTCACATGTCTATTACTGCATCAGGGGATCAGAAACCGACCAGCTCGCTTCCAGATAATGTCTGGAAATGCCACGTGTGCGGGTACATCTACAGAGGTGACAGTCCACCGGAAGAATGCCCGCAGTGCGCCAGTACTGACCGGGAATTTGAAGAAATTAAGAATAAAAAGAAACTCATATTCGATGGGGAAAAATTCGATGTCCTTCTCATCAACGGCAGCAATCACCGGGCGAACAACACCGGATACATGGTCGACCTTGTTGAGGAGGTACTCAAAGAAAAAAACGTCAGTTACCGGCGCTATAACATCAATGAATTTACCATTAATCATTGCTGGTGCTGCTACAGTATGCGCGACAATGCCTGCCGGTACCCGTGCCGGGACCAGCTTGACGATATGCCAGCGTTCCACGAGATGATCATCGCATCGAAGGCTGTCATTGTCGCATCTCCGATAAACTGGAATAATATGGCGGCACGGCTCAAGGATTTTCTCGACCGGTTAAACTGCATCCAGAACCTTTACTTGTTAAATGTAGAGTGCCAGAGTTTCTGTCCTAAAATAGTGACAGTATTTATGTCCGCTTTCAAGAGCACCGAACAGGTGCTTGAGGGTGAAAGCGACAATGGAAATCAGAACCAAAGCAGTCGTATTCT
>Ga0315282_10008583_pt1 | contig 16495 bp, 15 predicted proteins | sample YL17G07_20_MG_FD_203693 | JGI IMG/M metagenome (GOLD analysis project Ga0315282, IMG submission 203693) | Sediment microbial communities from Yellowstone Lake, YNP, Wyoming, USA - YL17G07_20 | ecosystem: Environmental > Aquatic > Freshwater > Lake > Sediment | place: USA: Wyoming | collected...
ACGCGCGCGGCGAGTTTCTGAATATTAATGCCGACGACTTGGCGGCAGCTCTGGCCGTGGCTCTCCACGCCGACCGCCTGCTCTACCTCACCGAATCCGGTGGGGTCTGGGACGCCGAAAAACGCCTGCTGCCGATCGTGCGGCTCCGAGACATTCGCCGCTTGATTAACCAAGGAGTGGTTCGGGACGGCATGATTCCGAAGCTGCTCTCGTGCGCGCGGACGCTGCGCCAAAACGTAGGCGAGGTGGACATCCTCTCGACCACCGCTCCCAACGCGTTACTCCGCGCGATCGAGCAGGGGAAAACCGCCGGAACCCGAATCGTGAAGGGCTCATGAACCGCGACCAGATTGCTGAACTCGAAAAGCATGTGTTGATTCCCACCTACGACCGGATGCCGATCCTCGCCGTGCGCGGTGAGGGGTGTTACATCTACGACGAGACGGGAAAGAAGTATCTGGATTTCCTCGGCGGCCTGGCGGTCAATTCGCTGGGCTATAACCACCCGGAAATAATGGCAACGTTGCGCGACGGTGCGGAAAACCTTCTGCACGTTTCCAATCTTCTTTATCACCCGTACCAAGCGCCGCTGGCGGAGAAGTTGACGCGACTCTCCGGCATGGATCGCGCCTTCTTCGCCAACTCCGGTACGGAAGCCGTTGAGGGGGCAATGAAACTGTCGCGCGCTCACGCGCGGAAGCACGCGGCGCCGGGCCCTTTCGAACGCTTTGAGATTTTGGCGCTGGAAAACTCCTTTCACGGGCGCACCTTTGGCGCGCTTTCGGCCACTTGGCCGAAGAAGTATCGCGAGCCTTTTGAGCCCCTGCCCCCTGGCGTCCGGTTCGTCCGCCTGAACGACACCGCCCACTTGCGTGCAAGCTTCACTCCTCAGGTCGCGGCGGTGCTGGTGGAAGTGATTCAGGGCGAAGGCGGCATTGTGGAAATTCGCGAAGATTTCCTGAAGGCCGCGGACGAACTTTGCCACACCCACGGGGCGTTGTTGATCTGCGATGAGATCCAGTGCGGGTTGGGCCGCACGGGGCGATTTTTTGCCTTCACCAAATTCGGTTTGCAGCCCGACGTCGTGGTGGTGGCCAAACCTCTGGCCGCGGGCCTGCCGCTGGCCGCCCTCCTGGCACGCGAGGAAGTGGCGCAGGCTTTTTCCCCCGGCATGCATGGAACCACGTTCGGGGGCGGACCGCTGCAATGCCGCGTGGCACTGAAAGTTCTGGAGATTCTCGAACGCCCGGGCTTCCTTGCCCACGTGAGCGAGGTGGGAGCTTACTTCCGCCAAGAGCTGGAAAAGTTGCGCGCGGAGCTTCCGGTGATTCAGGAAGTTCGCGGCGACGGGCTGATGATGGCGGTGGAATTGATGACTTCCGGAAAGTCCGTGGTGCGGCAGGCGCTGGAAGCCGGCCTGCTGCTGAATTGCACGCAGGAGAAAGTGCTGCGCTTCCTGCCGCCTTTGATTATCGAAAAGGACCACGTTGACGAAGCGATAGGGATTCTAAGGCCGGTCCTGGCCGCGCTTGAGCCGGCGGCCGCGACGAAGGGGGTAAACGCATAATGGCGGTGATGACGACAACGATCAAGAAACCGGAAACTTTAAGTGTTCGGGATCTCCTGGCTGACCCGCATCTGACCCACGATGACTTGAAGCTCCTCTTCGATCTCTCGGAGCAGGTCAAGGCGACACCAGGGGAGTATGCGCACGCGTTACGCGGTAAGCAACTGGCGATGATCTTCGAGAAGCCCTCGCTGCGGACTCGTACCACCTTTGAAGTCGGCATGACCAGCCTGGGTGGTTTTGCCGTCTACTTGGAACACACCAAGCCCCGCCTCGGCGAGCGCGAAGCCATCAAGGACATCGCCCGCAACCTCGAGCGCTGGGTGCACGGCATCGTGGCGCGGACCTTCGCGCATGAATCCGTTCTGGAGCTGGCCGCCAACGCCACCATCCCCGTGATCAATGCGTTGACCGACCTCTACCACCCTTGCCAGGCGCTGGCGGATTACTTTACCCTGCACGAAAAGTTTGGCGACCTGAAGGGATTGAAGATGGCCTTTGTCGGCGACGGCAACAACGTGTGCCACTCGCTGATGATTCTGGGAGCAAAGCTCGGAGCGTCGGTTCGCGTCGCGACGCCGCCCGGTTACGAGCCCAAGCCCGAGGTGCTGGAAACGGCGCGGGCATTCGCGGCCGAGACCGGCGCCACCGTCAAGGCTTCGCATGATCCGATTCGAGCGGTGGCGGGGGCGCACGCAGTTTATACTGATGTTTGGACCAGTATGGGCCAGGAATACGCCGCGCACTTGCGGAACCAAGTCTTTGCGCCTTACCGTGTGACCAAAAGCCTGATGGCGGTTGCTGACCCTGGGGCCCTGTTTATGCATTGCCTTCCGGCTCACCGTGGCCAGGAGGTTACGGACGAGGTTATCGATTCGCCCCAATCCGTGGTTTATGATCAAGCGGAGAACCGGCTGCATGCGCAAAAGGCGCTCATGATTCTGCTGATGCAGGATGCGCACGGTTAGTCCGGATTCTTCACCGCGCCGGGAGGCTTTTGAGGGGTTGCCGGAAGGGGGGCTTCGGCCCCACGAGCGCTAACTTAATGGCCGGGGGTGTCCGAAAGCCCGCGTAGCGGGCGTCATCATTTGGCCCACGGCGAGCCAGCCGTGGGATACGATTGGCATAGGAACTCTGTCAGCCCCGGTAGGGGCGGCATCTGGATGTTCGTGCACGCGTATGCCATCTCGGACCTCGTCCGAAAGTTAACCGGATGTCGCCCCTTGTGGGGCTCATAATCACTTCCTGTCGCGTTTTATCCCACGGCTGGCGCCATGGGCTAAATGACGACGCCCGCTACGCGGGCTAGGGAAGGCGTCCGGGCGTTAAGTTAGCGCTTATGGGCTTTAGCCCCGCCACGATCGCAGTTCCCTCCCCTGTTTACGGGGATAATGAGGAAGGCCTGGGAATGGTGAGGCAAAGCCCCGCCCTTCCCAACCCCTGGTGAGAAGCCCACGTTGGGGGCGGTGAGAGAGGAAACATTGTTGACGATCCGGAAAGCCAAGCTGAATGATGTGCCTGATATCCACCGGCTGATTAACCACTATGCCGAGGAGCGCATCATGCTGCCGCGCACGCTGACCGACCTTTATGAAAACGTCTGGGAGTTCACGGTGGCCGAGGACGAGGACAAGCTGGTGGGCTGCGGGGCGCTGAAGCTCTACAACCAGGAAGTCGCGGAAATCCGCTCCCTGTGCGTAGATGAAGCGCTGAAGTCCAAAGGCATCGGGCGGGAAGTTATGGAAGAACTCCTTAACGAGGCCGACGCCATCGGCCTAAAGACCGTTTTCGCCCTCACCATTGCGCCCGCATTTTTTGAAAAGCTAGGCTTTCATGAAGTCCCCCGGGAGAGATTTCCCACCAAAGTCTGGCGTGATTGCCTCCGTTGCGAGCGATACACTTGCTGCAACGAGAAGGCGGTGACCCTGGAACTCGCTGACCGGCCCACGGAGGTGGGTGAGTCCGCCGCCGAGGCCGCGGAAGTCTCAAGCTGAACGGTTCCCGCAAAGTCCCATGGGATTGAAAAAGACCCTCACCCACCGCCTTGCGGTCCCCCCTCTCCCCAAGGGAGAGGGATAAAAACAAAAATCAAAGCCCTTCCCCTTGGGAGAAAGACAAAAATCGAAATCACAGCCCTCTTCCGGGATAAGAATCGAAATCACAGCCCTCTTCCGGGATAAGAATCGAAATCATAGCCCTCTTCCGGGATAAGAATCGAAATCATAGCCCTCTCCCGGGATAAGAATCGAAATCATAGCCCTCTTCCGGGATAAGAATCGAAATCACAGCCATCTCCCAGGATAAGAATCGAAATCATAGCCCTCTTCCGGGATAAGAATCGAAATCATAGCCCTCTCCCTTGGGGAGAGGGGGGACCGCAAGGCGGTGGGTGAGGGGGCTCTTCGCCGTCGATGCATTCTTGGCCCTGGAGGTGTGCGGCACACGCGGCTTTGCGTTGGACCGCAAGGCGGTGGGTGAGGGGGCTCTTCGCCGTCGATGCATTCTCGGCCCTGGAGGTGTGCGGCACACGCGGCTTTGCCTTTTGCGTTTTGCGCTTCGCCTTTTGCCCTTTTTGTGCGGCTCCGCCGCGCTGCACTACGTCCGCCCTCCCGCGATTTGCTCGTTGGGTGTATCATCAAATCCTGTCGGCCTCCCCAGCGGCTTTGCGGGAATGCCACGGCCATAGCGGCTGACATCAGGGGACGGACACATACCATCGTGATTCCACGCATTTTGGCCATTGATTTCGGCACCAAACGCATGGGCTTGGCGGTGTCCGATGCCCTCGGGATGACGGCCCAGGGCCTGCCCACAATCCAGCGGACGCGCATCGCCGACGACCTGGAGCGGCTGCATTCGCTCGTGGAGGAATATTCAGTGCAGCGCGTGCTGGTGGGAAATCCCATCGGTCACAGTGGCGGCGAAACCACCATGTCGCAGCTTGTCGCGGAATTCGTGGAAAAACTGCGCCGGCGCTTGCCTTGTCCGGTGGAATTGCGCGACGAGCGGCTGACGAGTGTTGAGGCGAATCGGACCCTGCGTGGAGCAGGGTTGAGCATCGGCAAAAGGCAGCGCGCTGTGGACCGTATGGCGGCGGTACTGCTCCTTCAAAGCTATTTGGATTACCTCGAAAACGAGCGTAGCCGGGGGAGTGAACCGGAGGGATGAAGCGCAAACTCGCAGCGATGGTGGTGGCGCTGTGCCTGGCGGGCGCGGCTTGGGGGGCATGGGACCTCTACCATCCATACCGCGGTTTCGCGGGCCGGGAGATAGTGGAAATTGCACCCGGCATGGGCGCTCATGCGATCGCCGACCTTCTTGTGTCTCGGGGCGTGCTCGCCCATAGGTTGCCTTTCCTCGCCCGTTACTGGATTGGACGCACTCACCACCGGCTGAAGGCAGGTGAATACGCTTTTGACCACCCCTTGCGCCCCATTGATGTTTACCGGAAATTGATCGTGGGGGATGTATACCTCTATCCGGTGGTGATTCCCGAGGGCTCCGACCGGTTCGATATCGCGCGCATCCTCGCGGAGGGCATGGCTATTGACCCCGCCGATTTCCTGCGCCGCACGGAGCAAACCTCGCTCATCTGCGACTTGGATCCTGAGGCTCCATCGCTGGAGGGCTATCTCTTCCCGGACACCTATCGATTCCCCCGCCGGGTAACGGCAGACGCGGTGATTGCCACCATGGTCGCTCGCTTCCGGCATGTGCTGCAAACAAGGTTTCACGACGAATTGGTTTCTGGCTCGGGGAATCTGCACTCCCTGGTCACCTTGGCCTCGCTGGTGGAGAAGGAGACTCCTGACCCCGCGGAGCGATCGGTGGTGGCCGGGGTCTTCACGCGCCGGCTGGAAAAAGGCATGCTGCTCCAGTGCGATCCCACGGTGATTTACGCGGCACGCCTTGCCCACCGTCCCATTGGGGTCATCCGCGTGAGCGACCTCAACTTCGATTCGCCTTTCAATACTTATCGCCACGCCGGTTTGCCACCCGGGCCGATTGCCAATCCGGGAGAAAGCTCGCTTCGTGCTGCCCTCCATCCGGCGAGCGGCGACGCGCTCTATTTCGTGAGCAATAATCACGGCGGTCACGTCTTTTCTCGGACCCTTGCCGAACACGAGCGCAACGTGGGACGCTACAGAAAGGAGTCAGGAGCCAGGAGTCAGGAGCCAGGAGTCAGAAGTCAGGAGGCAGAAGTCAGGAGGCAAAAGGCAGTAGACAGCATACGGTAGACAGTAGACAGGGGACGGCGTTGAACGCCATTACTCTGTACCCGTCTTCCGTCTACGGTATTCTGACTCCTGGCTCCTGACTCGTGAACTAAAAGATGTCTCCCCAGGCCAGCAAAAAGCAGATCCTTCTTGATTTCTGCCGGGCGCGAGCGAGGCAGCGCATCGAGGTGGCAGATCTGCACGCCGCCCGCGACGAACTTCGCCGGCACTTCGGCCCCGGCGGCAGAACTTCTCTCGGATACATTGCCTCGGTCCTGCGCGCGGCCGGGTACGAGGTCCGCTATGAGGACCGTTACTCCGATCTGGTCATGCCGGAGCCCTATGCGAGCCGGCTGAAAGGCGTGTTGGAATTTCACGACCTGGCCAGCGCCGAACAGTCCTTGCTGCGGCTCGATGCGATTTATCGCGAGTATTCAAGCGCTGCGGATCGCCTTGGCACGGCGATGGTGCGCGGGCTCGTGAAAAAAGGCAAATTGCGCGCCCGGAGCCTCGCCGCCAACCCGCGCGTTCAAGCCTCCAAGCGCCAGGAAAAGCAGGAAATCGCCCGCTGGTTCCAGGTGTGGCTGGAGACCCCTGACCTCTTTGCCGATTGGCTCGAGCTGCGAAAGTCCTCGGACGAGTTCCGCCAAGTCTTCGGAGGCGCCGACGCCAAGGAAGGGTAGCGCGGACCCCCGTTTTTGGGGTCCGCGGTTCTTCCTTTGCAAAAACCGAAAGTCTCAAAGACGGACGCCTGCCCTCGGGTTCGGGAGCGCGAGTCTCAGGAAGAACCGCAGACCTCAAAAGCGGAGGTCTGCGCTACGCTTACTCCCGCGGGTGGCGCATACATGGCTTTTTATGTATGCGCTGTTTAACCCATGGGCCGATGGGCTGTGGCCTGGAAACCGGGACGGCTGGAAGCGAGTTCCCAAGGGTCGCAGACATAGAGAGCAATGTCTGCGCCACCCCGAGTGAGGGGATGTAGCGAGATCATGAAACTCACAGCGCGCGAAGCGGGCGTCATCATGGGGCCCACCGTCCTGTCCTACACGCTCGCGTGGGGACACAATGTCTTTTAAACCCAAAAATCTGCGATTTGGCAGAATATTTTTCCCTACCGGTAGGAAATTAGTAACTTTATTGTCTTGACAACTGCTAGTCGTGTTGGCTACAATGGTGCAATGGACGCCGCACGCCTTACTCGCCGCACGCTCACTCACTTACGCTTTTCACCCGCAGACAACTCCCTTGGGAGCGTGACGGCCGCGGCGGATGAGCCGCCTGCCACCATCAGGAGGTTGAGATGTCGTTAACGAAGAGACCCACGATGACGGAGAAGAGAATCGCAGCGAGCCGCGCCAATGGCCGGCGCTCGCGGGGGGCGCGAACACCCGAGGGCAGGGCGCGGGCGGCCGCGGCGAATTTACGCCATGGGTTCTACTCGGAGGCCCTGGGGGACGTCCTGGTGGCTTTGGGGGAAGACCCCGGGCGGTTCGAAGACCTGGTGGATTCCCTCACCGAAACCTGGCAGCCCGCCAATCAAATGGAGATGAGGTTGGTGATGCGCCTGGCTCGCGTTCTGTGGCATATGGAGCGCGCCGACCGCATCCAGGAAAGCTTGACAGCGGAGCAGCTCCATCGCTCCATGCCCAAGCCCACGCTTCTGCAAATCGTTGACCGGGCGCTGAAGGACAAGGCCAACAAACTGACGTCCCTAGCCGCCGAGGTTTGCCAGCCAGGTCATTTTACCCGCCCTGAGGATTTGGAGCTCTTTGAAGAAGTTTACGGGGACGGTCCGCAGGAGTCCGGCAGCGAAGAGCGCTCGATCCTGGTTTCTCTGTGGCGTTTGATGAAGCCGGGGACGGAAGGCGCCGGGCCGGTCGTCGACGGCTCGGACCCGGAGGCGGAAGGCACGCTGCCGGAAGAGGAAGAACTGCGTAAGGCGCAGCGGCAGAACCTGAGTATGATGCTGCTCAAGCAGATTGCCCAGATCCACACAAAAGCGAATGACGACAGTGAGGGATCTGAGGGGCCCAGCCACTCGCCCTACGGTTGGGATGCCATGATGGCGCCCCGAGACGGCAACGATCCTCTTATGCTCATGCAAAGGTGGGAGGACTCCAATATGCGGCAAGTCCTGCGGATCACGGAACTGCTCACCAAAATGAAAAACAGGAAGCTGGGTCCAGCGATGGATGAAAAATGAAGATTGCTCCCCAGATGTTATTGAAAACAAAAGACACCGATGCGACAAAATGTCATGCACCCTGAGATGTTGTTGAAACGGAACGGGTTATCAAAAACCCTGAGAAGTTGCTGAAAACAAATCAAATAAAAGCAGAAATGGAACCTCAAAGTGACGAAAGGCCACATGCGAGCCGCTAAGCTGAGATCTTATTGAAAAGAAATGTAGTTATAATGAATTTGGTAGTGTCTCAGTTTGCTGTAGCGGCGGTCGGCGCCAGGCGCCGCCATGGCGGAAAAAGGCAAAGGGGGGGCCTAAAAGTGTGTTAGGAAATATCCCTTGACACCCTAAATTACTATGTGGTACTGTGTATTGATTAGTAATGAATCGAGGCGAGCCCAAGTTTGCAAATAGTCCTTGACAACCAAAATCTATGCTAAGATCATCTACACGGTCTGAGAATGAAATCATAGCTACGGGATCTGCCCCAAGGCTATAGGTGTCAGTACGCGGCGGGCCTTGTCAGGGGGAGGCGGCAGGGTCGAAATATACCACCTGCAGCTCGAACTAACGATACTCGAAAAAGCGCCGATATAGAGTCTGTCTCTCTATGGTGAGGAGGTAGTGTCTCCGATCTGTTTTGATATGATGACTGACGAAAAAATGGCTCAAAAATTCGAACATCATCCTCTCATGTTCACATTCAGGGATGTGATCTCGGGAGAAGGATTCCTAGCAGGAATAACCTTGTCCGGAAGGTCGATAATGATACAAGAGGATGGGCAATGGTGGATGTATGGCGTGCGCCCAGGGGCTCTTGCGGAGGTTGGTGGTACTCCTCAAGAAACATTCCTGCGGTTCCGTAATAGGTATAAAGAAATCCTGTTCGACATCGCTAGCGAATGCAAAAGTTTTGAAGAATTCAAAGCGGAAGTCGAGCGATTCTTCTATGAACCAGACGCGGACGAAGAGAGGCGATGGGAAGATGCAGTAGCTTGTATCCGTTCTGGTAATATAATCCCCCCTCCTCCGTTCTCCGAGTTACCAAAGGAGGCACCGGAAACACGCCCCTCCCTAATTGCGGTTGAGCGGTTAGATGGAGTAAGCAAGCGGTTCATGCCGACCGACAATGTTTCTGATACCTATCTTGTTCCTATAGCGGCATAGAGTGTCAGCGACTGCACCTTTCAATAAGGTCGTTAAAATGCTGGATAGTTGTGCGCAAGGGTATTCCTGTCGCCTGGCCACGCATAGTCGGGTCATTTCTTATAATGGGAAAGTCTTTAGGAGTTTTCCAAAGCATGATAATATTGAGATTGGGCATATTCGTAAAATGGTTAGATATCTATCAATAGATACAGCTTGTGCCAAGAAACACATTCCCAATCTTTAGCAAATGGCTAGCAATTCCCCCCAATTCCAAACGTGGTTCGTGATGTTGGCTTCCATCGCGGGCGTAACCCGCAATGTTTGATGCACGCGGCAAGAATTATAGAACGCGAACCATAACGCAACTTTCCGTTTCGACTTTTTGCGCGTTCCACTAAAATAACCAGCATGCATGCCAAAGAAAAAATCATTGTGGCGTTGGATGTCCCCAGCGCCGAGGCCGCAATGCAAGTGGCGCAAAAGCTCCACGGCCACGTAGGGATGTTCAAGGTGGGCTCAGAGGTCTTCACGGCGGAAGGCCCGGTGGTGGCCCGCTATCTGGTGGCCACGGGTGAACAGGTCTTTCTCGATCTCAAGTTGCACGATATTCCTAACACCGTTCGGGCCGCCGCCCAGCAGGCGGGAATGCTGGGGGTAAGCCTGCTGACGGTCCATGCCTCCGGGGGGCGCAAGATGATAGCGGCTGCCGTGGAGGGCGTGCGCGCCGCCGCGAAGGCAAGAGGCGTGGCGCGCGCCACGCGCGTCCTTGCGGTCACTGCCCTCACCAGCCTCGGGGCAGAGGACTTGGCGGAAGTGGGATTCCAAGGCTCTCCGGAAGAAATTGTAGTGCGGTTGGCGCGCCTCGCGCAGGCCGCCGGAGCTGATGGCGTAGTGGCGTCGCCGCACGAAATTGCCGTCATCCGGCAGGCATGCGGTCCCAACTTCCTGATTGTCACCCCCGGCATTCGGCCGGTGGCGGGCGCGACCGATGATCAAGCGCGCACCGCTACTCCCGCGAGTGCCATCCGCGCTGGTGCCAACTACCTGGTCATCGGACGGCCCATTACCGGGGCGGCAGACCCTGCGGCCGCAGCCGACGCCATCGCGGCAGAGATGGAAAAGGCGCTCACTCCCCTTTTGTCCCAGGCTCAAAAACCATGACGGAAAACGAGATTCTCGATATTTTTCGCAAGCATTCCGCCCTTCTGGAAGGACACTTCATTCTTTCCTCGGGTCTCCACAGCGATCGCTACGTGCAGTGCGCGCTGGTGCTTCAGCATCCGCGCGTGGCGGAGCGGTTGTGTGCGCAGTTGGCCGACAAGCTACGTCATTTGGGAGCAGCCGCCGTGGCCGCGCCGGCACTCGGGGGAGTCCTGGTGGCGCACGAAGTGGCTCGAGCCCTCGGTGTGCGCGCACTATTCACCGAGCGGCAGGAAGGCGCTATGACGCTGCGGCGCGGGTTCAGCTTGAACCCCGGTGAACCCACCCTGGTGGTGGAAGACGTCATCACCACGGGCCTTTCCACCCGCGAGACGATCGAGTGCGTCGAACGGGCGGGCGGCAAGGTGGTGGGGGCGGGCGCCCTCATCGACCGCAGCGGCGGCGCGGCAGACCTGGGCCTGCCCAAAGCCGCGCTCATCACCCTCCAGATTCAAAATTACAATCCCGCCAATTGCCCGCTTTGCCAGGCAGGAATTCCCGCCGTCAAACCCGGAAGCCGGACCAAGAAATGATCGGGTGATCCGGTGACCGGGTGATCGGGTGAACAAAGGACCGTTCCCCAAATCACCGCATCGTTGAAATCGAACTTCTAAACTCGCAACCGGATCGTCTTTTCCGTCGATTCACCGGCCACCCCTAAAGCAAGTTCCTCAACGGCCCGATGAAAGGATTATTTGTTCACCCGATCACCGGATCACCGGATCGCCCGATTAGTTGTTCACCCGATCGACGGCTCGATGATCGGCGCTGCGGCGAGGGCGGGAGAAGGCGGCGTTTCCGGCGGTGGCGGGAACAGCACTGTGCCCACGGCCGGGTAGCGGGAACCAATAAAGTGGAGCACGTAAGATTGGAAAAAGACCATCGGAGGCGTACTAATCAGTGCTACCAGATAGAGAATGCCAGCGAGAATGATGCCACCCATCACGACCAGGATGCTGATGGTGGCGAAGTTCAAGGTGAGCCCCACCGCCTTCCCGCCAAAGAAAAGAATGACCCCCGCAATTCCCAAAGGAATGAGCAGGATGATTAAGGCCAGGAAGGCAATGATTCCAAAAATGACGGCGCTCCCTATGGCCAAAACAATTTTCATCAGCACATAGCCGGTGAACGCCATTTTCTCCGCAGCCAGCATGGGGAACAGGCGGCGCCAGGCGGCAAGCACTCCCACTCCTTCCATCGCCATGACGGGCACGCAGAAATCCTTGGCGAAGAGGGCGGCGATCGCCCCCGGCACGAAGAATGCGATGAGGATGAAGAAAAGCGCTACGCCGCCTAGGACCAGCGCGACGAGGTGTTCGCTCGGATGGTGGAATAAACCGGCACGCCAGGCGATGAGCAGCGGCGCCCCGAGGAGCAAAGAAAACCCGACCGAGAACACAACAAGGATGGCGAGACGCCAATAGAAATAGCTGCGCCCACAGGTCTCCCATCGCCCCCAACTCCCTTTCAATACGCAGCGATCGTAGAGCACAGAATCAAACAGCACGAAGCGAAACACCGAACCGGCGTAAACCCAAAGGAGAATGATGAAGAGGAGCAGGACCACGCCAGCGAGAATCCAGGGCAGCCAGGGGAGAATCCTGCCCCAATCGATATTGGGGAAGGCGAGCAGGCCATTGCCGCCTTTCGACCGCGATGGGGAATAATTGAAGCTTCCCGAAGGCCCGCCGCCCCCGCCGACGAATTCACCGGTGATCAAGCAAACGAGGGCCAAGCGCGCCCAGCGGTGCAGTCGAAAGGGCGCGAAGAGCTGATGTTTTGTCTGGGCAAATGCCGGGCCAATGCAATCGACAGCGGATAAGGGCTTGGACATTGTGCTACCGCCTTCGGGGCTCTCTTCCTCACATTCAGAGGGCTATCCATAGGTCTGTTGCCGGACAAGATAACGCTTCACACTGAAGGAATCAAGGGGCTTGGCGAGGGGCTTGGCGAGAGGTGTGTTAGGGGCGGCGGTCAAAGACGGTTTCATTCGCCCCGGCCCGTGCGCTGCTGCCGAATGTACTCGCCGATTTTCTCGACGGTGTCAACCCAGACTCCGTTGGCGGGATCCTGCATGTACTTGCAGAGCGCTACCAGGGCTGTCGCGTCCGTAGTCTGAACGCCCTTTTCCCCGATGTCGTGCCCGGCAAAAATGATCCACGCGCCTTGCGTGGAAGCCTGGGAAATCAATTTCACCATCTGGATGTAATCCAAATCGTCGGAGACGGTTCCGCTGGCTTGCGCCAAATCGCAGAAAGCCGGGTTGTTGAAATGCTGTTCGAAAAAGCCGCGTCCCACCAGGAACTTTTCCGCGACGAGCGGGACGTAACTTTTCACCTGGCGGCCCCTACCCACAAACTTCTGGCCGCAGGGATAGGCGAAGGTCACCATGTGCACACCGAGAAGTTGCTGAATCTCCACATTCGCTGCGTCCATATTCTGAGCCATTTGCTCCAGGGTGTAGTTCTCCAGCGCATTGTGGAACGAAAAGCCGAAGTTTCCCGAGCACGGGTGAGTCGAGCTGTGGTTCCCGATTTCATGCCCGCTGGCCACGACCCGCTTCCAACCCTCCAGACGCTTTTTCACGTTCTCCGGAATCACGAAGAAGGTGACCTTGACGCCGGTGGGGTTCAGCAAGTCCAACCCCCGATCGATTTGGCTGCGGCGCGCATCATCGAATGACATGCTTACAGCCACCTGCTTCCCATTCGGCCAATGAAAGGCCTTTGCAATTTCTTGAGGATGAGGAGCGGACACCGATTGCTCTCGCACGATCATCGCGAAACACAGTGACAACATCACGGTAATGAGAACACACCATAAACGTCTGGACATTTTTTTCTGCGCCTCCGCGCTTCGGTTTGCGCCTTTGGCCGGATCTTTCTACGCACCGGTAGATCTTTGAGAAGTGTGGGCGAGCCGCCAGAAGGAGGATCCGTCCCGGACCGCCGGCTCACGGTGCAGAAGTATGCTCGGAAGGAGGGCCAATGGCAATAAGGGCTGCACGAGGGGGATTCGCCAGCCGGTGGCGGTCCAGCCAGTAGGCCCAGACGACGAACAGCCACAGACTGAGACTCCCGAAAGCCACCGCCTTCTCGCTGGGTGGTGGTGGGCCAAGAAGGTTGATGAGGTAAAAGAAGAAGAGCAGGGCAATAAACGATCGGAAGGCGAGGGCCCCGAGGCCGTCGCGGGGGCGAGTGGCTCTCGCATAAAGTCTTGCCCCGAGCGCGAAGATCGCACTTTCCACGAGGAAAGTCCCCACACGGGAGTTCCAGAGACCCAGGCCGATATAAGTCGAACTGCCGGGATAAAGGGGGAGGTCGGGCTGGTGGCTGAGCGCGTCGAGCAGCCAGTGGCTGATGAGGACGAACCACAAGCAAACCGCTCCCCGTGAGTCGCGTTTAACTATTTTGTAAATACCCGCGAAAAGGCTTGCCCAGCCGAGATCGGCGAGAAGGCTGTGGGATAGAGGATAAGAGATAAAATCCAACGGAGTGACTGCCGTCGTGCCCGGCGCGATGATCACCCGTTCAACGCCCAGAAGAAGAAAGAGCGGCCAGAGCAGGTCCACGAACTGCGCCGCCATCACCAGGGTTCCCAGGGAGGTGCGCGGCGCAACCTTTTTTGCCGCGAGTGCGACTCCGAAGTGCCCAATGAACACAAGAACTCCCTGCTTCAGTGACAAGTGAAGAGTGATGAGTGACAAGCAAGGTCAAGTGGCTTGGCTCGTTCTTACTCGCCACTGGCCGCTTGTCACTCGTCACGGCACGTGGAACTCGCGCTTGAGCTTCTCCGATTTCTCGGCCACCGCGCGCGCCAATTGTTCCTTGTGTTCAACCAGTTTTTGCGCAGTGGCGGGGTCAGAGGTGGCGATGATTTGCGCGGCGAAGATGGCGGCGTTAATCGCGCCGGGCTTCCCGATCGCCGTGCAGGCAACGGGCACGCCGCCCGGCATCTGCACCGTGGACAACAATGCGTCGAGTCCCGCGAGCGTGGTGGTGGCCATGGGGACACCAATCACCGGCAGGATGGTTTCCGCCGCGATCACCCCGGCCAGGTGCGATGCCCCTCCCGCCCCCACGATGATCGCTTTCAAGCCCCGCTGGACCGCCGTGCGCGCGTACTCGGAGGTGCGCGCGGGCGACCGGTGGGCGGAAGTGATTTCAATTTCAAAGGGGATTTGGAACTTCTTCAAGGTTCCAGCGGCCTCGGCCATGACGGGCAGATCCGTGTCGCTGCCCATAACGATGCCAACCAATGGCTTCTCAGGCATCTCTTGTTTCCTCCCTTTGGAATGGGATGAACCCTTTATGAACTGGCGCTATTTGCGCGAAGACGGGCGCTCTCCCTTGGCGGCGCGCGCGCGTTTGGGCGCCGGGATCCTCGGAGCCTGCCGCAACGCCTTCGCCCCGATGTCTTTCCGGTAATGCATTCCTTCAAAGTGAAGCTTGTGAACCCCCGCGTAGGCGTGCTGGATGGCGGAGGGCAAATCCTCGGCAATGGCGGTCACTCCCATGACGCGTCCCCCGGCGGTGAGTAATTGATGGTCCTTTACGCGCGTTCCGGCATGGAAAATCTTGACGCCTCCCAATGCTTCTACCGCTTCATAACCGGTGATCGCCTTGTCGACCTCCGGCTTGCCTGGGTAGCCCTTGGATGTTAGTACTACACAGACAGCGGGATTGGGGCTCCAATGAACATCCACCGCCGCCAGTTGGCCCTGGCGCGACGCCAGCAACAGGTCCGCGAGGTCGGAGCGCAACCGCATCAAGATGGGCTGGGTTTCGGGATCGCCCAAGCGAACGTTGTACTCCAGCAGCATGGGGCCGGAGGGCGTCATCATCAGCCCGAAATACAAAAAGCCGCGATAGGGAGACGCTTCCATTTCCATGCCCGCCAGCGTGGGAGCAACGATCGAGCGAAGAATTTCGTCGTGCAACGATTCGCTGAGAAGGGAGTCATCGCTGAACGCGCCCATGCCACCGGTATTGGGGCCCTGGTCCCCATCCAGTAACGCCTTGTGATCCTGGGTGGGTACAAGGGGAAGAATACCGCGGCCATCGGTGAGCACGATGAAGGACGTTTCTTCCCCCGTCAGGCATTCCTCGATCACCACGCGGTCGCCCGCGCTACCCAAGGTCTTGCGGAGCATGAAGTCTTCGACGGCCTGTTCCGCCTCCACGTGGTTATGGGCAACCACCACGCCCTTGCCTGCTGCTAATCCATCCGCCTTCACAACAACCGGAAGCGGGAATCGCGCCAGGGCATGGATGGCCTCTTCGAAGTTTTCAGCTACTTCGAACCGCGCGGTAGGAATGGCGTGCCGCCGCATGAATTCCTTGGCAAAGATCTTGCTCCCCTCCAGGCGCGCAGCCACCTTGCTGGGGCCGATGATGGCCAACCCCTCCTTTTCGAACTCATCGACGACACCGGCTACCAGGGGCGCTTCCGGACCGACAATGGTAAGGTCCGCGTGCAATCGCTTAGCCAGTTCCACGATGGCCTTCGTTTGCGAAAGGTCTACGGGAAGGCACTCCGCTTCCTGCGCGATGCCGGCATTTCCGGGGGCACAATACAACTCCTCCATCTGCTGGCTTTCATGCAGCTTCCACACCAGAGCGTGTTCTCGACCACCGGACCCGAGTACGAGTAGCTTCATAAGATGGCGTACACTATGCGCAATGACCTGAGTTTGTCAATCTGTTAGATGTGGATTTTCGAAGGGCGGCTGCCAAGCGGCTGATTTTGCGGGATGACGGGTTGCGGCAAGATCGGCCGCTTGCCTCATTCGCTCGCTGCCCGGCGAGATGTTTGGGGCGTCCCTAATCGCTTGCGCTGGGCCAACCGCCGGCCCCGATGTGCTGGCGCAGATGAGAGCAGCGGTGAAAGCCCTGGTTCGGTTTTTAGCGGAAAGCCCGGGAGAGGCGCGGATTTTGATTGTCGAGTCTTCCGGGCTTGGCAAGCGCCTGGAAGCGGTGCGGCGGCAGGTTATCGAAAGCCATACGAGGGGTGTGGAACCAGACCTGTCTAAATTACGATCAGGCCCATGAGGCGCGACCTGCGGCTTCGCCGCTTGCTGTGCGGAAAGGCTGCGAAGCTGTGAAATTTTTAAAGATTTTGAGTGACTAGCGTCTTCACTAGTGTTATCCTCTCTCCATGGGATATCTCTCAAAAGTGCAA
>Ga0315282_10008584_pt1 | contig 16494 bp, 13 predicted proteins | sample YL17G07_20_MG_FD_203693 | JGI IMG/M metagenome (GOLD analysis project Ga0315282, IMG submission 203693) | Sediment microbial communities from Yellowstone Lake, YNP, Wyoming, USA - YL17G07_20 | ecosystem: Environmental > Aquatic > Freshwater > Lake > Sediment | place: USA: Wyoming | collected...
CGACCACCTGATGATCGCCCGCCTCCCCCCGAAGCTGCTTGAAGATCTCGTACGCCATCGCCGCGCCGGTGGCGCCGACAGGGTGTCCCTTCGCCTTAAGCCCCCCATCGGCGTTGACTGGCTTATCGCCCTTGATGCCCGTGACGCCCTCAACGGCGGCCTTTACTCCCTGCCCCCTCGGGAAGAATCCGAGATCCTCCGTCGCCATCACCTCGGCTATGGTGAAGCAGTCATGGACATCTGCGACATCGATCTCTTTCACGGACAAGCCGGCGAGACGATAGGCGTTCTCCGCCGCGACCCTTGTAGCCCTCATCGAGGTGAAGTCTTGACGATCGTGAAGGGCAAGGGTGTCAGAGGCCTGGCCAATCCCTGCGACCATCACCGGCGTGTCGGTGAACCTCCTCGCCACATCCTCGCCCGCGAGGATGACGACTGCCGCGCCGTCCGAGACAGGGCAGCAATCGAAGAGGCGAAGGGGGTGAGCGACGACCGGGTTAAACGAGGATGATAGGAACTCGAGCTCGTCCTTGAACTTAACACCTTTACTCTCCCCAGCCTTAACCGCCGTCGACATTACGTCCGACTGGAAATGGGCCTTCGGGTTGAGGGCGCCGTTTCTATGGTTCTTCACCGTGACGGCTGTCAGTTCCTCCCATCGGGCGTCATACTTGTGGAAGTAGGCCGTTGCCATCGAGGCGTATAGGCCGGGAAACGTGAACCCCACAGATGCCTCGTACGAGGCGTCAGCGGCCATCGCCAGGGCGTCCGTGACCTGCTCGGTGGTCTGGCTCCTCATCTTCTCGAAGCCTCCGACGAGGACAACGTCATACAGCCCCGACGCTATCGATTGGACGCCGAGGTTGAAGGCGACGCCCGAACTCGCGCAGGCGCCCTCGACCCTTACCGCCGGTTTGGGGTTGATGCCGAGCCAGTCGGCCATCATCGCCCCAGTATGAGACTGTTTCTCAAAGACATCGTCGGAGAAGTTCCCCACGAAGACTGAATCTACGCCTCCGAGCTCCAAGCCACTATCTACAGAATCTACAGCCTCGATAGCGGCCTCGACGAAGATCTCCCTGCCGGTCTTGTCGGCGTGGAGCTTGTGGTGGAAACGGGTCATCCCAGCCCCAACCACAGCAACGCCCCTGTTTAAGCCCAAAACTGGACCTCAAAAAGACCTCACTTCAGCTTAGATTAAAAATTGCGACGAAAACAAGAACGACAAAAAACGAATAATCTCAGGGAAACCTCGAGAAAACACAGTTTTACTCGCACGTAATAATCTAGACAAGATACATGTATTTTATAGACAACGAAACGAGAGCGCGCGCGCCGGTCAATGAGGCCCCCGCGGAACCCTTCGAGGTAGGGGTCCTTGTGCGATAATGGATCGCAACGATTTTTCACCAAGTCTCAGGCAGCTCAGGCGACTTAGGCATCAGGAATCTCAGACGGTCTTATACAGTAGGTCCCAGCGGTGATACAGTAGAACCACCGTTAACATTGGCTGGGAGCACCCATCGAATATTAAGACTTGGAGCCGGTTCTTGCATAGCGTATCACTTTTCTCATTTCTTCCATATGCTCATAGACTAAAGCGGCATTTTCATGAAGTTCCCGAAACAGACCCTTAATAACGCTCTTACTTACGACTTTACCCTTGCCAAGCCCGGGACAAGTGGACTCGAAGAGAAGGGGATAAGCCCGACAAATGAAGGGCCTTGTGTCATAAATTGTGCAGAGATTGTCTTTGAAGAAGGGACAATCCGCGGTCTCCCTTTCAGGAAATGAGAAATCCATATAAACCCAACCACCAAGCTCTTCGGTATCCCTGCAGATAACCTTCGACAAGATGTCCCATCGTTCTTGTCTCAACCATCGCTCAAAATCGCTATATAAAATTTGAAACTTTACATAACGACAACACCCACCGCACTTTAGACACTCAAACCTTTTGGACATCCCGCCACACCTTCCGCATCGCGCTTAATGGGTCGTTGCCGATGTCCATGCTCATTATATCCTCATACCGCCACGCGGTGCTATCCATGCTTTTGTGGTCCAAAAGAAGCTGATAGCTATCATAAGATTGGCGGGCGCGCTTTAAATCCGCCCATAGCAACGCCTTAAGCTTAGACAGATCGAGGGTCACAGGCTTGGTCCTCCAGCGCCCCCTAGCCATCTTCTTAGCCTCAAGTTGCCGCGTCAAAAGGGTGTGCTTGATATCTCCCCTTGTGAGTATCTCGGTTGGCCCATCCAGTAGCTTAAAGAAATCTTCGAGAAAATACAGCCACCCGTGGCGCCCATAAACCGGCTCGCCTTCGCCTTTCAGGATATAGTTTTTTGACCTGAAAAAAGCTAGGTCGCCTTTTCCCTTAGATTCGACAAACAGGGGCAGACCGGATATAGTAAAATGTTGACCCGTCATGTCTGACGTGCTGAAGATACTATCGGTGTCCATAGCTAGGATTTTCGAGGAGCAGCGGTCAAACAGCGCAGACATTATCAGGTGGCTATGAGCGAGAACCGTCGAATACGCGAAAAAGTTAGACGTGGACGATATTGGATGGCTTTGGCCCAGCTTGCCCGTCAACGAGTTCAGGACGGCTTTTGAGAACATCTTTTCATCCGGCGACATGGACCCGTCTAGACGACGCATGAGCATGTCACGATATGCGTCGTGAGCGTCAGGCATAACGGGCGTGAAGATGGGCTTATATGCGTGGGTGACATACAGGACCTCAGCCTTGGCCGCCGCGATGTCGAAGGTATGATAAAGCCCCTGAACGACCCCAGTCGCGTAGAAATTATTAGTCCCCCTTAAAGGCAAACCCCATAGGTCGTTGTGAGTCTCAAAGGACCCCTCGATCCAGCCGTAGTTCGGATTATCCAATGCGCGATTAGCGCTGAGGTCTCGGGGGTCACAAGGCTCAGCGCCCATGAGGCCCAGCGCGCGAGTCGCAACTAGCGAAACCGGATAAAGACTTTTCACGTCGTTATAGACCGCATTGGGTGTAAAACCCGTCACAAAACCCTCAGAGCGACCAGCGAAACAGATGCCCTTTACCGCACGCTCTAGGGGCGACAAGCGCACGGTCTTCTTTAGGCGACTGAGGCGACGGGGCAACGAGAACAGCTTGCCCGCCAACGTGCCCGCTGAGGCGTGAATTGCTGGGTCGGCTCCGAAATGCGCCTTGAGCCATGAGACGATTAGGCTTGAAATAACCGCGTCGGCTTTCGCATACTCGATAAAATCCTGATGCTCCTTTTCCGATTCCCAACCGCGCAAGCCCAGCCAATCGGGCTTCAATAGTTTAAGATACCCGACGAGGCGACCGCAATCTTCGAGGCGACGAAGACCAAAGTTCTGGAGCAATGGGCGCGCGTCGTAAACGGTGATATCAGCGCCACTAAACTTTATGCGACCGATGAGCTGGGAGCCGCGCTCATGATATGAGATATGCTCAGCGCCAATCCACTCCCCGATACTTCCCAAGTCTGGATGAATCACGAAGCCATAGCACAACTTGACATAGCGGTGGCTATGCAACCAATTCTTAAGCGACTCCGCATCCTCAAGGACCACCGCATCCTCTGGGGTCCCAAAACTGAACTGAACCGATTGGACATCCTCTGGGTGATTGGCGCGACCGCTCATCATGAACTCGGAGTCAAAAGCGCACACACGCCCGGTGGACACCATCATCATTATACACCCCTACCCAAACTTCATCGGTTCCGCTCGTTATAGGGGCGCTCGGGGTAAACGGAGCCTATTTTTTGACGGCTTTGATTTCCGTAAAATTGGCGTTTACGGAAGTGCTTCTTTAATTGCGTCATTCGTGCAACCCACATTCTTACTATTCAATCTAAGGCGCTTTTCTGCATTCAATCTTTTCCATGTGGATTCTTCGATCACTACGCGCATCTGTTTAGACGCCATGAACTTCACATCCCACGAAAGCCACAAGTGCAAGAATGTATATAAATATACCGTTTAATTAATTTATTTGTTGTGTATGGAATAAATATCTGAATTCAAGAAACATTTATTAGGTACAAAAATTTTCGTATACAATTCGTATAGTATACCAAAATAAATGCATCGTTACACTCATTAATCTGTTATTTAAGTTTTTTAGATAATCCCAAGATAAAAAAAAGCCCCCGCCCGCGCGACCTTCATAATGTGCTATATATAATGTGATATGCACATAGGACCCCCGCCTAGACGGTGCCGGGGGCGACCTCATATAATTTAGCTAAATTAATGGGGCGTGGGACCTAGAGACCCCCCCGCGCCGGAGCGCCTACGGGGAACTAACCCTTTTTATAAAAAGTGCAACTACGCCGAGGTTTCAGTATTCCGCACGTGCGCAAACTTAAGTTGAATATTGATAAAAATCGATTTTAATTATACATAATGATATCAAGTCGATTCTCGAATGAAATTTTGCGGCCGCGTTTTATTTATTCATGTTTGTGTGGAAATACGCCCTGAATGAAAAATTTTATTACTTTCAATTCCATATTCCATACATATGTCAATAAAAATTAAAAATTTCGGACCAATTTCTGAGGCTGAAGTTGAAATTCGTCCTTTAACAATTATTGTTGGTAAAAATAATTTAGGAAAATCCTATTTGGCACAATTACTTCATGCATATTTAATTACCCGATTACAATTTCTTCGCCCATATTGGCATTATGGATCTACTTATGATTATTCTGATCTTCCATCCTACTTAATATTTAGTAATTTAAATATAGAAGAAGTAAAAAATACCTTATCTGAATGTAGAAGTAATTCTTATTCATTAAAAGAAACTGTTAATGAAGTGGTTATTAATATTGTACATCAAATAGAAAGAAGAATAAATCTATTATTTAAAAATGCAATAGAGCAAATATTTTCTTTACCTATAGGTGAATTAGTAAATGCTAATGCAAGAAGAAGTATAATAAATTTTAAAATGTATGATAACTTAACAGTCAGACTGATGTTAAAAAAAGATAATTCTATAAATATAAAAACTAATATAAATAAAAAAAGTATTACAATGCAAGTTTCTAAATTTATAGAAGAAAATAATATTAAATTAAATGATCTAAGAAAAACAAAAGAAATTGAGATGTTAATGAATAAAATATTCTCTTATGCAATCCCTATATCTAATGGTATTTTAGAAAAAACTCAAAATTCATTGTATATTCCTGCGGGTAGATCGGGGCTTCTTGAAAGTTATGAAGTAATTCAAGCTGCTTATAATCAATTAGGGACAGCTAGTTCAATCTCAAGAGGAATAAATATTCCACCACTTTCTGGAACTTCATCTCAATTTTATAACATATATTTGAAAATGTCAACTAGACCTGGTCCTTATCAATTTACCACATTTGATTTTCAAAATATTATGTCTGGTGATGTACTCTTCATTCAAGATCCTTATCAAAACGGATTTAGAAAAATTGTTTACAGACATAAAATAGGTAGCAAAATTCATCAAATTGATCTAAGACATTCAGCGTCTATGATAAAAGAATTAGCTCCAATTTATTTTATCATTAAAAATTTGGCAAAAAAGGAATCTACGATTATTATCGAAGAACCTGAATCTCATTTACATCCGGGGGCTCAGGCAAAATTACTTGAAATTTTTATTAAAGTAGTTAAAGAAAAATTGAATTTAATAATTACTACACATAGTGATATATTACTACGGAAGTTATCAAATTGTATTGGACTTTATAAAATTAATAAAATTAATTCAGCATTTATTGATCCTTCTTTAATACATATTTATTTAATAAAAGAAAATAGTGATTTAAATATAGTCTTAGAAAATGTAGAAATATCAGAATACGAAATTGAATCCTTACCGACTTTTGATGATATATTAAAAGAATTATATGAAGAAGAAATTGAAATAAGTGAAAAAATACAAGTTAAGGGATAAATAATGTATGAAGAAATATATGATCATTTAGAAAAATATCCATTTTTTAAAAGTTGTAAATGCGATGATTATAGTGATTGTGAAGGAAAAGACCAAATTTCTTGTAGTATTGATAGTAATCATCTTCACTTATTAATAGATAATTGTATTATAACAGATAATGATATAAATAAATGTGATTGTTTTATTTTATATAAACATGAGGATGATAGTGTTTATGTATTTTTAATCGAATTTAAAAAAGGAGGTTATAAATTAAATCATGTTAAATCTCAAATTCAAACAGGTCTAGATTATTTTTCAAAAATACTTGATAAATATAGATATAAAATAGTGTATAAAATGATTCTATATGCGCCTTCTCATAAAAGAAATATTGATAGATATAAACCTATTTTTAAGGTAAAATATGGTAAGATCAATTTACCTATAATAACATTAAATAATGGTGAAATACTTACTTCTATAATAAAAAAAAATAAATTACTTATATGAACTTTAATACTACTAATTCTTCATACCTATTTATGAAACTTTTTAGAATCTATTTAAAATTTACTTTAGATTTTTTTTATTTTTAATATGGTTAGATTCATAACCTAAATACACAAGTTGGCTTCGCTCGACTTGTCGGTTGTCCCCCACATCTCCCAAAGGGAGACTCCCCACCACCACAGAAAGAGGCGCGCGCTAACTCCCCTCGCCACATTTTTCAAACCTAGAATGCCGTGGGTTTTATGCTTTTTCTGAATTTGTTTAACGTCCATATCATCGTTTCGCCCAAAATGCCCTAAGAGTTTAAAGGGGGGGTGGGGTGGCTTCTTTTCGTTAAAGGGGTTTTATTTGGGGTTATTAGGAAAATTTTTATATGCTTTCACTTATACGAGGGCATCCCTTGGCGCGCCCAAGTCTATGAGGATTTAGCTAAATATTATGTGGATAGGATTCATATCCATCTTAGCGGGCCGAAAAGGCGATCTGGGTTTCCTTAAATACGGTTAAGCCTAAAACCCCGCAGTCTAGGCATATGACTTTAAGTAAATGCGTAATAATTGGTGTCGATAGGACGGCGTTTAACCGTTTGGCGCTAGGAGTCTTTTAGCCCTTATAGATAAAGTAGTCTCAACATTTTGGATATAAATTATGTCTCTCACCCTAGGCGCCCTATATGGATAATTTACCCTTATGCCTCGTTGAAATTTTACAAATGAAACGGTGTTAAAGTATTATTAAAGTTTGACAACATCATCCGATTAAATATAGTAAATATTCTAATATTGTCACTTTTCCATCATAGTTACAATATCGACAAAGATTTCTAAGAAGTAATATATTCTTACAAACAGGACAATCAATAAAATCAACATTTACGACAATATAACCTACTATAACTAATATTAGTAGAACAATTATAGTTTTTGAGGCACTCCCTCTTCTTTTACGAAGTGTATGGGCTGCTTCTGGACACACAATGCTTCATTTTGTAATCAATGTTATTATATTTAACTTTTTAGTATTTATTTAGCTCACGAAATTGATTCTCCCATGTTTGGTGCTCTTTCAGCGAAATAAGCTTGAATCCTGGAGCTTTCCCTATCCTCATCGAACGCGTAATCCGAGACAAAAAAGGCCCCTTTTCACGTTTTAAGCCTGTTTCTAAGTTATTGATAAACATGAGCTAAATACATACAGAAAAAGAGACTTAAAAAAGAGAATTTTAGAGCGACTGTTTAATTATACAGCGCCCACTAGGGGTAAGTCCCACGAACTCCCAGCCGTGGTTGAGGTGGTTGGTTAATTTGTCCTCATCTACGATGTCGATCTCTCCCTTGTCCTTTTTCGGTTTTTGTGCTTCGCGTATTGCTTTTGATATTTCTATATCGAATTGTTCGCGCGACATTCTCCCAACCCCGAGCGCATTCAGCCACGGAATTATCGTCTCTTCCGATACACCTAGGGCGACCGCCATATCCGCCTTTAACTTGGCGGTCTTCTTGTCTATGTCCTCTCTTCCGAATAGCCTAAGCTCGCCGTACGCCTTCCGATACATGGTTATTAGCTGATTGGGATCGGGCTTTGTGTAAATTCCGCCCTTGCCTTCGCCCTTCCGCCCTTGCATCTTGTTAATCCAACTAGTGGGACAACCGCCCGCCTCAAGGTATGTCTTATGATATTTCCGGCATGAGTGCGCGGAAATGCCCGTATTCTTAAGCCCCGCCTTCTTCACGAATTGCCCGAATATAACGCCGATACTTGACTCGTCCATGAAGTCACCCAGCACTGTTTCTTTGATTTGCACCCCGCCCTTTCTAGTATACCCCGGGACCCTTTTCGTCGAGCAAAAGAGCGCGTCCTTGTCGCCGGTTGGAATTGCCCGCGCCGCCCTCCAACTATTCCACTTGGCCAGCCACTCCAGCGCCTCGGGACCTATCACGGGATTCGCATAAGCGCCGGTTTTTTGTGTCTTCAACTCAAAGGTGTAGAATTGTCGATCCTCACTATATTGCCCCGTCTTTAGGTCTTCGACCTTTAGGCTCGCAACGTCGCCGATCCTAAGCCCCGAGTCTTTGAGAAACATTATTATCGCCTTGTATTTGTAGGACCCACTCGCGTTAAAAACCTCAGCAAGTTGTTCCCTCGTTATAATTGGTATTTCCTCGTTGTCCTCATCGCTTATTCGCTCCTCGCTCGCCTCAAATTCGAGTTTATTGGCGAGGAAAAAGAGGTGCGTCGATCCATATACGTCCTGAACGCTCCTACTTTTGAGACCTTCCTTCTCCATTAGATAGGTTTGAAAATCGGCGAGTTTACCCGGTATCCTCTTAGTCGCTCTGGGGTCGCCTTGCCGAGACTCCCTTATATTTTCAAGGTGGGCATTAAACAGTTGCTCGGTGTCCCAGCCCAACCACTCTAAAAAGCGAGTAAATTTATCGAGGTAGCCTTCTTGCGTTGAAGGCGCTCTTTTATCTAATGAGCGCTTAAACCACTCCCAGCTCTCGCCCTTTAGCGCGGGGTGTTCTCTTAAGCGCCTCAGCCTTTGGCTTTCCATCCCTCTTCGCCTCTTAATTGGTTGGGTTGGGGATAGCGTCCTATATAAATTACTCGAACTACAAGCACGAATATTATAAAGAATAATATATACAATATAAACGTGCCCTGTTTTAATGCTAGAAAATGTTAATAACCGTTTCAACTTAACCGTAGCTGGTGGTTTCATGAGTATCGCCTTCGTGCTAATCAACACGGATCTTGGCGAAGGATCAGATGTTAGCGAGACTCTGAAGACCGTACCGGAGGTGAAGGAGGTCTATGGCGTCTACGGAGTTTACGACTTCGTCGTCAGGCTCGAGGCGGGCTCGATGCAGGAGCTCAAGGACGTGATAACCTCGAAGATCCGACGCCTGGACCACGTCAGGTCGACTCTGACGATGATAGTGCTCGACTGATCATCCCCTATTTGAATAAGATGAAATTGGATCACCAACAAAGTCTAATCAGATTCATTGGTTCCTATAATAATCTATCAACCGTATTACGCCTTTCTTGACATCCCATCCGGGCTTGTAGCCGAGGCATTCCCCTATCTTCTTAAGGTTGTAGCTGAACTCTCTGGCTTCGCCGGACCTAGGCGGTAGGTTGGTCACCTTGACTCTCCTTCCCGTAGCCTTCTCCACCTCCGTTGAGACGATCTCTGATAACTTGTTTATCCTGATGGTCTCCCCTCCTACGTTGAACACCTCGCCACCGACGTCGTCTTTGGTGAGCGCGAGTGTCAGTGCCTGGCAAATGTCTTCGACGTGGACGAAGTCCCTGCTGCTGTTACCGTCGCCGTATATCGTTAGAGCCTGCCCTTCCATGCCCTGCCTGACGAACTTGGGTATGACCGTCGACCAGCGGGTATACAAACCGACGCCGAATACGTTGCCGAACCTTAGGTTGACGGTCTCCATTCCGCCGTTCTCGAAGTAGGTGTCCATGATCTTCTCCCCGGCTAGCTTAGTGACGCCGTAGAGGTTCAGGGGCCTGAGCCTGTGGTCCTCGGTAACTGGAATATTCTCGGGGGTTCCGTAGACGGCGGCGCTCGAGCAGAATACCGTCCTCCTGATACCAAGCTTGGAGGCGGCCTCCAGCGCTGTGTGCGTTCCGTAGACATTAACTGAGACAGCCTCCTCCGGCCTCTCGCTACAGAGGACCAATCCAGGTATGGCGGCTAGGTGGGCCATGGCGTCGGCTCCCCTGAAGCTCTTTTTTAGGAGCTCCATGTCGCGGATATCTCCCTCGATGAACTCGACCCTGTCCTCTAACCCCTGGGACCTCAGGTACCTGTAATCGCCAAGTGAGAGGTTGTCGACCGATACGACCTCATGACCCTTATCCACCAGCCTCCTTACGAGAGTCGACCCGATGTAACCTGCTCCGCCAGTGACGGCTATCCTCATAGGTTTTCACCCTAAAGAATGCTGCTTGGGGATAAAAGGGAGAAGGCTACCTCCTCCAATAGATCGTCGGCTTTATGTGCTCCTTCTTAGCCTCGATGCGCTCCTTGAAAAGGGCCAGCGTAGGTATCGTGACCCTGAGCTCGTCGTCGAGGCTGTACGTGGGCTTGAAGCCCAAGGCCGGAAGCTTATTCCTGTCTGGCTTGTAGTAGTGCTCCTCTGCCTCGACCCTAGGGTTCTCGATGCTCCAGATCTTAGCCTTTATGCCAAGCTCCCCCGCGACCTTGACGACGTGCTCCGCCAGCTGGTTCACGCTGTAGCACTCGTCGAACTGGTTGAATACCCTGTACTCGCCCTTCTCAGGTGGGTTCTCCGCCGCTATGGTAAGACACTGCATGCTGTCCCTGAGGGCGATGTAGCCGCGGGTCTGGCCGCCCTTCCCGTAGGGCGTCAGCTCCTGTCCAATGATCGCCTGGGCGCAGAACCTGTTTAGGGCTGTGCCGAACGCCTCGTCGAAGTCGAACCTGGTCAGGAGGTCATCGTTGACCATGTCGTCGGTCCTGACCCCGTGGACGACGCCCTGCATGATGTCTGTGCTCCTTAGCCCCCATATCTTGCACGCGAACATTATGTTGTGGGTGTCGTGGACCTTGCTCAGGTGATACCAGCTGCCGGGCTGCTTGGGGAAGGGGAGCCTATCCCTCCTGCCCCTGTGCTCGATCTCGAAGAAGCCCTCCGGGATGTCGACGTTGGGTGTCCCATACTCCCCCATGGTTCCCAGCTTGAGCAGGTGGCTGTCGGGCGCGTGCCTGTGCATGGCGAACAGGATGTTGTTCGTGCCGACGATGTTGTTCGTCTGGGTATAGTTGCAGTGATTGACGTCTATCATGCTGTAGGGGGCTGACGGTATCTCTCCGAGGTGAACGATGGTGTCGGGCTTGTCCTTCTTGATGACCTGCTCCGCGAACTCGGGGTCCGTGAGGTCTCCCTCGTAGAACCTCAGCTCCTTCCCAGTGGCTTTCTTATATGCTTTGAGTCTCTGCTCCATCGTCTTGATGGGCGTCGCGGACCATGATCCCATCTCCTCCACGTTCCTCCTGCGGGAGAAGTTGTCGACTCCGCTGACGTCGTGGCCCCTAGCTGCCAGGTGCATCGAGAGGGTCCATCCCAGGTAGCCGTCCATCCCCATGATCATTACTTTCATCGTTGATACCCGTACCCTAGATCAAATTTACTACTCCGAAATAGTAATATTCTTAGTTTATAAATCTATTTCAGGTGCATGAGTCACACTCTAGTACGTCTCCGGTGGTAGATAGGTGATGGAGCCAAGAGTTAACCAGTTGAAGTATAGCCTGACGAGCATGGGCCTCAACGAGTATCAGGCATCCGCCCTCGCCTACCTGATGTACCTCGGCGAGACGAAGGCGACAGATCTGAGCAAGGCGAGTGGGGTGCCCAACGCCAGGATCTACGGCGTGCTAGAAGAGCTCTCCCAGAAGGGGCTCGTCATCGTCCGCCCGGGGCGCCCCGCGCTCTACGCCCCAATGGCACCGGAGGAGATCGCCGACGGCTTGATCGCCGACACGCAGGAGGAGATCCGTGAGAGGCTCACGGTCATCGAGTCGCACAGGAATAATTTCTCGTCCATCGCGAACGAGGTCTTCCTGAAGGGCGGCAGGATCAAGGTCAGGACGCCCCTGATCAGGATCGTCAGCGTCGGGGACGTCTCCATCGAGGAGACACGGCGGCTTTACAGGAGCGCTAGGTCTGATATCCTGATCCTTACCAGGGCGATGGAGTACCTCCCCCAGGTGGTTGATGAGCTCAGAGACGCCGTCTCACGCGGACTACGGGTAAGGGTGCTCATGAGGTCGCGGGGGAGCCTGAAGGGGGGCGACGCCGGTAAGAGGGACAAGACTATCTCGGAGATGAGGGCCCTCTCTGAGGATCTGATAGAGATCCGTGTCTCAGACGGGATCCTCCTCCGCGGGAGCATCATCGATCCTGAGGGGGGTGGGAGGGCTCTCTTCCTCGTCGAGGAGGAGGGGGTGCCCTACTACCTAAGGGAGGCTGCGATAACCTCGCATCCGGGCGTCGTCAGGGGGCTCGCCGACATGTTCGACCTGAAATGGAGGTTCGACTCCGACCCACCAGACTGAGAGGCACTGTTTATATCTTAGACCTCGAATTTTCGTTCAAAGGTGCGTTGCATGGTCTATTGCCCGAAGTGTGGGAAGGAGCTGCCTGGGAACGCGGTCTACTGTGACGGATGCGGGCAGAAGATTAGTGGCCCAACGACCAGCCCAGCCCGTGAGGCGGGAGGTAGGTGGAGCCGCCGCGAGCCCGACTACATGGGCGGGGTTAGCTTCGGCGTCTTCCTCATCGTCGTCGCCTGGGTGTTCCTCCAGTATCCCGCGATCTGGCAATGGTTCATCGACTGGTTAAAAGAGTGGGAGTCCTCCGGACCGACGGCGCTCCCCCTAGTGCTCGTAGAGCCTGTGTCACTCTTCTTCCTGGCGTTCGGCGGATGGGAGATCATCTCAGGCTTCATAAGATGGGGAACCGGAGGCCGCCTTTCAGCGGCTGTCAGCGATGTCGTAGGGGGGTTCTTCGGCGTGGCACTGGGATACGCCTTCAGGGAGTACGGCGCAGGCGTCATAGCCTGGGGATCGATGCTGCCGATCTTCATCATCCTAGTGGGCGGATCGATACTCCTGTCTACGCTCTTCTCCTTGGCAACAAGAGAACGTTAGGCTGAGCTTTGATCGCTTCTCACTTCACCTCCTCCACAACACTAGGCTCGGCTCCCGACACCGTTAAATCGTGGAAAAAGTTGGGGCTACTCATGCATTCCCGGCATATCTTAGGCCAAATATACATGATCGACACACTCTTCCACGGAGAGTCGGGTATACTCGGCACATACCTTGTCAAGGCGGGGGAACCGGTGGTCATAGATCCCGGGCCCACGGCCATGATTCCAAGCGTCCTAGATGAGCTGAGGCGTCTAAAGGTCGACTCACTGAGATACGTCGCCTTGACCCATATTCACATGGACCATGCTGGAGGGGCGTGGAGCCTCCTGGAATCGTACCCTGATGCTGACGTGTTCGTCCACCCGAGGGGGGCGGAGCACCTCATCGATCCGAGGAAGCTCGTCGAGAACGCCACGCAGTTCTTCGGGGACAGGGTAAACAAGTACGGCGAGATGCGGCCCATATCGCTCCTGAAGATCACCGAGTCAGAGGACGGCATGACCCTCGACCTCGGAGGCCTCACGTTGAAGGTCATCTGGACGCCGGGCCACGCCTCACACAACCAGAGCTTCTTCGAGCCGGATAACAGGATACTGATCCTTGGAGACTCCGGTGGCACGTACTCTCAGAGGCTCGGCGCGATCCTCCCAGCGTCACCGCCCCCATTCAATCCTCAGAAGGCGGTCGATAGCCTGGACAGGCTGATAGAGCTCCAGCCAGAGATCGTCTGCTACAGCCACTTCGGCTACGCCTACGATGCGGTTAAGAAGCTCAAGCTCTACAGGGAGCAGCTAAGGCTCTGGGATGAGGTAGTGACGAAGGCTGTCAGCGAAGGGAGGAACATAGCTGAGATCTACGAGCAGCTCAAGGAGGAGGATCCGATGCTGAGGCTGACCCTTGAGGCGGAGCGGTCAGACTCTTCGGTGTTCTACTCAAGCATAGTAGGCTTCGTCGAGTACGCCAAATGGATGTTAAAGAGCCAAGAAAAAAGGGCTGGTTGAAGCTGCCACAGTTGAAGGGGATCATCCTTTAACCATCATGCCCCTTTTATCTTGGTTGAAATGTACTCCGAAAGCCACTGTCACCTTGGCGACATAGGCCCAGAAGGGGTTAAGAAGGCTGAGGAAGCTGGCCTTGAGCTCATGATCACGATGGGTCTCGATACTGCCTCCGCGGAGGCCGCGATAAGGAAGGCGAAGATGCACAGGAGTATCAGGGTGAGTGTCGGCGTCCATCCATGGTACTCCGATGAGTTCAACGACGAGATCCGGAACAAGTTCAAGAGCCTTGCCAGGAACCCCGAGGTCGTCGCCGTCGGAGAGATAGGCTTGGACTACACCGGCAGGATGAACAAGCAGTGGGTGAGGGAGGAGAAGTACATCGACAAGGAGATCCAGCGAGCCACGCTCAGGGGCCAGATAGGGCTAGCCCAGGAGCTGGGTGTACCAGTCATCGTCCACGACAGGGCACCAGGACAGGAGGCCCTCGACATCATCGAGGAAACCCACGCCGCGAAGACAGGCGCGGTCATCCACGGCTTCTCGAAGGACGCCGCCTACGTCGAGCGGTGCGAGAGGCTCGGCGTCCACCTATCAATGGGGCTCAGGCAGGTCCAGGCCATGACGCCTGAGCTTGAGGCGGCGATAAGACGGGTCCCTCTGAGGCTCATGGTCACCGAGACAGACTCAAACAAGCCATGGGATATAATCCAAGTATGCGACATAGTGGGTAGAATCAAGGGGATGAGCAGGCAGGAGATCGGCTTAACTGCCACGGAGAATCTGAAGAGGCTCATAGGTTCAGGACCCCGCAAACGTTAAGTTCGAAGCCTCCCCTCCAACCTTGATTCGTGTTGAGCGATCCACTGGAGAAGAAGATAGCCGAGATAAGGGCCATCGGCTTCAAATACTCCTTCGACGGAGAAGCCGTCGCCGATTTCTTGGAGCGCCTTAACAAGGTAGTTGGCATCAGGCACGTAGAGCTAAGAGGCGCCAGGCTCACAGTATGGGTCGGAGAAGTGAAAGAGGCAAATGCAGGGGAGGTGGCCCAGCTTCTGTCCACGGTGGCGCTGCTAAACGTCTCGGCTTCATCTGTCGAAACCGACGATCAGGCGATCAAGATATGGTTCGAGTGGATACTGCCGAGTACCTCACCCTTTGTTTAGATGCAGGCTCCATGACTACTCGGAGTTAGGAGACCCCAATCTTTTTATTGCATAATGGGATTCCTCTTCTCCGGTGCCACAGGTGTCCGGTGACCATAAAATTCAACTGTGAAACTAGAGCCGACACCTATACACGTTCATTTTTAAGGAGACACGCAGAGGTTTAGCCATGACCTTCGAGCCCATAGACAGCAAGATCGACATACCCAAGCTGGAGTACGAGGTTCAGCGGTTCTGGAGGGAGACCAGAGCCTTCGAGAATAGGCGCACGCTGAACAAAGGCAAGCCAAAGTGGAGCTTCATAGACGGCCCCATCACCGCGAACAACCCGATGGGAGTCCACCATGCCTGGGGGCGGACCTACAAGGATCTCTGGCAACGCTTCTGGGCGATGCGGGGGCGGGAGATCCGTTACCAGAACGGATTCGACTGCCAGGGTCTGTGGGTGGAGGTCGAGGTCGAGAAGGAGCTAGGCTTCGAGTCCAAGCGGGACATAGAGGCTTACGGTGTCGCCGAGTTCGTGAAGCGGTGTAAGCAGAGGGTCCTCAAGTACGCCGCGAAGCAGACGGAGCAGTCGATCCGCCTGGGCATGTGGATGGACTGGGACGACCCAGCGGAGCTTGTGAAGCTCTCCGAGGCGATGGAGGACCCGCTGACGGTAACCACCTACGTGAGCTTCATGGGGCCGGTGAGGGGCACAGCGGAGAACCTAGTCGGCATGCTCGGGTCGCCCGGGTTCGGCGGCAGCTACTTCACCCTCAGCGACGAGAACAACTACATGATCTGGGCGGCGTTGAAGAGCTGCCACGAGAGAGGCTGGATCTATAAGGGGCAGGACTCCATGCCCTGGTGCCCACGGTGCAGCACCGGGATCAGCCAGCACGAGATCGTCACAGAGGGGTACCAGGAGCTTACCCACACGAGCGTATACCTCAGGTTCCCTCTCAAGGACAGGGAGGGGAGCCTCCTCATCTGGACGACAACCCCCTGGACCCTGACCAGCAATGTCGCCGTCGCAGCCCACCCAAACCTGATCTACGTCAAGGCAAGGCACGACGACGAGGTCTTTTACCTCTCGAGGGGCACGATTGAGAGCGTCTTCCAGAAAGGAAGTTATGAGATTCTCGAGGAGTTTAAGGGCTCAGAGATGGAGGGCTGGACATACACTGGCCCAT
>Ga0315282_10008585_pt1 | contig 16494 bp, 9 predicted proteins | sample YL17G07_20_MG_FD_203693 | JGI IMG/M metagenome (GOLD analysis project Ga0315282, IMG submission 203693) | Sediment microbial communities from Yellowstone Lake, YNP, Wyoming, USA - YL17G07_20 | ecosystem: Environmental > Aquatic > Freshwater > Lake > Sediment | place: USA: Wyoming | collected...
GACGACGACGGCAGATGGGTGACCTGCAACTTGCCCCCCAGAAACCGGTCCGGGTTGAGGCAGAAGTGGCACCCCCGGCTGGAATCGAGCCAGCGACGCCACGTCTAGGAAACACGCGGCAACGTGTCGGCAATGAGGCCGCGTCGCAGCCTGTCAGATGCGCAAAGAGGGGACTTCCGCCAGCTTCCTGCTGGCGGAAGTCCCTTCTTTGCGCGGTGTAGCTCCCCGCTTGCCGGAGGTCACTTCACCTTGAAACCGTGCCACGTCGTCCTGGCGGCCGTGTTCGTGGCAGTCGGGACAACCGTGGAGCGCATGCGGTAACTGCCCGTCCTGGCGGGTTTGTAGGTCCCGCTGTAGGTGCTGCCGGCGCTGATCGTCCGTTTCAGGCTGCTGACCCTGAGCCAGTGGCCGTTGTGCCGGCGCTGCACGGTCAGCGTGACCTTGTTGCCAGCGAGGCTCGTGGGTGTCACCACGCCCCTGGCCGTGACCCGCTTGCCGAGCCTGAGGGCACCTCGCCTGAGGCCGCTCAGCTTGAGCGTCACCGTGGACGTCACCACAACGTAGCGGTAGACACCGGCGGCCACCGGCGTGCTCGCGGTGGTATCGGCTCTCTCGGATGTCGCGCGGGCCGCACTCTTGACCGCACCTACCTGGCCACCGTTTGTGGCCGCATAGATGATCGTGTGGTCGCCCGCATCCGCATAGCCAAGGGCGAAGATCTGGAGACGGCCGAAGGCGCCTGCGGCCGGTTCCCACGCGTCTCCCGCGTCGCTCGAGAAGCAGAGCCCACGCCCGGCGGCATACAGGCGGGTCGAATCGCCATCGGCGAACATGTAGTCGATCGAGCCACCACCGTCGTTCCTCGCCTTCTGCCAAGTCGCGCCACCGTCCAGGGACCGGTAGGCGCAGAAGGATCCGGCCTCGACGACGACCATCGGTTGGGGATGAGTGGCGATGGCGAGAGAGATGGTGCCCTGCATCTCCGGTTGCTGCGGGTCGTCGATCCGAGCCCAACTGCTGCCACCGTCAGTACTTCGATAGACTCCCGCCCCGGTCAGATAGACCAGCTCCGGTGTCTGGGGGTCGAAGGCGATATCGTTGATCCAGCCCAGGTTCTGCGGCGCGGTGGCGGCCTGCCAGGACACTCCATAGTCACCGCTGGCATAGACGACGCCATTGGAGAAACCGACCAGCAGATGGCCGGGTTGGTTGGGGTCTGGTTCCATGGCCCAGGGCATGAAGGCCAGCGGGTCTAGGACGTTCCAAGGGAAGCAATCCCAGCTCTCGCCTCCATCCGTGCTCCCGTAGAAACCGGTGTCGGCGGCCACGTAGAGACGCTGAGAGTCAAAGGGGTCTTCACGAACGAGTCTCACGTTGTGGCTGGGTGTGCCAGCGGAGTCAGCAACCGGGAAGTAGGTCCAGTTGTTGGCGCCATCATCGCTGCGATAGATCCCCGGCCAGTGTTCGAACGTCGCATAGACCCGCAGCGGATCGGCCGGGGAGACGTCCATTGACATGCACCTCATGCCCGACAATCCCTGGCTCTTGACCGCCCAGGTCTTGCCGCCATCGGTGGTCTTCTCCACCCCGTAGGTGTCATTGCCGATGTAGCCGACCTGGGAATCGTCCGGGTCGAAGCGAATCTCACCGTGGCTGTCAAAGGGGCCGAACGGTTCCCAGTGCAGGCCACCATCGGTGGAGTGGGTCACGGTGCTGTAGACCGAGTCTGCGCCGGTGAACGTGACGAAGAGGCCTCCGCAGCCGGACACGTCTTGCCAACTTGTGAAGGCTGCATCGGTGCTCTTGTAGCTCCCACCGGGTCCGGATGCGTGGGCATTGGAGGCGACCCACACTTCGCCGGACTTGTACGGATTGTAGGCGATCAACCCACCACTGCTGATGGGAGGCTTGAGAACCTGGCTCCAGGCACTGCCCGCGTTGCCCGAGTGGAAGACCCGTCCGTCCGAGGTCACCAGCACCATCTGCAAGGGGTCCGTGGGATGGAAGGCGACATCTTCGACGCCGATGCCGTCCATGACGGCCACGATCTTCCACGACGCCCCGCCATCCGTCGATTTGATCAAACCCAGAGCGCCCGATTCGCCACTCGAACTGACAAACAGAACCTGAGGATTGTGCGGCGAGGGATAGATCCGTCCACCGCCGGTGGCACGTCCATCCGGCCAGGTGTTCGGCATCACCGTGGTCCAAGTGTCGCCTTCGTCCTTCGAACGGTGAAGACCGTCGTAGGCATAGGCGTAGAGCCAGGTGGGGTGCAATGGATCGATCGCGAACTTGCCATTGTTGATGAACACGTCGGCACCGACGTATGTCCAGTGCTCGGCCGCATCTTCCGTGCGGAAGAGGCCAACGAGTCCGTAGGCCGGAGCGTAGAGCGTGTCGGGGTCGCCGGGCTTCATCAGGATCTGACGCACTTGTCCGCCGAAGAGTTCACCGGAGTTCCACTGGCCGATGCCCTGCTTGACGGTGTAGGCGCCGGTCAGGCTGCCGGTGCCGCCGTCGGGGTTGACGACCGTGAGGTCATAGCTTCCGGGGTCCATGCCCCAGGGCACCTTGGCGGTCAGGGTGGTGGCGTCGACGAAGGTCACATGCGTCAGGGCCACGGTGCCGAGTGAGGCGGTCGGCGGGATCGTGCCGGTGGCGTCGGTGGAGAAGTTGGCGCCGGTGATGGTGACCGGCTCATCGATGTCGTTGTAGGCGGTCGGCGGCTCGACGGCGCTCACCGTGGGGGCCGGCGTGACGGTGAAGGCGTCGGTCAGGCTGGCGGTGCCGCTGTCCGGGTTGGTGACTGTGAGCGTGTAGAGGCCGGGGGCGAGCCCCGACGGTACGGTGGCGGTCAGCGTGGTGGCGTCGACGAAGGTCACGTCGGTCAGGGCCGTGTCGCCCAGCGAGGCGGTCGGTTGGATCGTGCCGGTCGCATCGGTGGCGAAACCCGTGCCGGTGATCGTCACCGGCGTGTCCTGGTCGTTTGGCGCCGTGGCGGGGACGATCGCGCTCACGGTGGGGTTGATCACGTCTTTGGGAGCAGCCCGGACGGACCCGAAAGAGCCTGCGTTCGTGCCGGCGACGGTCATGGCGAGGCTCGCGAGCGTCGGTGGCTGGGCGGCGGCCGTGCCGCCCAGGGCGAGCACGAGCAGGCCGACGAGACCAAGGCAGAAGAGGATCTTCTTCACGGCACGACCCCCCAAGGAGCGGTGTGCCTCGCCGTTTGCCGGCGGCGGGGTAGGACCCGCGTGGCGCGGGTCACAGACCGACTATACGCCTGCTCGTAGGTATGGCAACGTAGGTGGTGCCCCCGGCTGGGATCGAACCAGAGAGGCGTCTTGTCGGCAATTCGTCGGCGGCAAACTAGTCGACAGAATACTGTCGACAATATATGCTTGCGCTTGGGACTCGTCGGTCGAGTGAGAAAGAGGACCCGGTGATCACCGAGCTTGTGGTCGCCCTCAAACGGTGGACCAATAGGGACAGGTTCGCCCGTTCACGGGGAGCAATCGGGCCCGGCGTGCATCTCGTCTGCTTCTCGCATCAAGCGTCGACACATCTGGTGATCGACGAGCTTCGAACACAGGATCGCGGACAGGAGAGCGATACAGATGGGGAACCGAAGCCGATTTCTCTACCTATCTGAGCCGGACATGATCAAGGCCGGCGTGCTGGATGCACCACGTTGCGTCGACGTCTGTGAGGATGTCTTCAAGCTCCTCGCCACCGGCGACTACCTGATGGGTGGCCCCAACCACAACAGCCACGGTCTAGGCATAGAGTTCCCGGAGAAGTCGCCATACCCCAACATGCCGTTGACGGGACCGGACCGCCGCTTCGTTGCGATGCCGGCCTACCTGGGCGGGAAGTACGACGTCTGCGGCAACAAGTGGTACGGCTCCAACGCCGCCAACGCTTCGCGAGGTCTGCCGCGCTCGGTTCTGACTGTGATGCTGAACGACAAGGACACCGGCGAGCCCCTGTGCCTCATGTCGGCGAACCTCCTGAGTTCGGCCCGAACGGGCGCCGTTCCCGCTGTGGCCTGTCGCTATCTGGCACGTCAGGACTCCGCGATCTGCGCGGCAATCGGATGCGGCCCGATCAACAAGGCCTGCTTCCGCGCCATTCTCTCGCAGATGCCAAACCTGAAGAAGGTGATCTGCCACGACATCAGCGAGGCGAAAGCCCGGGCCTTCGCGGATTGGGTGGGGGCGATGTTCGGGATAGCCAGTGTCGTTTCCACCTCACTTGAGGACACGCTGGCGGACGCCGATGTCGTGACCGTCGCGGCATCGCGGCTGAAGACGCTCGACGTAGAGGACGCATGGTTCAAGAGTGGGGCAACCGTGCTACTCACTGGCCCGATGAAGGCGGAGGACTCCTTCTGGCTCAACAGCAGGATCGTCTACGACAACATCCATCTACACGAAGCTTACGTTCAGGACGCGCTTGCCTCGCCCGACAAACTCAAGTACTACGACAGCGTCATCGGCGGACCGCTCTACACGTTGATCGATGACGGGAAGACGCCGTCGCTCGCTGACTCCGCGGACCTGGGCAATGTCATCCTGGGCAACAAGAGTCGTCGTGAGAACGCCGAGGAACGTATCGTCTTCGTTGCTTCTGGAATGGCCGTCTTCGACGTTGCCTGGGGGTTTGAGCTCTACCAGTCAGCCGTCAAGGAAGGACTCGGCCGGTGGCTCGTGCTGTGGGACGAGCCATATCGCGAATAGGCGTTCTTCGACTGGCGTCCTCGTAGCACCTCGCGAGACGGCGATACTCGGGCCTCAAGGCCGACGCGACGAGGCGCCGACCCGCAAGAAGAGAGAGCGTGGCAAGGGATGCTGAAGATACGCAACTTCGAAGCACTGGCCTCGCACGGAGAAACGGACTCCAGGAGGGTGGTGCTCGAGATCGCCGACAAGACGCTCCAGCGGCTGGACGCGTACGACAGGATCAAGAGCGTCACGCACCTGGAGGGAAGTTCCCTGCACATCGGGACACAGACCTGGGACCTCTCGAAGAAAAGGCATGTCTACCTCGTCGGCGCGGGAAAGGCATGCAACGCAATGGCCGCAGCGCTCGATGAGATCCTCGGCCGCCACCTCAGCAAGGGGATCGCGATCGTCAAGGTCGCGGAGGATGGAGACGTCTTCAGGAACACAGACGTCTACGTGGGCGGACACCCGCTGCCCAACCAGACCGGCTACGAGGCCTCCCTGAAGATACTCGAACTCGCGGACAGAGCGGGGCCCGACGACCTGTTCATCGCGGTGATCAGCGGGGGAAGCTCGGCTCTGATGAGCTGTCCGGTCGACCGGATCTCCCTGCAAGACGAGATAGAGGCAACCGACGTCCTGCTGAAGTCCGGCGCCGGCATCCATGAGATCAACGCGATCCGACGCCACATCTCGCAGACGAACGGCGGCATGCTCGCCAAGCGGATCCAAGCCTCCGGTGCTGAGCTCATAGGCTTCGGTATCTCCGACGCGGTCGGCAACCCGCCGACGGGCGACATCGGGATCCCATACCGCAACTACGCGAGCACGCCGATCGGTCCCGACAGGACCACTCTGGCTGATGCCCGGCGCGTCATCGCCGACTACGACCTGGCGGATCGGCTACCCCCCAACGTAGTCCGCTACCTCATGGAGGCCGGCGACGATCGCGAGACGCCGAAGGCATTTCCGGCCAATACCTACTACGTCCTCAACACCGTGCCCGATTCGTGTGTCTACGCAAAGGAGGCGGCCGAGGAGATGGGGATCACCGCCCACATCCTGACCTCCTTCCTCGAGGGTGAAAGCAAGGACGCCGGCACGTTTCTCGCCGCGCTTGCCCGTGAGGTACAGGCTTACGGCAATCCGTTCCCGGCGCCGTGCGTGATCCTCAGCAGCGGGGAGACGACGACCAAGATCCCGGAGAACTCCGTCATCGAAGGGCACGGGGGACCGTCGCAGGAACTCACGGCAAGCTTCGCCATCAGCGCCACAAGGGCTCCTGGAGCATGCATGTTCTCGGTGGACTCGGAGGGGACCGATGGGACCACACCCGCGGCCGGCGGTCTTACTGACTCCGCAAGCTATGAGACGGCTGTCGACAACGGCGTGAGCCTGCATGCCGCGCTGCGGGGTCACTCGTGCTACGAGGCGCTGGAGACCATCGGCGACACGGTGTTCACCGGCAACACGGGAACCAACCTCTGTGACTTCAACATCCTCTACGTCCCGAGACTTGCGGACTAGCCAGAGCCATGCGACACGGCTAGATCACACCAGGGAGGAGCAGAGTTCGATATGAGGATCGAATCCGTGCGGGCACGCCAGCTCATTGACTGCAACTGTCGGCCGATCGTCGAGGTCGAGGTCGCGACGGAAGGCGGGTTCGTCGGCAGGGGAGCCGCGCCCACGGGCCAATCCGTAGGGATGCACGAGGCTTTCGTGCTGCGGGACAACGATCCCGACGTGTACAAGGGGCTCGGCGTCAACCGAGCGGTGGAGAACGTCCGGCAAGTCATCGCACCGGCCCTCATCGGGCAGCCGGTCGACGACCAACGCGCCCTGGACGGCCTGATGATCGCCCTCGATGGTACGGAGAACAAGAGCAACCTGGGCGGCAACGCCATCTACTCGACCTCTATTGCCTGCTTCAGGGCCGCTGCCGCCACCGCCGGCGTGCCCCTCTATCAGTACCTGGGGGGAGATGATGTCGCTACCGTTCCGGTACCAGGCTTCAACATGGTGAACGGGGGACGATATGGCGACATGGTCCAACCGTTCAACGAGTTCATCGTCATGCCCTACAAGGCCGAGTCGATCTTCGAAGCGGTAGAGATGGCGGTCCACCTCTTCGACGTGATGTCCGACGTTCTGGACCGGCATGCCGGGTCACCTCCGAAGGTGGCGCGCTCCTACGGCTACGTCGCGCCGTCTGAGGATCCCGAGATCGTCCTCTCGTTGATGCAGGAGGCGATCGATCGCTGCGGGTACGCTGACAAGATGGCCTTCGCCCTCGACTGCGCCTCGAGCGAGATGTACGACAGCGCGACCGCGACCTACTACCTCAAAGGGGAGCGCGTCAGCTCCGAGGATCTGATCTCCTACGCCAAGGACCTGACCGAGAAGTTCAACTTCGTGTTCATCGAGGATCTCCTGGACGAGAACGACTGGGATGGCTACGCCCGTGCGGTGAGGGAGATCCCGCGCACCATCATCCTTGGAGACGACCTCATCGCTACGAACCTGGCGCGGCTCAAGAGGGCCGAAGCCATGGGAGCGGTCGAAGGATTCCTTCTCAAGCCGAATCAGGTCGGGACGATCTCGGAGGCCCTGGAGACCTATCGGTATGCAGTCGACCACGACCTGATCGCGGTCCCCTCCGGGCGTTCCGGCGGGGTCATCGATGACGTGATCATGGACCTATCGGTCGGGCTTCAGGCGGCGTTTCAGAAGAACGGCGCACCACGGTCCGGTGAGCGGATCGAGAAGCTCAACTTCCTCATGCGTGCTGCGGACTCCATTCCCGACTGCTCCCTTGCAGATGTGGCCAGCATCGTGAAGTTCTAGTGTCGCGTGTTTGAAGTAGATGTCGCGCTCCTCGCGCGGGATGCGCAACGTCGTGTGGGCCGGGAAGCCTGGTGTGATCCAGGCCATCAACGTCCCGCGGATCATCAGCGCGGCTCGCGGCGCCGATGCTACGGTCGGGATCGTGGTGCCCCCGGCTGGAATCGAACCAGCGACACCAGGTTTAGGAAGTCTGCGGCAGGGGTGCTGGGCGGTGGTGCGCAATGCGCAAAGGTGCTGCACAGTCCAGGTTTCCGGACAGCCGCGATGCACTCTGGTGTTCGGCCGTGCCGGGCCGTGGCGAGGCGTCTTGTCGGCAGGGCGGCGGCAATAGCACCGGTACACGGCAATCCCCGGCTCAAGCTGGCGAGCCTCCACCAAACCCTGAGCGGTTCGGCGCCGGCCCTACTCGACCACCAGCCTCCCGCGACCGATCGCGGACTGCTCGTTGCCGGCCGCATCGATGGCCTTGACCACGTAGGCATAGGTCCCCGGCGCGAGACGGCAACGGTACCTCGCGGTAAGCCATGTGTTGACCGCCTGCGCACGCAGTCTGAGGGTCTTCACCGTCGTGCCGCCGCGACCGCGGACCGTGATCGTCACCCTGGCCGTGCCGCCGTTCGGCTTGGCGTCTGTGACCCGATACCTCAGTCTGGCGACCTTGCCTCTGAGCACCGTGACCATGCCGCCGCTTCTGGTCAGCGGGCGGCGCGTGTCGATGCGCACGGCGCACAACCGCGGGAACTCGACGTTGCCCGCGTTGTCGGTGGAACGGTAGGCGATCTCATGAGTTCCGTCGGCCGAGTGGTCGCCGGGGGCGTCGACCGTCACGCTGCCGCCGAGAATCGGCTGCCAAGGGCCGGAGTCGAACCCGTACTCGCTCGTGGCCACCCCAGTGCCGCCCGGGTCGTCAGCGCAGAAGTGGGTGGTCACGGCGCTGTTGTGCCAGCGGCGGTCGCCATCGTCGCTCGTGAGCGGCGGCGCTGTGTCGGCCACCGTGTCGAGCGTCGAGAGGATGAGCTGGTCCGCACCGACGGCCCAGACGTTGCCGCTGCTTACCACGGCGGCACGCACGACGGGCTCGTGCCAGAACGAGCCCAGGGCAGAGATCGGCATGACGGCACCCGTGTCGGTCCAGGTCGTGCCGCCGTCTGTCGTGCCAAGCTCCTTGTCGCCCAGAAGCCAGCCGTTTTGGTCGTCGGCAAAGACGACCGCGGCGAAGCCTACCTTGCCGAGGTCGGCCGTTTCCCAGGAGGCGCCGCCGTCTGTGGTACGCAAGACGAGCGAGCCGCTTGGCTTGACCGGGTTCGGCCCATCGCTGGCCACGATCCAGCCGTGAGTCGGGTCGGTGAAAGTCACGTCTCTGACCGTGCGCTTGCAGTCGATGAGGCGCTCACTCCAGGTGGCCCCTGAATCGGTGCTTTCCAGTAGCAGCGCCTGTTTGGTCGTGCCGTAGTGCACGCCGGCGATGAGCAGGTGGCCGGGGCCCAGCGCACACATCGCCTTGAGCAGATCGCTTGCGGGACGCGGGCTCTTGTTCCAGGTCGCACCGCCGTCGGTGGTGCGCACGATCGTGTCGGGAGGCACCCCGCCCGTGTCGAAGGCGATGCCCACGACACGGTCGGCGTCGAGCGCCTCGACGGCATGGATGCCGAGGCTTGAACCGGCGGGGCGGGCGACCCAAGTGGTACCGCCGTCTGTGGTTCGCAACACGCGGCCCTGCCAGCCCACCGCCCAGCCGACCTGGGAGTCGGCGAAGTCGACGGCGCAGAGCAGCGACCCATCTGGGATCTCCTGCCGCCTCCAGGTGACACCGTCACTGCAGCGGAAGAGCAGCCCCTGGTCGCCGTCGTAGTCGCCGTAGATGCCCGGTGCGGACGGTGTCGTCCAGCCGACCGCCCAGAGGTCGCCTCCGGACTGTTCGGCCACATCGTTCAGCCAGTAGTTGAAGCGGTCGCCGATCAGGCCGGTCCAGGTGCGGCCGCCATCGGTCGAGCGCGAGAGCTCATCGCCGACGCCGAACAGGGTACCGTCGGGGCTCACTGTCACAGCACCGAGCGAGCGCGGACTGACGTAGGAGCGCGTCCAGCTCGCCCCGCCGTCGGTGGTGTGATCGTAGTAGGCGGGGAGTTGGGCACCGCATCGTCGACGCTCACGGCAAGCCAGGCCTCACCGGCACCGATTGCAGTGAGACTGGCGACGGCCGAATCCTCCAGACGCCTCACGACGCGCCAGTTCCGGCCACGGTCGGTGGTTCGCATGATGATGTGGTGCGGCTTGGCGGCGCGTGTGACCTGGATCCAGGCGACCTTCGTGCCGAGCGCCTGCATGGTATCGATTCCCCAGGTGACGCCCGCCTCGCCCTTGAGAGGCAGGTTGTGGATGGTCCAGGTCGCGCCGCCGTTGCGGGAGGTCCAGACAGTCTGAGCGTCGGAATCAAACAGCCAGAGATGGCGAGCATCGATCGCCGTGAGATCGTAGGGGTAGGTGCACGCAATCGCGATCCGCTTCCAGGAGGCGCCCCCGTCGGTGGTCGCGAGTAGCCTCGTTTGCCATGTCTTCGTGGACGCGGTGTACTCGCGGCCATCGATGAAGGCGACGTCCGTAGAAGCGAAGGACGCTCCGGAGACGTCGTAGCCGTCGCTAGCGATCGGCTGCAGGCTCCAGCTCGCACCGCCGTCGTCGCTACGCAGGAGGCCGATGCGAAAGGTGCCGCTGGTCTCCTCGTACCAGCTCGCCAGAGCGCGGGCGTGCTGGGCGTCGAGGAAGTCGAGACCCGTGATGGTGATGTCGTATTCGAGACCGAGGTCGACCGGCTGCCAGGTCATACCGGCGTCGGCTGAGTGCACGAGCCGAGAGCCGTGAGTGCTGTGGACCGTGACCAAGAGGTTGTTGGGGTCAGCCAAGGTGAGTGGGCCAAGGCCCCAGCCGAATGGCTGCAGGCTTTGGAAGTACAGACCGCCGCCCGCCGGTGTCAGTGCCTGCGCTGGCGACGCCGGCGCCAGACAGACGAAGGCACAGAAGACCGCAAGCATAGCCAAGATACGCCTCGTGACCACGTCGACCTCCTCGGCCGGACGCTCCACCAGTCGTGCCCAGTCTGGAACACTCCTAGGTCAGAGTCTGCCAGATGCGCCTCTTGGCGCATAGGGCAGTTGGTGCCCTCCTTTCGCGATCAGTGCAAGATGGCGGCGACGTTGTGACCATCGCGCCACAAATCGCAGCCGGCTAACTCCTGTCGCCGAGTGCGAGTTCCGTGCAATCTCGAAGGGCAACTGGTCAGCCGTTGGCGCGGAGGGACGAGACGAATCTTGTCCAGATGCTGCCGACGGGTCTCCGCGCCACCCGATGGGGGACCGCGGCCCCGACGGTGAAGCCGTCGGGGCCGCGGCTGGCGCCGCCGTCGGCCAGCAGCCCGCGCCCATCGCTGTGGCGCCGCTCGAGCTCGGCGCAGTCGGCCGGCGCCGAGCAGGTCATCGTCGTCCCGCGGATCATCAGCGCGGCTCGCAATGCGGATGCTACCGTCGGGATCGTGGTGCCCCCGGCTGGAATCGAACCAGCGACACCAGGTTTAGGAATCATGCCGCAGGCGTGACGGGCTGTAGTGCCTCGTCTGCGAAGATGCTGCACAGTCCACGGTTCTGAGCGAGGGCGGTGCTGCGCCATGCTCAGCCGTCTCGTGCCGTGATGAGGCGTCTTGTCGGCGGAATGTCGGCAAGGCGTGCGACCTCAGGGTCTCAACGGAATGGGATCGAGCCCAAGCCCAACTACTCCGAGGAAGTCAAGAAGGCATCCCAAGGGTCGCCATGCAGGCCCCCGTCTCTGCGTCCCAGAGCTTGAGGGTCTTGTCCGCGCTTGCCGAGGCGATGCGCCGTCCGTCGGGCGAGAAGGCGCAGGCGATGAGCGACTTGCCGTGCCCCTCGAGGGTCCTCCTACAGGCCCCTGTCTCCGCGTCCCAGAGCTTGAGGGTCTTGTCCGCGCTTGCCGAGGCGATGCGCCGTCCGTCGGGCGAGAAGGCGCAGGCGGTGACCGAGTCGCCGTGCCCCCTGAGGGTCGCCTCGCAGGCCCCTGTCTCGGCGTTCCAGAGCTTGAGGGTCTTGTCCCGGCTTGCCGAGACGAGGCGCCGCCCATCGGGAGAGAAGGCGCAGCCGGTTACGTCGCTGCCGTGCCCCTTGAGAGCCGCCTCGCAGACCCCTGTCTCAGCGTCCCAGAGCTTGAGGCTCTTGCGGGAGCCCCCAGAGACGATGCGCCGTCCATCGGGTGAGAAGGCGCAGGCGCGGACAAAGCGGTGCACCTTGAGGGTCATATGGCAGACCCCCGTCTCGGAATCCCAGAGCTTGAGGGTCTGGTTGTAGCTCCCCGAGACGAGGCGCCGCCCATCGGGAGAGAAGGCACAGGCGTAGACATCGCTGCCGTGCCCCTCGAGGGTCGCCTCGCAGCTGCCCGTCTCTGCGTCCCAGAGCTTGAGGGTCTTGTCGACGCTTCCCGAGACGAGGCGCCGCCCATCGGGAGAGAAGGCGCAGGTGTTGACCGGGCCGCCGTGCCCCTTGAGGGTCCTCCTACAGGTCCCCGTCTCCGCGTCCCAGAGCTTAAGGGTCTTGTCCCAGCTGGCCGAGACAATCGTCTCACCGTCGGGCGAGAAGGCGCAATCCAGGACGGCGAAGGTGTGCCCATCGACATGCGCACCCAAAGCGGGTGGCGCGTCTTCAAACGCGACCACACGGACCCAAGCTACTCTGTGCCCGGCCCAGCAGAGGCTAGTCCTGTAGTCAGCTCCAACCAAGCGACCGCAGAGTTCGCACTCCGCGAACGCGACCGCTCGGCCATCTCCCAGCAGCTTCTGGCGCTCATAGTCCGCCTGTGCTCGATCCGTAGAGTCCCTGGCCGCCTTGTAGCCAACGCCGAACGCATCCCCGGACTCAAGTATCGCGCCAAGCCCCTTTGCCCCCCCGAAGACCGACACCGCCGTTCCAGCCGCTGCGGCGGCCTCAAGGCTGACTCTCGCCCCCGCATCGCCGAGCCGCGCTAGGAGCAAGTCGGCGCAAAGGAGACCACATCGAGCCGCTTCGGTGCGGCGCCCCAGGAGGTCTAGGAGCATCGCCTTCCTGCTGAAGCGCAATCCCGGTGACTTATCGCTCGCGATCTGGCGATCCGTGAAGTCCAGCTGCCCCTCCAGGAACCGGGTGGCGTCGGCTTGCTCGGCCTCTGCGGCCTCGTGACGACCGCAGCGTTCGTAGAGGTCGATGCGCATCCTCGACAGATCCAGCCTCTCGTCGATCTCGTCGAAGCTGCACTGGGGACCGGGCGCCAACACCGGGTGCTTCTCAAGCAGTGCAAGAGCACCCTCTGGGTCGTTCTCGCCGATACTGCGAGCGCGTTCTACGTCATTCATGCCAACCCCCCGTCTTCGGCTCCCGTGTGGACGGCCTCGGAAACGCAACAGACCAGCTTCGCGAACCGGTCTCACCGATGGTGGCTCACCGCTGAACTTCAGTGTGCGCAGTAGTACGTCCTGCGGATCACACCCCCCCGTGTGCAGCGCCGCTCATGTCGGGAGCTTCGTACGGTGATTGCCTACCACCGCACGGCGACAACGTCAAGCGTTCGCGGACGGTCGTAGGGGCCCCAAGAGGCAGGAGGCCAAGAAGACGCTCGCGTGGGGGCCGTCCTCCGCCACGGCAACCTCACGAAAGGCTAGCAATGCTAGCCGAGAACGGTCCACTGAAGCGAGGCAACTCCACCAGCAGGGTGATGTCGTCGTAGGTGTAGTCGGTCGTGGTTGTCGCGCCGCTCTGGGTGGCGCCCCACGAGAGCCTCGGGCAGCGTGCCCCATGGAGATGCACCGAGGGGTGAACACCGATTCCCGGCACTCGGTGTCCAAGGAAGTCGACACGGAGCACTTCTCGGCAGGCCCTCACCGGTGTCCGGCCATGGTCCCAAGGCCGATGCCGAATCGGCGCGGCAACGGCAAGTCAGGCGATGATCCCTAGCGGTTCACCTGGAACGTCCCGGGTTTGACGTTGGCCTAGCTACTTGGAAGCCGGACTTGCCGAAGTCTGCTTGTTGCGCTGCTCGAGCACCTGCCGCGGCGCTTGTCGTCCCATGCACCCGTCGCTCGTCGTCGCAGGCGAGCGGTACCGGCGACGGGCGTTGTGCCAGCCGACGTGGGTCAGCAGGGCAAGCCCTGCTAGGCACGCTTGTCACATCTCTTGAAGTCGTGTAGGTCCACACGAAGACCGCGAGTTGCAGCGGGTTCCTCCGCCGCGCCGCCCAGAAGCCGACGACCCGCAGGCCGTGTGTGACCGAAGCGACGCTCTGAGAAGCCCTTGCGGCGCCGTGGGCGATGCCTCCGACGTTCGGGCTACCCGATGAGGCCCGGCAGTTCGCGAGCCTTCAGCCAGACTCCGAAGGACTTGTGCCAGACGGGCGTTTCGGCGGTCACCGTGCCCTGCCGTGCAAGATGCCAGAGTTCGTTCCACGCGATTGGGCCTTGTGACTGGCCACCCGCCCGGTAGTGCCAACCGCGTGTGGTGTCCCACCTCACCGAGACGCCAGCCTGACTGAGGCTGTCGGTCCGAGCCGCACGTGCAGCCCGCAGACGCTCAGGATCGGCCACGGCCAGGTGGGCGTCTACGGCTCGCTCGCACGCAGCAACGATGCGCTTCCCCCGCTTCTGGAACCCGAGCTCATGCATGAGCTCGGCGACCATCTCCTCTCGAGTCCGCAGCAAGGTGTCGGACTGGATCCATTCGAGCAGTGCGACGAGCTGGCGTTGTGAGTGGTCCCCGATGGGCAGACCACGAGCTACGCTCGGTCGTGGCTCGTCTCGAAGCACCGCATCGCTGCCCGCGGAGATGGCACCGCCCACGTCCGGTGGCGGCGGTGGCGCGTCGGACACATCGACCGAAGCGCCGTCACAGTCGTCCTCGCTGACCGCCTTCTCGTAGGCTTCGAGCACTCGTGCGACCTGGGCTTCCGGCTTGCGGGACCACTCGCTCGACCAGATGCGAACGAACGTCCAGCCAAGTCGCTCGAGGTGTTCCTGCCGCAGCCGATCTCGATCGCGGGCTGACGGCGTCCGATGGTAGCGGTCCCCATCGCACTCGATCGCCAGGACCATCTTGCCGGGCTTGTGCGGATGACTCGCAGCGAAGTCGATCCAGTACCCAGAGGCGCCATACTGAGGCACAACGGGAATCCCCGCCCTGCGGAGCCCCTCGCCGACCTCCATCTCGAAGGGGTTCAGCGCAGGCTGCTCAGCGAGACGGACAGGCAGACCCTTCCCGCCTGTGGACGCGTACTCCAGGTAGGCCTTTAGTAGGCGCGGTCCGTCCTTCTTCAGCTTGCTGTCGTCCATTTCCTCGGGTGCGAAGGAGCTGACCACGGTCATCCGCCGCTTTGCTCGAGTGACAGCCACGTTCAGTCGTCGCTCGCCGCCGTCATTGTTCACGGGGCCGAAGCGGTAGAAGAGCCGGCCATCGGCATTCTTGCCATAGCCGACTGTGAGGATGATGGCGTCACGCTCATCACCCTGGACGCGCTCGAGGTTCTTCACGAAGAACGGTTCGTCGGGATGAGTGGCCTGGACATCACGCAGCTCGGGTCGATGGACGCTCGCCTCGCGAAGTGCCTCCTCGATACGATCGGCGTGCTTGATTCCCATCGCGATGACACCCAGCGATTCGCCCGGTCGCAGCCGTGCGTGTTCGGCGACAAGATCCACCACCCTCTGGACCTCCGCCGACCCTGACTCGTCGCAACCGGCAACGCCGAACATGGTAGGCACCAGGTCGTGCGCGACACAGCTCTCGGCGTCGACCCCCGGGAACGTGACCAGATTGGAGCCATAGAAGCTCGCATTGGAGAAGGCGATCAGCCGTTCGTCTCGACTGCGGTAGTGCCACTGCAAGCTCCGTGTTCCGTACGGTGACGGCAGGATGTCGGTCATCAGATCGAGGACCGACTCGAGGTCGACGGTCGCCAACCCGCTGTCGTCCCAGTCATCGTCCTCTTCGGCGACGCCTTCGTCGCCCGCCATGAAGAAGGTCGATGGCGGAAGCTGCTTCCGATCGCCAGCGACGACCACCTGGCGGCCTCGTGACACCGTCGGAATCGCGTCGCACGGTGGCACCTGGCTTGCCTCATCGAAGACCACCACATCGAACAGGGTTTCGCTCGGCAGGATCTGCGACACGATCAGAGGGCTCATCGCCCAACACGGCTTGAGCGCGAGGAGCACGTTGGATGCCCGCGGCAGCAACTTGCGCATCGACAGGTGGCGCTGCTTGAGCAGCGACTGACGCACCACGAGCTCACTCTCGCTTGCGTACTGGTCACGCACACGCATCAGGCGCTCCGCGGAGGCTCTTTGGACTCTGGCTGCCGAAACTCGGATGTGCTGCCGATCGAGTCGGTCGAACTCGTCGACCAACTCATCCTGGGCGGGCCCATCGAACGCCCCCAGCACGGGGTCGCTCATGCTCACCGCTTCGAGTATGGATGCAAACCAGATGAAGCGCAGGACCGCCACAGCATCGGCACCCGACGAGAGCAGCGCCCCATCGACGTACTCAACAACGTCGCCAAGTTGGTGCGAGATCAACACCTGCCGCCAGCGACTCAGCTCGGGCATCCGGCCTAGGATGTCTCGGCTGGCCAGAAGCCGGCCCACATAGTCGAGGGCTTCGGAACAGGTCACCTGAGCGCCGTCAGCGCCAGTGATGAGGGCGAACTGCGCGAGCTCCGTCGTGGCCGCGTCCGACGCCGCCTGCAGTTGGTCCATCTCGCTCGAGTGCTCGCCTGACTGATCATCCCCTTAGCTCAGGCCGCGATCAGCTCGGAGTATGTGGTCGGTGGCGTGTACAAGACACAGCGGTTCAGGATGCGGCGGAAGAGGTCGAGCCGTGCGTCACGGCGGTTGAGCCGG
>Ga0315282_10008587_pt1 | contig 16494 bp, 13 predicted proteins | sample YL17G07_20_MG_FD_203693 | JGI IMG/M metagenome (GOLD analysis project Ga0315282, IMG submission 203693) | Sediment microbial communities from Yellowstone Lake, YNP, Wyoming, USA - YL17G07_20 | ecosystem: Environmental > Aquatic > Freshwater > Lake > Sediment | place: USA: Wyoming | collected...
TGCCACATAAGGGCTCGCAGGCGCCGCCATCCCAACCAAGATCGGTCACACCCCGCCTTGACCTCGTATTGAACGGCGCTCTCCGGTAGGGGATTGCATGGCGCCCGACGTATGTAGTGCGCATAGGCTGCGTTCCACGCCGGCCTTATCAATCCGAGGCATCACCCGCCGTGGCGAGAGTCAAGACCCGAATCGCCGAAACCGATCTCTACCGGCCCGTCCACGATTATCTGGTGGCGCAGGGCTATACCGTCCGCAGCGAGGTGAAGAACTGCGACATCGCGGCGGTGCGCGGCGACGACCTCATCGTCATCGAGCTCAAGCGCACCTTCGGCCTCGCGCTGCTCGCGCAAGCCGTGCAGCGGCAGAAGATCACCGACTCGGTGTATGTCGCGGTGCCGCGTCCGTCGAACAAACAGAAATGGATGGCGCAGACGAGGGGCATCCGGGCGATACTCAGGCGCCTGGAGCTCGGGCTCATCCTGGTCTCACCGCGGCCGGGCATGCGACGGGTTGAAGTGATTTTCCACCCGCTCCCGGCGGAGAAGCAAAAGCGCAAGCGGACGCAGCGGGCGGTGCTGTCGGAGATCGAGCGGCGCAGCGGCGACTTCAACCGGGGCGGGAGCTTTCGGCGCAAGCTGGTGACGGCATATCGGGAGAACGCGATCTTCATCGCGTACTGCCTGGCCGAGACCGGAGCACAGTCGCCGCGACAGCTCAGGGCGCTGGGCACGGGGCCGAAGACGACCCGTGTCCTGTACGATAACTACTTCTCGTGGTTTGAGCGGATCGGCCGAGGCCTTTATGCTCTGAGCCCGAGCGGCAGGCAATCGCTGGCGGATTACCCGGGTGTTGTGGCGCACTGCCGCCGGCGCCTGAAGCGGAAACAGCCGGGGAAGCTGCCACTGGAGTGACGTGTGCATCGTTGGCCTGTGGCGCTGCCGGCTCTGTCACCGCACCCCGTGCGGCTTTCGGCGCAGACTCCGAACCTGTCATGGAGGCGCAGCAGATGAGGTTGACACGCCGTCGTTTTCTTGCGTCCGCGGCCAGCGCGGTCGGGGCGGGGCTGGGCCTGCCGGCGCTGGCGCGTGGTGCGGCGGAGATTTCGCCAAACGAGAAGATTGTGGTCGCGCATGTCGGCGTCGGCGGGATGGGAACGGCGCATGTGGACTGGTTCGCAAATTTCCCCGACGTCGAGACCGCGGCGGTGTGCGACGTTGATTCTGTGCGTGCGGCGGCGGCGCTTGCCAAGTTGAAGGAGTTTCGCCCGGACACCCGCGCCGTGGCCGAAACGGACTTCCGCCGGCTGCTCGACCGCCCCGACATCGACGTCATCACCCATGCGACGCCGGACCACTGGCATGCGCTGATCGCGATCCTCGCGTTCCAGGCCGGCAAGCACGTGTACGGCGAGAAGCCGCTGTCATACGACATGACCGAGGGACAGGCGATGCTGAAGGCGTGCCGGCGCTACGGGCGCGTGTTTCAACTCGGGACGCAGATTCACGCGGACGACAACTACCACCGGGTGGTCGAGCTGGTGCGCTCGGGGGTGCTGGGAACCATCCACACCGTGCGGCTGTGGAAGCTGGGCGGCGACGCCGGCACCGGCTTCCCCCCCGACTCCGATCCGCCGCCGACCCTGGATTGGGACATGTGGCTCGGCCCAGCCCCCAAGCGGCCGTTCAATGCCGCGATCTGCCCGTACAACTTCCGCTACTTCTGGGACTATTCCGCGGGCGTCTTCGGCGACTTCTGGTGCCATGTCGCGGACTTGCCGTTCTGGGCGCTCGATCTCGGCGCGCCGCGAACGGTTTCAGCAAGCGGCAGCGATCCGCTCGACCACGCGGTGACCACGCCCGGGTTCATGGATGCTGAGTTCGAGTTCCCGAATCTGAAGATGTACTGGCACAGCCGGCCGCCCGACGTCCGCGGGGCGCAGGGGCGCGATCTGGGCATTCAGTTTGTCGGAACTCAAGGGGAACTCGTCGCGGATTACGGTTCGCGCGTCATCTTCCTCGACGGCAAGCAGCTCGACGATGTCCCCGATGTGCCGGCGACATTGCCGCGCTCCCCGGGGCATCAGCGCAACTTCCTGGACTGCGTTAAGTCGGGCGCGGCGACCGAAAGCAACATCGCGCACGCGGCGCGGATGACGCTGCCGATGCACATGGCGACGATCGCATATCGCCTCGGCCGTAAGCTGACGTGGGATGCGGAGCGGTGGGAGTTCGTCGGCGACGAGGCCGCCAACCGGATGCGCCACCGCCCGTACCGGGCGCCGTGGTTTCTGGGGGCATAGCTCGCATTATTCGTGCTGCTAAGCGCGGCGGGAGGACATAGCATTCGCGCCGCATTTGATGCGCCCGTGGCGCATCTCCGGAGCGCCCCGATGAATCAGGGCACCATGATCCCGCGCGGGTTATTCATCCAGATCATGAATAACCCTGCATAGGAGGCTGCCGGATGAGATTGTGGATCACACTCGCGTTGGTTCTCGCGCTGGCGGCAGCTTCGAGTGCGGGGAAACCTTCGGACAGCTTCGTGTCCCTGTTCAACGGGCGCAACCTCGACGGGTGGGTTGTCGCCGGGAACGCCGAAGGCTTCCGCGTCGTGGACGGATGCATTCACAGCGACGGCGGCAAGGGCGGCCAGTGGATTCGCACTGCGAGGCAGTACGGCAACTTCGTCCTGCGCATGGAGTGGATGCTGTCGCGAGTCGGCAACAGCGGGGTCTTCATCCGCAACGGCAAAGAGGGCGGGTTCGAGGTGCAACTGCTCGCGCCGTGGACGCCGCATCGCGATGACCTCCACTGCACGGGTTCGATGTACGGCTTCGTGCCCGCGAATCCTCGTCCCGACGAGACTCCGCTGCGCTGGCGCAGCGTTGAGGTCACCGCCGAGTACAAGCACGTCACGGTCAGGATAGATGGCATCATCTGCTCGCAGGCCGACTATGACGAGGTGCCGGGGATGAAGGATCTGGCGCTGGTCGGGTACGTCGGGATGCAGGACTCGCACACGGGCGATGGCGAGTGGGTCAGGTTCCGCAACATCGAGATCAAGGACCTCGACCAGGACCCCGCGTTCGTGGCGAAGGGCCTGGTGCAGGACGGTGCGGCGATGCGCCGCCTGGCGTTCGACGCCGCGGTCAAGCTCGGCGCGCCGATGACCGGGCTATTGCTGAACATGGTGAAGGGCGGCGGCGCGGCGCAGACTCACACCGCCGCGATGACGCTGGGGCGGATCGTCGCGAACGCTTCCGCGCCGGGCGCGGAGAAGCAGGCGTCCGCAGTGCGAGGGGTGCTCCTGGCACGGATAGAAGGCAAAGGCGAGGATGACGCGCCGGATCGTGCATGCGCCGCCCGGCTGCTTGGAATCATCGGGTGCGGCGACCAGCGGACGGTGCAGGCGTTGACGAAGGCACTCTCGTCTGGCGGCACAGTGGCAGCCGCCGCATTGGAGGCGATGCAGAGGATCCCCGGCCGCGCGATGACCGAAGCGTTGGTCAAGGCGCTGCGGCAAGCGGATGCGACGCGACAGCCGGCATTGTTGCTTGCCTTGGGCGCGCGCAGAGACGAGGCGGCGATTTCGGCATTGGCGGACGCGGCTCGAACAAAGCGGGGCGATGTGCAACTCGCCGCGGTGCACGCGCTCGGGGTGTCGGGCAGCGCGAAGGCCATACCGGTCTTGCGCGGCGTCGGCGCCGGCGCTCCCGACCAACTTCGTCAAGCGGTGGTGGATGCCCTGATTACCATTCTCGACGCGAGGAACCTCGACGAAGCGGCGCGCCTGGATGCGTTGCGCGCGGCTCGCGAGTTGGCGGTGACTGATGCGCAGAAGAGGGCCGTCGGCGCGCGGTGACGGGTTGGTTAGAACCTAAGAAGGATTATCGCACATGAGAACACGCTTGCTCGGTCGCACCGGGCTGCAGGTCAGTGAGCTTGCCCTCGGCGGGTTGTTCATCTCGAGCGTCGGTGGCGTGCCGCAGGAAGAGTCGGTTCGCGCTATCCGCCGCGCGCTCGAACTCGGCGTCAACTACGTTGATACCGCGCCGACGTACGCCAACAGCGAGGAGGTGCTCGGCGTTGCGCTCGAAGGAGTCGCGCAACCATATGTCCTCTCGACCAAGCTCGGCGGACGGCCCGACCCGTTCAACCCCAAGGACAAGGCGGCGCTGCGGCAGTCGGTCGAGACCAGCCTGCGGCTGCTGCGGCGCGATACGGTGGACATCCTGATGATCCATGAGCCCGACCGCCCGGCCCAGTACGACTGGTGGACCGATTACCGGTCTTTCCACGGGCCGGTGATCGAAGTGCTCGAAGAGCTGAAGCGGGAAGGCATCATCCGCTTTACCGGCCTCGGCGGAACGACGGCATACGAGTTGCCGCGCATCATAGCGACCGGCTTCTACGATGTCGTGCTCACGGCGTTCAACTACAGCCTGTTGTGGCGCGAGGCGGCGATCGCGGTATTCGGCGAGGCGAAGAAGCGCAACATGGGGCTGATCATCGGCTCCCCGCTGCAGCAGGGCGCGCTGTCCCGGCGCTATGACGACGAAGTGAACCATGGCGCCCCGTGGCTCAGCCCGCCGCGCCGCGCGCAGTACAAGGCGCTTTATGCGTTTCTCGATGAGGCGGGCCTGCCGCTGGTTGAGACGGCGCTGCGGTTTGTGCTCTCGAACCCTGACGTCTCGACCGTGCTCATGGGGGCGCGGTCGGTTGCCGAGGTCGAGCAGAACGTCGCGGCGGTGGAGAAGGGCCCGCTGCCGCGAGAAATCCTCGGCCGCCTCGACGAAATCGCGGCGATGGTGCCGTTCCGGCCGTTCGAGGAGCCGTTCGGCCTGCCCTTCGGGCGGGAATACCACGGCCCCGGCCGCGCGGGGCGATAGGGACGATGGCAGAGGAAGTCGCAGCATGAAAGCCGTGGTCGTCGAGGATGCAAATCGCGTCGTCTGGCGCGAGGTGCCCGATCCGCCGCGGCCCGGCCCGTATCAGGCGCTGACGCGCAGCGTCTGCGCCAGCATCTGCAACTCCACCGACGTCAAGATCGCGCATCGCACGCTATACTTCGTGACCAACTACCCAACGATCCTCGGCCATGAAGGCGTGGGACGTGTGGTCGAAATCGGAGATCACGTTCGCAGCTTCCACGTCGGCGACCTCGTGTCGCGGCCGCGGGTCAACCCGCCGCCCGAATCGGGGTTGTACGAATCCTGGGGCGCGTTCGCGGAGTACGGCATTGTAACCGACGTCCGCGCGATGGCCGCAGACGGCCTCGTGGAGATCAAGCCCGAGCGATTGCCCGACAGCATCCCCGCGCCGCCCGATGCCGACCCGGTGGCCCTGACCCAGATGGTGACGCTGCGCGAGACGCTCTCACTGCTGCGCAATATGGCAGTCAAGGCCCGCGAATCTATCGTGATTTTCGGCACCGGGCCGGTCGGTCTATCCTTCTCGCTGTTGGCGCGGCAGATCGGTCTCGATCCGGTGATTGTGGTGGGCCGGCGCGAGGCGGCGCTGGAGCGAGCGCGGAGTTTCGGGCGCGCGACGCATGTCATCAACAACACGCGGGAGAAAGTGCCCGGGGTGATCCGCGAACTGACCGGCGGGCGCGGCGCGGATTGGGCGATCGAGGCGATCGGCACTGACGCCGTGATGCCTGACGCGCTGGCGGCGATCAGCGCCGATGGCAGAGTGGCGTTGTACGGAGTACCCAATGCCTCGGAGGTTGGCTCGTCCCTTCGGCGCGGGCCGCGGATCAGCCCCGCGCAGCCCAATGAGGGCGCGGCGGCGGACGAGATCTTCGAGCTGGTCGGCAAAGGGCTAATCCCGGCGCGCGAGTTCGTGACGCACGAGTTGCCGATGGCGGAAATCAGCGAAGGCCTGCGCCTACTCGAAACCAGGGAAGCGTTCAAGGTTGTGCTGTGGGGCGAACCGCGCCAGCGGTAGCCCGGATTATTCATGCTGACTTCAGACCGCGGACAGAGTGCAACCGCGAGCGGTGTGCGCCGCAGGCGCATTCCGGAGCACGGCGCAGCCGTGCCGAGAATAATCCGCGCGCGCTCTTGGCGCCCCGATCTATCGGGGCGCTCCGGCGATGCGCCACGGGCGCATCAAACGTCGTGGATGCTGCGGCCATCCTGACGACGCGCTGGGGAGTATGAATAATCCAGGGTAGACGGGCGCAAGGAGGGCACCGATGAACGATTTCGGGGCGTCCGGGAAGCGATCCGGGTGGCGGGCCGGGCGGCTGAAGCTTGCCGCGCCCGCGTACGACCTCGCCGCGGGAGTCTACACCGTGCGCGCGACATCGGTTGGCGGCTGGACCGGTTCGGGCGACGACGTCCGGGTCACCTCATCCGGCGAATCGGTCTATGTGATGACGCTGTACCCGCCGGAGTAGCCGCGATACACGCGTTCGCCGATCGCGAAATCACTCGACAGCGAAATCCCACTCGTCGACGAGTAGGCCGCGGAGCGCCGCCACCGCCTGCGCCTCCGGCATATCCAGGAACGCGCGGCGGAGGTGCTTGCAGAGCGCGCCGCGTTGCATTTGACGGCGGAAGTCGGGGCAGTCGTGCGTGATGCGGCGCTGCCGTGGATCAACGATGAATCGATAGGGCCCAACCGTGCCGCTCCACCGGCGTGGCCCTTTCTCTTCGAAGCACGCGGGCGGAGTCTCGTCGCGTGCGCGCGTCAGGCGGCTGCGCCCCGCGGCGTAAACGAGCAGCTCGTCGCGGCTCATGGCCGCGGCGCGCTCCGACTCCAATGCAGCCAACCGTTCTTGCGGCAGCCCCATCTCGGCAGCAACGCCGAACCGCTGCAGCGCCTGATTGATGCGCTCGTCCATGTACTCGCGTTCCGCCGCTGTGTACTTCGCGCGATTGGCGGGCTTGTTGAAGTACTGGCGCGCGCGACGGGCGTGGACGGGCGTATGCACCGGGTACTTCCAATTGACAGGGTCGGCATAGAGCTCGGGATCTTGCGGGTAACCTTTGGGAGGCCCGGGGCGACCATCCGTGCGGCGGCGGGGAGGTGTGCCTGGCATGTGACCACGCTCCTTTCAGCTTCGACGCGGCGGTGCAAGTGACGCGAGGCTCCGGTTCGGCGCACAATCGGGGCGGCCCTGCCGGTCCCAGAAGGACATTGCCGCCTAACCGCGATAATGGTCAGAAGACTTGTCCCCTGGAGGCTCGGAGTGACGATTCATCCGTACCTGTTCGTCGTTGCCGCCCTGGTACTCTCCTTCACTGCTCTCTCTGGTGACCGAGCTGCCGCCGCCGAAGGTAAAGAGAACCCCTTGGCCACGCTGCGTGCCGGTCATCCGCGGCTGGTCGCGCTCGACGCCGACATCACGCGCGTGCGCGCCCTGATTGCCTCTGACCCCGTAGCCCGCGAATGGCACGAGGATCTGCGAGCGCGCGCATCGGAGGTGCTGGCTCAGCCGCCGGTTGAGTATCGCCTGATCGGCCCGCGCCTGCTGCACGTCAGTCGCGAGGCGCTGCAGCGCATCGTTGGGCTCTCCCTTCTGTATCGTCTCGACGGCGACCGCGCCTACGCCGACCGCGCGGTCAACGAGCTGATGACGATCTGCGCGTTCAAGGACTGGCATCCGCCGCACTTCCTCGATACCGCCGAGATGACCCACGCCGCCGCGATCGGCTACGACTGGCTCTACGACCTGCTCACGCCCGCACAGCGCGCGATCGTCAAGCAGGCCATCGTCGAGAAGGGCATCGAGCCCGCGATGGAGTTCTACAAGCCGAATAAGAGTTGGGCGGCCGGCGTCTATAACTGGACCCAGGTCTGCAATGGAGGAATCACCATCGGGGCGCTGGCCATCGCCGACGAGGAGCCGGCGCTCGCCAACACGGTCTTGTCGTACGCCCGCCGGTCGATTGCAAAGACCTTCGATGAATTCGAACCTGATGGCGCGTGGCTCGAAGGGTGTGGATACTGGAACTACGGTACCCGTTATGCCGTGTATTTCCTGGCCGCGCTTCAGACCGCGCTGGGAACCGACCTGGGGTTCGCCGATCATCCGGGCTTTGCGCTCGCGGGCGATTTCCGCGTGAACTTGGCGGGGCCGACCTACCGCGTCTTCAATTTCGCCGACGGCGGCGAGGGCATCGGCCGGGCCGGGCAGATGTTCTGGTTTGCCGACCGTTACCACAAGCCGCTGTACGCGTGGTTTGAGGCTAGCGTTCCCGCTTCGCCTGACTCATGGGCGTTGCTGTGGTATGTGCCGGGCGGGAACAGACCTGCCGACCTGCCGCTCGACAAGCAGTTCAGGCGAGCCGACGTCGCTGTGTTCCGCAGCGCATGGGAGGACCCGAACGCCGTATTCATCGGGTTCAAGGGCGGCCGGAACCCGGCGCCGCACGGGCACCTCGACCTCGGCACGTTCGTGCTCGACGCGCTTGGCCAGCGATGGGCGTGCGATCTCGGGGCCGATGACTACAACCTTCCCGGGTACTTCGGGAAACAACGCTGGACCTACTATCGCAATAGCACCGCGGGGCACAATACGCTGACCGTCAATGACCAAAACCAGGCGCTGGATTGCCAGGCGCCCATCACGGCGTTTAGCTCATCACCCGATCGCGCGTTCGCGGTGGCCGATTTGTCTGCCGCGTACCCGGCGGCGAAGCGGGTGCAGCGGGGAATGGCGCTGCTCCAGCGCAGGCACGTGCTGGTGCAGGATGAGATCGAGGCGGAAAAGCCGGTGGACGTCGTCTGGGCGATGCACACACGAGCGGCGGTGTCATTAGATGGCGCGACAGCGACGCTCACGCAGAACGGCAAGTCGTTGACGGCGCGTATCCTCTCTCCTGAGGGCGCGCAGTTCGCGACTGCATCGGCCGATCCCGGGCCGCCGCAAGCGCGCAACGAGGGAGTCACCAAGCTGGTCATGCGGATGACGAGCGTATCGGGCGAAGCGCGCCTCGCGATTCTGCTCACGCCCGACCCGGCGGCGCGCGCGCCTGCATTGACGCCGTTGGCGGAGTGGGTGAAGCTCGCCGGGCAGAAGTAGGGAGCCATCCGGGACCTTGCGCAGGTTCGGACCCGCGCTGCTGCGAGGGGCATCACGACATTCACTCGCGCATGTAGTTCGACGAGCGTCGGCGGAACAAATGTTTCACGTGAAACATTTTCGGGGCGGTGAGAGATGCCGATGCCGCGCCTTGTGGTCCGATGGATGGGTCCGGCAAGCGGCCGTGAAGGTGAGGCAGGCCCCTCGACGTTGCTCGGGGCAGGCGGGGGCACGGCGGGGGGAAGCCGGGGGGAAGCCGGGGGTAAGTGGGGGGAACTTCGAGACAGCGTCCAGAAGGATTCACCGCAGAGGCGCCGAGCCTACTTCGCTACGCGTGGCTGCGCCGCGCAGCTACGAAGGCCAAGGAACGCAGAGGACCCGATAGACGAGTATAACCGCAAATGAACACAGATCAACGCAGATGTGTTGGCCTCCTTGGACAGCGAACGCGGTGCGAGGGGGGTAGAGGGGGGGATGACCCCTCGACCTGCTCGGGGCAGGCGGGAATAGGGAGCAGAAGGCCGCTCGGGCTGGTGGAACGCGTTTTTGGGGTCGTGGCCGCACTCGCGGACTACGGACCTCAGACCAACGAACACGTTCATCTACCTGTCGCCGATTGCCCTCCTGTCCCCTATTCGTGCGTCTACAACTGCCAGGTGCCGGAGGGAGGGTGAGACATGCCGCGACGGCGTCTTGAAGTCCCCCGGGCACACATCCGCAGCCTTGCAGAATGACGCGCGGCAGGAAACCCTCATGCCCCAGACGGTGCTGAAGCTGCATTGTTACAAAAATTGTTAGAGACCATCTTGACAAATTGTAGTTTCATTGATACACTACGCAAACAATGGAACCGAGGCCTGATCCAGACGGGGTTTCTGACGCAATGCCTGAAGCGACAATCGCGAAGGCTCTTGAGCGCGTTCAGGCTCAGATCGCTCGTGTGGAACGTGAACGCTCAGAACTGGAACGGCTCATCCTCCTTGCACGGGAGGAAGAACGCCTGTTACTCCGCCTGCTCGCCCTTCGCCGCAATGGGCTTCCCGACGATCGGCAGGTAGCCTCACAGGCCTCGAGCCAAGGCGAACCAGTCGGTACGGACCCGGCAACAGCAGGTCACTCCGGTGCCGGCTCAGCCCACCCCGCACTCCAAGCCGTAGTCTCGGAGCTGGCCGCGACATTGCGCCCGCTCCACATCTCGGACCTTATGCGTCGTCTCCGGGAACGTGGGGTCACGATTCCCGGGGCTGGAACCCAAGCGAATCTGATATCGCACCTTCGACGTGACCCTCGGCTTGTTCGACCCAGCCGAGGAATGTACGGCTTGTCAGCGTGGGGGCTGGAGAACATGCCCCCGGCAGCACGCCACAAGCGCCATAGGAAGCGTGTGCGGTCGAGCGCCACCAAAGGAGGGGCAAACGGATGAGTATCGAGCGGAACGAAACCATTAGGTTCCATGAGAAAGGCACCCTGGATGCCGTAACTAAGTGGATAGCCACACATGACGACGGCGTCGCTGAGTGGTTCAAGAACGTGCGCCGCCAGTACCAGATTGACCGCGCAAATGTCGCGGTGGAACATCGGGTCGCCCTCCTCCTGCTCAAGGACGCAAAGGATGGGAAGCCGGCGCGCATCGGCCTCCTTGACGTCGGCGGTGCCACCCTCGAGGATGTTACGGCATGGAGTACCTGGCAGGATCCGGACGCCTCGCGTCGAGCTTTAGATCTCGAAGAGGAGGAAACGCAGGGGAACGGGGGCAAGGCGTACATGTACAGGCTGTTCGGAGGACCGGCTCGGATTTTGGGCGTGCGCGACAACCGATGCAACTGCAAAGGCTTCGACGGTGACCCAGAGACAGTGGACCGAGGAACGCCTGGATGGATCCCTAGCATCGTCGCAGGCCGGGACGTTGAGATAAGCTCATTCAATGCGGAATTGAAGGACGCCCTTCGGCCCTATGACGTTGATACCGAAGACTTGCCGCAAAAGGTGCGCTCAGCCATTCGTGCGCGTAAAGCGTTCACCTTGGTCGAGGGTCAGGACCCTGTAGGCGTATACAAGGGCCGTATCGATACCGACAGCTTGATCGCCAAAGTTGTGAGGCACGGCCAGGCGACCCTATGCCTAGAGCAGGTCGATCTCTTCGTGCTGCACAACGGCCGTCTCCTCAACGACGGAGTTCAGTTGACCTTGCCTCCGATCCCTCCGTACCTCGGGTTCGAGTCGCCCATCGTACATGAGATACCTGATCAACTGCCTCTCGACAACGAGCAGATGGTGTCTACGACCGAAGGGCGCACTCGGGAGGGAGGCAGGTTGACGCTACATACGTCGGCGGAAAACATGTGGCTAGCCTACAAGAACCTTCGGCCACGATGGCAGATCATCTACCGAACCCGGTACCAGATGATTGGGTCCAAACCAGTCCAAGACATTGCCGCCGCGACACCAGGTGCACAGTACATCTACGGAACGGTAGAGCTTCCAGCGCTTGAGCCGGCTTACGTTGAGCATGGCCGGCGGCGTCCGAAGCCCGGCCCCCTCGTCGAGGCGCTCGACCGTTTCGTCTGCGAGAAGATCAAAGAGGTCGCTCATAGGATCAACAGTCAGCGCCAAGAGAAGCTCGACGCCAACGCCCTAGACGCAGTCCATGAGGAGAACCGCAAGCTCGATGAGTTCAAGAATCGCTTTCTCCCCGACATTGGAGACGGGAATGGTGGACGCGGGGGAAGCGGTGCCGGCCCCGGCGACGGCGGAGGAGGTGGCGGTCGCCCGGTTTGGGGCACCGAGCCCGACGCACTGGTTCTCCTGGTTCCCGAAGGTGGCATAGACATTGGTAGTGGCCTCGCGGTCGCCCTTCGCCCTATCCTGGACCCAACCGTTAGGGACTCCAGGGGGCGACCAGTGAGGGCACGTCTCGAGTGGTTGACGACTGACCGTCATGTGGCGGATATCACAGAGGGAATGCTTGTGGCACGCGAGAAGGGCACCTGCAATATCCAGGTGAAGGTCAAGGGCACGAGCATCTTGAGTGAACACATTCCTGTCAGAGTGTGGAACGTGGATCACGTTCTCCTTACCCCTCGCATTTTGGACATTCCGTTAGGTACGCGGCAACAGATTGTGGCGGAAGTGACCGATGACGACGGAGACCGGTCGACGCGGGTTCTCCTTGACTGGCGTCATGATGCGGATGACCAACTCGCCGTTCGCGTCAACCGTGATGGCGTAGTGACCGGTAACCGCCTCGGGCGCACTGCCGTGACAGCCGGGGCAGGACGGGTATGGGCGAGAGTGCCGGTGGAGGTCAACGTAGTCCCGAACCCGCAGAAACCCGGCCAGGGTAGGGGCTTCCCCAGACTACTCCTCACTGGCCGCGACCTCGATCCGGCGACGGGGACTATACGTGAAGGAGACCCTGACCAGCCACCGCTCTGGCAGGAGGCCTCCGACTGGGCGCACAACGTATGGTGGCTAAACCTCCAGAGCCCAGAGGCCGCCTTCGCCTTCCGGCAGCGAGGCTCCGACCCTATGCTCTGGCGAACGTACCATGCGGAAAAGGTCATTGAAATGGTCGTCCAGGTCTGGATGTCCGAGGAGTTTACGCGCAAGGGCGAGAGCCAGCGTCCAGAGTATTGGGCGGGGCACCTCCTTGCCCTGGATCGCCATCGGGTCCGCCTCGGGCAGGAGATGTGGAAGCGACTTGAGCCCTTCGTCTCGGGCGTCGCTAGTCCCGACGTCGCCGAGGAGGAGCAAGACTCGTGAGCACTGCAGGCGCCGGTGGTCCCAAACACGTAAGGACTGGCCTGCGGCAACAGCTGCTGCTTGCTGCGCTAGAGTGTTCCGGCGGCGATCTCGGGAGGACGTTTACCGCCGAAGACCTCTTGCTGGCGGCCTGGGGCCGCGATCCTCTAGCCTGGGGTCTTCGCGGACACGAGAGAGCGCATCCAGACTCGGAGAGGATCTACAAGGAACTGGACCGTGTGAAGGTAGGAGAGTTGCTGGAAAAGGTGCGGCAGCGCACCTACCGCCTAACGCCCGCCGGACTGGCCTCGGCCAGTGCAGTGGCGGGTGCGAAGCCTGAGGCAGCCGAGAAAGCCGAGCGTGCCCTTGCGGACGCAGTAACTGAGATCATCTCCCACCCCGTATTCCGTGCGTGGATCATAGACCCCGCCGCTCCGAAGCACTTCAGGGACGCCGGCTACTTCTGGGGGATAGCCCCAGGGACACCGCCGAGCGCCATCCGCAGCCGTATCGGTCGCGTAGACAAGACGCTGGAGGCAGCGCTGTCGCTGCTCGACGACCTTGGGACCGACGAGATATCGGCGCGACCCGGGCAGGCGCTATATCAGAGACGAGACATTCAGCGTGCGATGGAATTCCAGGCAACTCTGAAGGAACGATTCTCAAAGGACCTTGCCGCGTTGCAGGCCGACCAGCGACCATGAACTCCGTGTGCACCCATAGCTCGCGCTCACTGCGGTTGCCCGCATCTTGCCTCCGCAGAACCCGAGTTACAACCTCCCGCGCCGTGACAATAGCACCGTAGATGATGGCGACCTTCGATCTCCTACCCAAAAAAGAGCGCGGACCATATGCGCCACACCGAGATCGAGGCGTCAGCGGTCCGTAGGGCCCGCGAGAGAAAGGGGAACTAGCGTGCTACATATGTCACTAACAGACTTCGTCGATTTCGTGATCAAGTCCGGCACTCCCCGCATCACCAAAGTCCGACAGATCAAGACCCGCGGAGATTACGATCCGGCCGCCGACTTCTGGAAGCCCCTGCGTGAAGCGATTCAGACGCTCCATCGCCAGGGCGAGGACAAGTCAGTCCTTGATCGGATGCTCGCAGACCTCACCGACCAGAAGAAGAAGACGGCGTATCCACCTCTCGTCAAAGCGTACAAGAAGTTCATCGGCGCGAAGGACATCGAGTGGTTTGATCCCCCGGGTGCTACCTGGACCTATCAGCAATTGTCAGTTCGCGTGAACCCGGAACTCGGAGTTCGCATTGGTGACGCACCACACGTCATCAAGCTCTATTTCAAAAGGGAGCCATTGTCAAAGCGTCGCGTCGAGGCCATTCTATATCTAATGGCATGCACGCTCCTCGGTCCGTCGCATGCGAAGCGTGTGATCGGGGTGCTGGACGTGCCACAGGCGAGACTCATTGCCCCCACAATAGCCGTGCCCAACCTCGACCTGCTACTTCAGAGCGAAGCCGCCGCCTTCGTGGAGATCTGGCGGGGGCTCTAGAAGCGTCTCAGTGACTGGGTAGATTGCCGACGTGCGCGGCCACCCATTCGACGTTGCTCCCCTCGACTGCGGTTCCGCTTCGCTCCCCTCGACTGAGTTCGGGGCAGGCAGGGCCAACGGGGTAGGCGCGGGACAATGGGGACAGGCACCCGCGACCAGCGCGCAGGGACTGCTGCAGAGTTGGGGGGCCCGTTCGGCAAGCTCAGGGCGGGCGGGAGCCAGTCCCCGGGGGCTATCGCGCCATGCGCTCGTTGACGTAGTCTAACACCCGCGCGTGCAGGGCGGGGTTGCCGGCGGCGATGAGGGAGCGAAGAGATTCGGGATCGCCAGCCAGAGCGGGGGTCGAGTCAAGCGACTGGCCGTAGGCATCGGTTACGGTGCAGCCGGCCTCGCGCGCGACGAGGACCGCCGCCGCAAGGTCATATGGACACAGGCCCATGACGGCGCCGTGCCCGGCAGCGATGAACGCTTCCCGGGTCTCGGGGCGGTCACGGTAGATGCGGTTGGCGATGTCGAGCGCGGCGTCGAGTTGTCCCGTAACCAGACGCGTCAATGAAAACGCGATGCTGTTGCAACTGAAGAAGCCGCCGGTAAGAGACGTGCGATCGACCAACTCGGCCATCATCTCGAACAGCGGCCGCGCGGGCCGGCCCACAATGCCGAGGCTCCAGGCGATGCGGTCGAGGTCGGTCTCCGCCGACAGGCGCGGGCGATGGACGCGTCCACCCTCGCGCCACTCGGCGCCGCCGCCGCGTTGAGCGTAGAAGACGCGGCGGCCAACGATCTCGGCAAGGCATGCGTGGGTCACGTCGCCCAGGGTCAGGGCTTCGGGCGTGGCGCGGAGCGGGGCGGCGATGGCGGCGACCGATACCATGCACCCCTCGAAGCCGCTGCGGGCGTTGCGCGTGCCGTCAATGGGGTCAACGATAAGCACCGCCTCGGGCTCGCCCGCCCCCAGCGCGACCAGGCCGCGATCTTCCGAGTAGTAGAGCAGAGGACGCCCTGAACCGCGCAGCAATCTCTCCAGCCGGCGCTCGGCGACGCGGTCAACCTCGAAGGTCGCGTCACCGGCGGCGGCGGTGCCGACGACGCCGCGCCCGCGCAGGCCGATGACCCACGGGCGGACGGTGCGGCGAATGCTCACGGCGATATGTTCGAGGAAATCGAGCATTGTCATCTATCCGCAGATGGCTAGGTCCGCTTGCGGACCGCCACGGCGGCCGTAGGCCTAGCCGTTTCGCAGATTGGGAATCCTCAACCACCAAGGCACAAAGACACAAAGATAACTGGAACCGCAGAGCCCACTTCCCCATCCGACTTCGCCCCCTCGACTCCGCTCCCCTCGACTGCGCTTCCGCTTCGCTCGGGGCAAGCGGGGTAAACGGGGCGGGCTCTGCGCTCTCAGGGACGCCCGCGGTGCGACAGGGCTCCGCGAGCAAATCCGGAGCGAGATCCTTCTCTCGGCCGGCAGGAGCCGCCCTCGATCGGGATGACAGAGGGCGAGACGCCCATTCGGCTTACGCTCAGGGCAGGCTCTGCTCTACCATCAACGGTGCAGCGCGGCGATCGCGCCGGCCATGTAATCGAGGTCTTCCTCGGTGAGCCGCGGGTGGATGGGCAGCGTGATGAGCCTCTCGAACGCCGCCTCGGCCACCGGGCACTCGCCCTCGCGGTGACCGCGCTTGCGATAGGCCGTCGTCCAGTTGATTGGGATGTAGTGCGTGCCGGCCTTGATGCCGTGCTCGTGCAGCAGACGGCGCATGAGCTCGGTCTTGCCCATCCCGAATTGCCCCGGGTCAATCAGCACCAGGTAGAGATGAAAGACGTGTTTGACGTCGGGAGCGATGTACGGCGGCGTGACTCCCTTGATGTCCGCGAGCCGCGCGGTGAGATGCTGCGCATTCGCGATCCGGCGTGCGTTGAGTTCGTCCAACTTGCGGAGTTGCACGCGGCCGACCGCCGCCTGCATGTCGGTCATGCGGACGTTGTAGCCGGCGTCGTCGAACTCCTGCCACCAGAAGCGCTCGTCGCGCGGATGCTTGGTTTCATTGATCGGCAGGTACTTCAGGCTGCCGCCGAAGACGCGGGCGCAGTGGGAGCGGTAGAGGGCCACTCGTTCCGCGAGCGCGTCGTCGTCGGTCGTGACCATGCCGCCCTCGCCCAGCGTTGACATGTTCTTCTGCTCGTGGAAGCTGAAGCAGC
>Ga0315282_10008588_pt1 | contig 16493 bp, 15 predicted proteins | sample YL17G07_20_MG_FD_203693 | JGI IMG/M metagenome (GOLD analysis project Ga0315282, IMG submission 203693) | Sediment microbial communities from Yellowstone Lake, YNP, Wyoming, USA - YL17G07_20 | ecosystem: Environmental > Aquatic > Freshwater > Lake > Sediment | place: USA: Wyoming | collected...
CCCTTTTGCGGCGGCTTCTTGCTGCCCTTGCTCCCGCTCTTGTCCTTGGTCCCCATCGTCCTTCTCCCTTCGACCGTGACGGCCGTGCCGGCGTCTTGAAAGCATCCTCGCACGACCCTAGGCGAACTGGAACTCACGCACGCGGAGCGGCGAGGGCGCTACTCCAGCGGGGCACCGGGAGCCGGATCCGTTGCGAGGGATCGGGCTGTCGGGGCGAAGGCCGAGGTAGCGTTGACGCGAGTGGAATCTCACCCCGCCATCATCCAGGGAGGTATGGGCGTCGCTGTGTCCGGCTGGCGTCTGGCGAAAGCGGTCTCCAGCCTGGGACAGCTCGGGGTGGTCTCAGGGACGGCCCTGGACGTAGTCCTGGCGCGTAGGCTGCAGCAGGGCGACCCCGAGGGGCACATCCGCCGAGCGATCGCCGCCTTCCCGGACCAGGAACTGGCCCAGCGCATCCTCAAGGCCTACTTCGTCGAAGGAGGCCGTCCCGCGGGCGAGTCTTTCAAGAGCGCCCCGGTCTTCAGCGCCACCCCCACCCGCCGCAACAACGAACTCGCGGTTCTCTCCGGCTTCGTAGAGGTCTTCCTGGGCAAGGAGGGCCACGACGGCGTGGTGGGCATCAACTTCCTTGAGAAGATCCAGCTTCCGACCCCGGCCACTCTCTATGGAGCGCTGCTCGCCGGGGTCAACTACGTGCTCGTCGGCGCCGGGATCCCGCGCCATACCCCGGGCCTGATAGACGCCCTGATCCTCCATGAGAAGGTCGCCCTGCCTCTACATGTGACCGGGGTGGAGGCCGGGCAGACCATCGAGCTGAGTTTCGACCCGCGCAGCGTGATGGATGTCGAGCTGGAGCCCCTCGGCCGTCCCAACTTCCTGGCCATCATCGCTTCGGCTGCGCTGGCGGTGAGCCTCGCCCGCCACACCTCCGGGGTGAACGGATTCGTCGTGGAAGGCCCCACGGCCGGCGGCCACAACGCTCCGCCGCGCGGACAGCTCGTCCTCGAAGAAGGCGAGCCCGTCTATGGTCCGCGCGACGAGGTCGACCTGGAGAAGGTCGCAGCGGTAGGACTCCCCTTCTGGCTGGCCGGAGGCTACGCGACCCCGCAGGGCCTGCTCGACGCGCAGGCCAACGGAGCGGCAGGTATCCAGGTCGGAACGCTGTTCGCGTTCTGCAACGAATCGGGGATCGAGCCCGGCCTGCGTTCCCAGGTGGTGGCCGAAGCCCGAACCGGGGGACTCAAAGTCTTCACCGACCCTCTGGCCTCACCTACGGGCTTCCCGTTCAAGGTGGCCGGCATCAACGGCACGCTCTCGGAACCCGAGGTTCGGGACGCGCGCGAGGCGCGATGCGACCTCGGGTACCTGCGTGAGATCTTCGTCAAGGGTGACGGCTCGCTCGGATACCGCTGCCCGGCCGAACCGGTCGAGGACTACGTGCGCAAGGCCGGGAGCATCGAGGAAACGATCGGCCGCCGGTGCATCTGCAACGGGCTGATGGCGACCGCCGGCTACCCGCAGCACCGCCAGGGGGTTCCCGAACCCGCGATCGTGACAGCGGGAAACGACCTCGAGAACCTCGGACGGCTCATCCCCAAGGGCGCCGACTCGTATGCCGCGGCAGATGTGATCGCGGGCCTGCTGGACACGGCCTGAAGGGCGCAGAAACCCATGATCATGCCGCTGCCCTGGAGTACTCGTGGATGAGCCCTCCAAGGAGGTCGCGCCGCTCGACAGGACCATGGCGGCACACCCCGCCTGCCCGACTCTGCGAATCGATCGGCGTGCCCAAGCCCAGTCCGCGGTGGGGCCTTTCCCGGTTGTAGTGCTCGACGTACACCCCGAGCACGCGCTCCAGGTGTCCCCCGCCGAGGATGAGCATCCAGTCCAGACACTCGGTCCTTACCGTGCGGACCCAGCGCTCGGCGAAGGCGCCTGCTAGGGGGCGCGGATGGGCGTTGGGATCACCTGGGTCCCGTCGGAGCGGAACACCTCGTCGAAGCTCGCCGTGTACTTGCAGTCTCGGTCACGGATCAAGAACCGAAAGAAGGCCTTGTTATCGACGACGTCCCAGGACAGGTTCCTGGCCTGCTGGGTGACCCAGGCCGAGTCCGGATGAGCGGTCACTCCCGCTAGGTGCACTCGCCTGGTCCCAAGCTCGATGAAGAAGAAGACGTACAGCGTCTTCAGGAACACGGTCTCTACGGTGAAGAAGTCGCAGGCCAGGATCCCGTGAGCTTGAGCGCGAAGGAACTGCGACCAGGTCGGACCGGACCGCCGCGGCGCGGGACCCAACCCATGGCGGCGAAGGAGCATACGGATGGTCGTGGCTGAAACCCGGATCCCGAGCTTGGCGAGCTCGCCCCGGATCCGCACGCAGCCCCACCGAGTGTTCTCCCGGGCGAGTTGCAGGATGAGGTCTCGGGTGTCCGGATCAAGCGGCGGTCTTCCTCCGGCGCCTTTCCTCCGATACGTCCATTTCCTCCGCACCAGCTCCCGGTGCCACCGCAGCAGCGTCTGGGGGCTCACCACGAACGAGGCCCAGGCAGGTCTTTGCAGGGCGCGGCTGGCGGCTGCGAGGAAGGCCTGGTCGATTCGGCGAAGCCGCGGCCTGCCCGCCTGGCGCCGCAGGACCTTCAGCTGGTGACGCAGGACAAGGATCTCAACGTCTTTCGACTGATCCTCCGACCTGGAGCCACCCGCGAGGCCGAAGAGTCGACGCACAACGAGATAGAGCAAGGCGAACAGCATGGATCGAGCCCCTTCCGAATCTAAGGAAGGGTGATGCTACGAGAGGCCTGGCCAGAGATCCGATCGCACGTTTCCGTGCCCTTCAGGCCGAGACGCACGGCGACCCCGAGCGGCTTCGCCAGGTCGTCGTGAACCTGCTCTCCAACGCGCTCCGCCACACGCCGCCCGGCGGTCGCATCGACGTGCGGGCATCGGTCGAGGGCGAGCACGTGGTGCTGGAGGTGCTCGACACCGGCCCCGGCATCGCGGCCGAGGACCTCGCGCACGTCTTCGAGCGCTTCTACCGAGGCGCGGGCGCCGAGGCGAGCTCGGGCAGCGGCATCGGCCTGGCCGTCGCGGCCGAGCTCGTCGCCGCCCACGACGGGACCATCCAGGCACGGAACCTCCCCGAAGGCGGCGCCGCGTTCACCGTCCGGCTCCCCGCCTCCTGAATCCGCCGGGCTCCTACCCGGCGCTGCCGCCGCCGTCGACGGGCAGCGCCGCGCCCGTGATGAACGACGACTCGTCCGAGGCGAGGAACAAGGCGGCCATCGCGACCTCGTCGGGATCGCCCATGCGCCCGAGGGGTCGCTCGGAGGCGCTCGCGACGTAGGCCTCCCAGGTCATCCCGCGATGCGCGGCGTCCTCGTGCTCCATCGGGGTCACCGTGTCGCCGGGGCAGATGCAGTTGACCCGGACGCCCTGGGGCCCGTGGTCGATCGCCATCGCCTTCGTCATGACCACCATGCCGCCCTTGGCGGCGCAGTAGGCGACGGCCCGGTCGCCGCCGACGAGCCCCCAGCCGGAGCTGTTGTTGACGATCGAGCCGCCCCCCTGGGCGATCATCACGGGCAGGGCGTACTTGGACATCAGGAACGCGCCCTTCAGGCTGACGTCGACCTGCAGGTCCCACTCCTCCTCGCTGCAGTCGATGGTGTCGTTGGCGACGAAGACGCCCGCGTTGTTGAAGAGCACGTCCAACCGTCCGAAGGCCGCGACGGTCTCCTCGACCGCACGGCGGCAGTCCTCGGCCAGGCGGACGTCGGCGCGAACGAAGATCGCCCGTCCGCCGCCTCGCTCGATCTCCGCGACCACCTCGCGGCCGCGCTCCTCGTGCCGTCCGGTGATGGCGACGGCGGCCCCCTCGCGCGCGAACAGGGTTGCGGTCGCCCGCCCGATGCCGGAGGTCCCACCGGTGATCAGGGCTGCCTTGCCGTCCAGATGCGTCGTTCGGACCTCCCTCGTCTTGCCTCACATGCCACGACGGCGTCCGGGAACAGGCCCCGTCGTTCCGCGGGTAGCATACGGCCGAGGGGGCGACGTGGCTTCGGACGAGGAACCGGTCGGCGCGCATCCGTACATCCCGAACTCGGGTCGGGCGGTTCGGGAAGCCATGCTGGAGGCCATCGGCGCCTCGGACATCGAGGAGCTGTACGCCGACATCCCACCGAGCCTGCGCCTGGGTCGCCCGCTCGACCTGCCGGCGCCGCTGCGCTCGGAGGCGGAGCTCGTCCGCCACGTGGAGGGGCTCCTCGCTCGGAACACCAGCACACGGGAGGTCCTCAGCTTCCTCGGGGCCGGCTGCTACGCGCATCACGTCCCGGCGGTCTGCGACGAGGTCAACTCGCGCGCCGAGTTCCTCACCGCCTACGCCGGAGAGCCGTACGAGGACCACGGGCGGTTCCAGGCGCTGTTCGAGTACGCCAGCATGATGGGCGAGCTGCTCGAGATGGACGTCGTGAACGTCCCCACGTACGACGGCTTCCAGGCATCGGCGACCTCGCTGCGGATGGCTTCGCGGATCACCGGGCGGCCGTCGGTGCTCGTGGCCGGCTCGATCGGCCGGGACAAGCTCTCGAAGATCCGCGACTACCTCGCCCCCGACATGACCGTCGAGCTCGTGCGCTTCAGCCCGGCGACCGGAGAGCTCGACCCGGAGGCGCTGCGCGCGGCGATGACGCAGGACGTGGCGGCGGTGTACGTCGAGAGCCCCTCGTACCTGGGCGTCGTCGAGACGCGCGGCGAGGACATCGCGGGGATCGCCCACGATGCGAGAGCGCTGCTCGTCGCCGCGGTGGACCCGAGCACGCTCGGCGTGCTGCGGCCGCCGGCCGAGTGGGGGGCCGACATCGCGTGCGGCGAGATCCAGCCGCTCGGGCTGCACCAGCACTTCGGCGGGGCGAACGGTGGGTTCATCGCGACGCATGACGACCCGCGGTTCGTCATGGAGTACCCGTCGAGGCTGTTCGGCATCACGCCGACGACGGTCGAGGGCGAGTACGGCTTCGGCGATGTCGCGTACGAGCGGACGTCGTTCGCGATCCGCGAGGAGGGCAAGGAGTGGGTCGGCACGGCCGCGGCCCTGTGGGGCATCACGGCCGGCGTGTACCTCGCGCTCATGGGGCCGCAGGGGATGGTCGAGCTCGGCGAGGGCATGATGGCGCGCACGCGCTACGCGATGGACCGGCTCGCGGAGATCCCCGGCATCCGGCTGCCGTTCGCCGGGTCCCACCACGTGAAGGAGTTCGCGGTGGACCTCACCGCCACCGGTCGCACGGTCGCCGAGGTCGACGCAGCGCTGCTCAAGCGCGGGATCTTCGGCGGCAAGGACCTCTCGGCCGAGTTCCCCGAGCTCGGGCAGAGCGCGCTGTTCTGCGTGACCGAGGTCCACACGAAGGACGACCTCGACCGCCTGGCGACCGAGATGGAGGCGGTGCTCCGGTGAGCGAGCCCCGCGGCACCGAGCCGCATGGCGCCGAGCCCGTTGGCGCCTGGCCGATCGGGCCGAAGCCGATGCCGCGCCGGTTCCACCAGGCGCGCTGGGACGAGCCGATCATCTTCGAGCTCTCGCAACCGGGATCGCGCGGTGTGCTGCCGCCGCCGGTCGAGCCGGGCATCCTCGACGCCGTCGGCGACCCGGCCGCCGCGCTCCCGAACTCGGTGCGCCGCCCACGCTCACCGGCGCTGCCGGAGCTCCCACAGCTCCACGTCGTTCGCCACTACGCGCGCCTGTCGCAGGAGAACCTCGGCGTCGATCTCAACATCGACGTCGGGCAAGGCACGTGCACGATGAAGTACTCGCCGAAGGTGAACGACCAGCTCGTCCGTGACCCGAAGGTCGCCGACCTGCACCCGCTGCAGGATGCCTCGACCGTGCAGGGGATCCTCGAGCTGCTGTGGCGCCTGGAGCGGTTCCTGCAGGAGATCTCGGGGATGGACCGCGTCACGCTGCAGCCCGGCGCGGGGTCGGCCGCGATCTACACCAACGTGGCGATGATCCGCGCGTACCACGCGTCCCGTGGCGACGCAGCCGTCCGGGACGAGGTCATCACCACGGTCTTCTCCCACCCCTCGAACGGCGCCTGTGCGAAGACCGCCGGGTACAAGGTGATCACGCTGTACCCGGACGCCGATGGCTACCCGGAGCTGGACGCGCTGAAGGCCGCGGTGTCCGAGCGCACGGCCGCGCTGCTCATCACGAACCCCGAGGACACGGGGATCTTCAACCCGCGTATCGAGGAGTTCGTCCGGGTCGTGCGCGAGGCCGGCGGCCTGTGCTCCTACGACCAGGCCAACGCCAACGGGATCCTCGGCATCACGCGCGCACGTGAGGCGGGCTTCGACCTCTGCCACTTCAACCTGCACAAGACGTTCTCGACGCCGCACGGGAGCGGCGGGCCGGGCGCGGGCGCATGCGGCGTGACGCAGGAGCTCGCACCGTTCCTGCCGGTGCCCACGGTCGAGCTCGACGGGGACGAGTACCGCCTGGACCACGACCGCCCGCTCTCCGTCGGCAAGATCCGGCCGTGGTACGGCATCGTGCCGAACCTCGTCCGCGCCTACGCGTGGATCATGAGCCTCGGGGCCCAGGGACTCCGCGAGGTCGCCGAGACCGCGGTGCTGAACAACAACTACCTGATGCAGCAGGTGCTCCGGATCCGTGGCGTGTCGGCGCCGTACGCGACGGGCAGGCGCCGGATCGAGCAGGTGCGCTACAGCTGGGAGGAGCTCGCGCGCGACACGGGTGTGCACTCCGAGGACCTCGGGATCCGCGCGGCCGACTTCGGGACGCACTACTGGACGAGCCACCACCCCTGGGTCGTCCCCGAGCCGATGACGCTCGAGCCCACCGAGTCGTACTCGAGGACCGACCTCGACGAGTACGTAGCGATCCTGCGCCGCGTCGCGCAGGAGGCGTACGACGACCCCGAGTTCGTCCGCACGGCCCCGCATGCGAGCACCGTCCATCGCGCCGACCACGGACCGCTCGACGACCCCGAGCGGTGGGCCGTGACCTGGCGTGCCTACCGGCGCAAGACCGGCCTGGACGCTCGGTAGGGCGCGGTGGCGAGCCCGTCCGGTCGGCCCGTGCGGATCGGCCTGGTCGTCAACCCGATCGCCGGCGTCGGCGGCCGCGTGGGCCTGAAGGGGAGCGACGGCGCCGAGATCGTCGCGCGAGCGCTTGCGCTCGGGGCGGTGCCCGAGTCGGGCGCGCGGACCGTGCGCGCGCTCGAGCGGCTGCGCTCGGAGGCGCCCGCCGGGTCCGTCGAGCTGCTCGCGGCGCCGGGCCCGATGGGGGAGGAGCCTGCGCGAGCGGCGGGGCTGCCCGCCCGGGTCGTCGGCGAGATCGCGGCCGGCGCGACCACCGCCGAGGACACCCGGCGGATCGCGCGGTCGATGGCCGAGCGCGAGGCCGTGGACGTCCTGCTGTTCGCCGGCGGGGACGGGACGGCGGCCGACGTGCTCGCGGCCGTCGGGACCTCCGTGCCGGTGATCGGCATCCCCACGGGGGTGAAGATCCATTCGGCGGCCTTCGCGGTCACGCCCGAGGCGGCCGGGAAGCTTGCCGCGATGGCTGCGCGCGGGGCGCGGCTCCGAGTCGCCGAGGCCGAGGTGCTCGACCTCGACGAGGACGCGTACCGGCGCGGCTCCGTGGCGCCGCGGCTGATCGGCTACCTCCGCGTGCCCCAGGAGCGACGCCTGGTGCAAGCCCGGAAGTCGCCGAGCCCGGCCGGGGAGGCGCTCGCCCTCGAGGCCATCGCCGCCGACGTCGTCGAGGGCATGGAGCCGGGTCGCGGGTACATCCTCGGGCCCGGGACGACGGTGCGAGCGGTGGCCGAGCGTCTCGGCGTGCCGAAGACGCTCGTCGGCGTCGACGCCGTCCGCGACGGGGCGCTCGTCGTGGCCGACGCGTCCGAGGACGACCTGCTCGGGTTCGTGGGCGACGGGCCGGCCGCGATCGTCGTGACGCCGATCGGCGGTCAGGGATTCATCTTCGGGCGGGGCAACCAGCAGATCGGGCCGGCGGTGCTGCGCCGGGTCGGCCGCGAGCACGTGATCGTGGTGGCCACGCCGTGGAAGCTGGCGTCCCTCGGCGGCCTGCCGCTGCGGGTCGACACCGGCGATCCGGACATCGACCGGTCTCTCGCCGGGGACCTGCGCGTGACGACCGGGTACGGCGACCGGGCCGTCTGCCGGGTGGTAGCGTGAAGGAGGGACGGATGGGGACGATGTCGGGCAAGCGGGCGCTCGTCACGGGCGGCGCCTCGGGGATCGGGCGGGCGACGGCCGAGCTCCTTGCGGCGCGGGGGGCGGCGGTCGCCGTCGCCGACCTCGACGAGGCCGGTGCGCGCGCGGTCGCGGATGTGTGTGGGACCGGGGCGCTCGCGCTGGCCGTCGACGTGGCGTACGCGGAGGAGTGCCGGCGCGCGGTGGATCGGACGGTCGAGGCCTTCGGCGGGCTCGACGTGCTGGTGAACAACGCCGGCATCATCCGCCGGGCCGACGTCGTCGAGACGACCGAGGACGAGTGGGACAGGGTCATGGCCGTCAACGTGAAGTCGGTCTTCCTGATGAGCCGGTGCGCGATCCCCGTGATGGCCGCGGGGGGCGGCGGCGCCATCGTGAACACGGGGTCGGGATGGGGACTCAAGGGCGGTCCGAACGCGGCGAGCTACTGCGCTTCCAAGGGCGCCGTCGTCAACCTCACCCGGGCCATGGCCGTTGACCACGGTCCGCAGGGGATCCGCGTGAACTGCGTGTGCCCCGGCGACACCGACACGCCCATGCTTCGCTCCGAGGCGGAGCAGCTCGGGCAGGCCGAGGGCGCGTTCCTCGCCGACGCCGCCAGCCGTCCGCTGCGCCGGATCGGGCAGCCCGAGGACGTCGCGCGGGCCATCGTGTACCTGGCGAGCGACGCCGCGAGCTTCGTCACGGGCTCGGTGCTCGTGGTCGACGGCGGCGGGCTCGCCGGCTGAAAGAGGAGGAACGGATGCGAGGTCTGAAGGATAAGCGGGTGCTCGTGACCGGCGGCGCGGGCGGCATCGGCTCGGCGACATGTCGCCGGTTCCTGGAGGAGGGGGCGCTCGTGGTCGCGCTGGATCGCGACGAGGCGGCCGGCGAGCGTCTGCGGAGCGCGCTCCCCGGCGTGGCGGACTGCCTGCTCGCCGACGTGACCGATCCGGAGGACGTCGAGCGCGCCTTCGGCGAGATGGAGCGTCGGTGGGGCGGGCTCGACGTGCTCGTCAACAACGCCGGCATCTCGATCCGCCACGACTTCGTCGACATCACGGTCCAGGAGTGGCGCGCCGTCGTGGGCGTGATCTTGCACGGCGTCTTCTACGTCGCCCAGCGGGCCGCCCGGTCGATGCTGGCCGGCGACGGTGGCGTGATCTTGAACATGGGCTCGACCGGCGGCCTCGTCGGCTACCACCACTACGCCGACTACAACGCGGGCAAGGCCGGCGTGATCGAGCTCACCCGCTCGATGGCGCTCGAGCTCGCGCCGAAGGTCCGCGTGAACGTCGTGTGTCCGGGGTTCATCATGACCCCGATGCAGGAGGCCGAGTACACGCCCGAGATGACCGCGCGGTACGAGGCCAAGGTCCCGCTCGGACGACTGGGGAGTCCGGACGACGTGGCCGCGCTGTTCGCGTTCCTCGCGTCCGACGACGCCTCCTACATCACCGGCCAGTGCGTCGTGATCGACGGCGGTGAGATCGCGGGAGGGCTCGCCAGCCAGGCGTGATCGCCGCACGTCCCGATCTCCACCGCCCGCCCGGGTGGCGCCGCGCGGACTAGCATCCGGCTCGAGCGCCCGCACTCGAAGGAGGCCGTCACATGGTGAAGGGTTCAACAATCCGAATCACGCCGCCCAGCGATACTCGTGAATCAGACCGCCGAGCACGTCCCTTCGTTCGAGCGGCGTTCGGGTGGTCCCCCGGGACCTGCGGTGTGCGGTTACCGGCGGGTACGGCCAAGCTCAGTCCCCGATGTGGTCTCTCCTCTGCGTAGTGAGCGACGTAGGCCTGGAGCACTCGCTCGAGGTGCCGAGGACCGTAGATCAGGACGTGGTCGAGGCACTCTCGGCGCACGGTCCTCACGAACCGCTCCGCGAAGGCATTGGCTCGAGGTGCGCGGATCGGTGTTCGGATGACGCGGACGCCCTCAGTCTCGAACACCTCATCGAACGGGCCTGAGAACTTCGCGTCCCGATCGCGGACGAGGAACCTGATGTCCCCGAGCCGTTCGTCGATCGCAAGGTTCCTAGCTTGCTGGGTGACCCACGCCGAGTCGGGGTGCGCCGTGACGCCCACCACGTGCACTCGCCGGGTCTGAAGCTCGATGAAGAACAGGACGAAGATCGTCTTCAGCCTGATCGTCTCGACGGTGAAGAAGTCGGTCGCGAGGATCCCCGCCGCCTGTGACCGGAGGAACTCCGACCACGTGGGGCCGATCCTTCGGGGAGCCGGATCCAGGCCGTGGCGGAGCAGGGTCGTCCGCACGGTCGTCGCCGAGACCCGGATGCCCAGCTTCAACAGCTCTCCGCGGATGCGCTGGTAGCCCCATCGGGGATTCTCCCGGCCCAACCGGACGATGAGGGCGCTGATCTCGGGGTCAATCGGCGGTCGGCCGGGGCGCGCTCTCCTCTTCTATGTCCACTTCCTTCTAACGAGCTCCCGGTGCCAGCGGAGCAGGGTCTCGGGCCTGACGACGAACGAAGACCACAGGCCTCTTGGCATCGCCCTGCTCGCCGCCGCGAGCAGGAGTCGGTCGAGACGATGGAGTCGAGGGCGCTTCACCTGCCGCTGCAGCACCTTCACCTGGTGCCGGAGCACCAGGAGCTCGATGTCCTTCTCATCCTGTAGACGACTTCCGGCTCCGAGGAGGCGACGGACGAGGAAGTACAGGAGCGAGAACAGCATGGAACTCCTTCCGGTAGAGGAGAGGCTGATCGCGCGAATCCCCGATGACGAGTACCGAGCGAGCGCCCGTCTGGACAGCTACGGCACGTCGGGTGTCGGCCCCACGATCAGCCTGTGCTTCACGGTGGCCGGCGAGACGATCCGGGTCTCGTTCGAAGGGACGAGCCCGGCCGTCTCGAGCCCCATCAACGAGCCTGCTATCGGGGCCAGAGCCGATCTGCGCGCGGCGCTGAAAGGGCTCCTGATGCCGCTCGACCCGGCGAACGAGGGGCATTTCATGCCCTTCGAGTTCGACCAGCCTCCGGGGTTGATCGTCAGCCCGGAGCCGCCTGCCCCTTGCGACTCCTACGGCTACGTCGGGGTGGCCCTGATCAATCTGTCGTTTCTCGCGCTCGCCCACGCCATTCCCGACCTCTGTCCGGCGGGCGGCTACCAGATGCTCGCGGTCTACATCTACCGGCTCGACCCGCGTGACGGGCGTCCGTTCATATTCATCGAGCCCATCGACGGAGGGGACGGCGCGCGGCCCCATGGCGACGGACCCACCGTCGCGTTCGCCGGCGACGGTAACGTCTGCAACACGCCCGTCGAGGTTCTCGAGACGCGGTACCCATTGCGGTGCGTCCGATACGAATCCCGTCCCGAGGTCGCCGGGGCCGGGAAGTACCGAGGGGGCTTCGGTGTCCGCCGGGACCTCCAGGTGCTTGCGGCCGGCACCTACCTCCAAGTCGTGATCGAGAGCACCCGCGAGTCAATCGCCCGTGGCCTTGCCGGTGGCGGTGATGGGAAGCCGAGCGCGGTCGTGGTTCGCCCCGGGACGCCCGGCGAGGTGACGGTCACCGATCGGGTCTCCTCGTTCGGACCTCTCGCGCACGGAGATGTCGTGAGCGTGCGCAGCGGCGGCGGTGGGGGATGGGGGGATCCCTTCGAACGGGACCCCGGAGCCGTTGCCAGCGAAGTCCGCGATGAGTTGCTCACGGTTGATGAGGCGAAAGACGTCTATGGCGTCGTGATTCGGACAGGGGACGACGGAGCGGCGATCGAGGAGGAGGCAACTTTGGAGCTCCGGCAACGACGTGCGTAGGGGAATGCGCCACAACGCCGCTCCCGGCATCCGTGTATCATCGGGCGGACGGAAGCGGACCGCTGATCCTGCGGGTCGAGTCAGCTGCCTCGCCAGGGTGGAAACAATCGTGGAGGACTCTCATGGCCAAACGCGAGAGGCGGCTCCGCTTGGTGATTCCGGTCGTCACCAAGGACTTCCGCGACCGCGAGGAGTTGCGCCTACTGGGAAGCCCCGGCACGGAGATCAGCGTCGTCTCGATCGAGCGGGGGCCCGTCTCGATCGAGACAGCTTTCGACACCGCGCTCGCGACCCCGGACACGATCCGGCGGATCGTGGAAGCTGAGCGGGAGGGGATGGATGCGGTCGTCATCGACTGTATGGACGACCCGGGGATGGAGGCGGGGCGCGAGCTCGTGTCGATCCCCGTCGTCGGGCCGTCGCAGGCGTCGATGCACCTGGCAGCGATCCTGGGACACCGGTTCAGCATCGTGACGATCCTCGATGAGCGGTCCGTAGCGCCGTTCGAGAACCAGGCTAAGGTGTACGGGGTCTCGGAGAAGCTCGCCTCCGTCCGTTGGGTGGAGATACCGGTGCTGGAGCTGCATCAGGACCCGGAGCGACTCGTGCACGACCTAGTGCAGGAATCGGCGGCCGCTATCGAGCAGGACCAGGCCCACGTGATCATCTTCGGGTGCACCGGGATGCTCGGATACGCGGAGCAGGTGCGGCTGGGGCTGGAACAGCTGGGCCACGGGGGCGTGCCGGTCATCGATCCCGTTCCCGCAGCCGTGCGCCTCGCCGAGGTCTTCGTCGATCTTTGCCTCTCGCAGAGCAAGCGGAGCTACCCGGTGCCTCCCGTGAAGCCCATCGTGGGGTTCGACGTGCTCGGGGGGAAGCCGACGCCGGGCTGACCGGGGGAGGGATCAGGCGGCGAATGTCGGGAAGTGGGAAGACGCGGGGTCGATTGAGCGAGCGTGACCTGGGGGCCCTGGCGCACGGATGTGCCGTTCTCGGGGCGGGCGGCGGAGGGAATCCGAAGATCGGCCTGATGATCGCGCGCCAAGCGGTCGCTGAGTTCGGACCGGTTACCTTGGTGGATCTCGACGAGCTTCCCGGCGACGGCGTCGTGCTCCCTTGTGGAGGCATCGGGGCGCCGACCGTGCCACTGGAGAAGATCCAGAACGGAAGCGAGTGTGAGCGTCTCCGGGCGGGGATGGAGGCGCTCTGGGGCCGGCCTGTGGCCGTGAAGGGGTCCGAAACCCCAGATGCACCTTCACTCATCAGGTGTATCGGCACGAGTAGCGTCCGCGAAGGCAGCGGCGAGGAACCGGTAGGTCCACTCCTCGGCGAACTTGCGCGAGTCTGCGAAGACAACCTGGATCTCGGGGTAGCGCACCTGCAGGCGGGCCAGCCCATCTGCGATGAAGGCGCCCGGGACGTGCTCCAGCTTGAACAGGGCGGAGTAGCGGCCCTCCACGACCACGGCGGCGGCCGGAACCTCCGAGAGGCGCTGCATCTGAAAGGCGAGGGTCCCGTCGGAGAGCGAGGCCGTGAAGTTCTCCAAGGTCTTGCGCTCGACCGCGGCGATCAGCGCCTCGCCCGAGGCCACGGCGTAGTCGCCCGCCGCAAGCGCGACCCGCTCGGATCCCACCCCGCGCCCGGCGAAGCGGTACGGGTAGCGCTCCCTGGTGTCGACGAGGATCGGAACCGTCTCACTGAGGGCCCGGGCCCGAGGGATCCTCGCGCCCGGGTTCGCGGCCCGGGCTGCCTTCTGGGTCTGCCAGAAGATCGCCGGGCGACCTTTGACCTCGGTGAAGACGAACTGGGAACGTGTGCGGCGCGCTCGATCAAGCACCAGGTCGATCACCGGCCCCCGTCTTCTGCAGGATGAAACAGGGGTCTCTTCTATCACCTCGGCATCCTTCGGCCAGCCGCCCTCGAACGGATGGCAGTAGATCCTGGCAGAGCGCGGCCAGGTGTCACGCGCCTTGAGCACAAGCCCGGAATCTAAGGGGAGCCAAAGCAGGTAGGGCAGCTTGCTGTCGGCCTCAGGGTTTCGAGCGACGACGAAAGTCTGCCCTGCGGCCTGCTGGCTCATGCGGCCACGTATTCGTTGATCCCGGCCAAGACCTCTCGGCGCAGGATCCTGCCGCCCGCGGGTGGTGGTGGGTCAGCCCCGCAAGCATCGGGCGGAGCAAGGGCGATCCCGCGGTGTGGCCGGTGCGAGTTGTAATGGCGTGCGTATCGGGCAAGCAGGTGATCCAGATGCCGGCGCCCGAGTACGAGCGTTAGGTCAAGGACCTCGCTTCTAACGGTCCTTATCAAGCGCTCGGCGAACGCGTTGGCCTTGGGTGCACGGATGGGCGTAAGGATGACCCTGGCACCTTCTGTCTCGAACACGGCGTCGAAGGAGCGCGTGTACTTGGAGTCTCGATCGCGGACTAAGAAGCGAACACCGGCGGGGAGCCCCTCCGTCAAGCAAAGGTTCCTCGCCTGCTGAGTGACGAAGGCGGCATCCGGGTTGCGGGTCGCTTTCGTGATGTGGAGGCGCCGCGTGCCGACCTCGATGAAGAACAGGACGTAGAGCGTGCGCAGGAACACCGTTTCCACCGAGAAGAAGTCGCATGCAAGGACCCCTTCGGCTTGCGCCCGCAGGAACTCGGACCAGGAAGGCCCGTCTCTTCGCGGAGCGGGCCCGAGGCCTTGTCGGCGAAGCAGGCTGCGGATCGTCGTGGCCCCGACCCTGATACCGAGACCGCGAAGCTCGCCCTGGATCCGAACGCACCCCCACCTGGGATTCTCCTTTGCCAGGCGAAGGATCAGCTCACGGACCTCTGCGGAGATGGGTGGACGTCCGACTCGCTTGCTCCGGTAGGTCCACTTGCGCCCGACCAGCTCCCGGTGCCAGCGAAGAAGCGTCGCGGGGCCAACCAGGAACGATCCCCAGCGCTCGCGCGGGAGCTTCCGGGCTGCCGCGGAAAGGAAGGCCCTGTCGAGTCGCCGGAGCTTCGGACGCCGGGACTTCCTCCTGAGCACCCTTAGCTGATGCCGAAGGACCAGGATCTCGACCTCGCGGTCGCGCGCGTCTTCGGGTGAAGGGACGAGCCCGAGCCAGCTGCGCAGGATCAGGTAAAGGATCGAGAAGAGCACCGCGGCATCCTACGGAAACAGCGGGTCCCGCGCTAATCGAGGTTTACGACCCCTTCAGGCGTCGGCCGAAGATCAAGACGTGGTCGCGGCACTCCCGGTGAGCCTATGCTCACCCAGTCCAAGTAAGAAGGACTGTATGGAACCCGGGGGGACTCACTGTCGAGCGGCCCGACCTCCTTGGAGGGCTCATCCACGAGTACTCCAGGGCAGCGGCATGATTATGGGTTTCTGCGCCCTTCAGGCACCTGGAGCGCGTGCTCGGGGTGTACGTCGAGCACTACAACCGGGAGCGCCCACACCGGGGACTCGCCCTGGCCACTCCGAATGGCCCGAACTGCCATTCAGCGAACTGCTCCCGCCACGGTCCCGTTCGTCGACGCGACTTGCTCGGTGGTCTCATCCACGAGTACTCAAGAGCAGCCGCATGAATCACGGGTTTCTGTGCCCTTCACCCTGGCCGCGGGTCAGAAGGTCGATCGGATCTGCCGGTAGAACCCGGAACAGGAAGAAGTTGAAGACGACGACCGCGAACAGGGTGAGCATAGCCTGGACGGCCTTCTTCAGAACGTACCCGCGGGTGCCCACCCTGCTCGGACCCCGGCCTCTCTAGGCCTGCTCCTCTTCGGGCCGGCGGCGGCGTGCGAGCCCCACGCCGGCCACGATCACCAGGATCACGCCGGCGACCAGACCCCACACCCACGCGGGTATGCCGGTACTCGTCACGGTCCCGGCCTCAGCGCTCACGGGTCTGATGGTGATGTAGGAGAAGGCGGGAGTAGATGGGTTGTACATGTACAGGATCGAACCGCCCCGCCCTTGGCTGTCCGGCTTCGGCTGGTGGACGAAGCCCGTCCAGCGGTCCGATCGGTACGCCTGTAGGTCGTTGCCGTACTCGAGAACGATCTCGGGGATCTGCTCGTAGATGATCTGCTGCATCTGGACGATGACCGCTTTGCGCTCGTCGGGGTCGATCGTGGTCCGCTGCTCCTCGTACAGCTGGTTGAGCGTCGGGTCCGAGAAGCAGGTGTCGCTCCACACTCCGCACTGTCCGGCCGTGTACGTCGAGAGGATGAAGTCCGGGTCGGGGTCCGGCCCCCAGCCCCAGATGTAGGTGTCGTAGTCGTTCGCGAACCACGCATCGATCAGCTTCGCGTCGGTGTACGAGACCGGCATCAGCTGGATCCCGATCTGTTTGACCCAGCCGACGATGAGTTTGCCCATCGCGGTCGTGTCGGGCGAGTCGGACCGGAGGATCATGCGGAACTTCAGGTCCTCACCGGTCTTCGGGTCGTTCCTGATGCCGTTGTTGTCGGTGTCCGTGTAGCCGGCTTGCTCGAGGACCT
>Ga0315282_10008589_pt1 | contig 16493 bp, 16 predicted proteins | sample YL17G07_20_MG_FD_203693 | JGI IMG/M metagenome (GOLD analysis project Ga0315282, IMG submission 203693) | Sediment microbial communities from Yellowstone Lake, YNP, Wyoming, USA - YL17G07_20 | ecosystem: Environmental > Aquatic > Freshwater > Lake > Sediment | place: USA: Wyoming | collected...
CTCATGAGGACATATCTTGCTTGGCGACGAAGGATGTGGCCCTCCTTCCAACTTTCCACATCGTATGTTATGTAGAGGTCTAGAAGGTTCTCGAAGAACTTCTGCACAGTCTTGCCTGACCTCGTGATCAGTTCTCGGTGCGAGGGCGTTAGGAAGATCGTGGATTTGGTTCTGCTGAGAGGCGACAGGGGCATGTATCTGTTTATCCGTTGTGCGTCGCTAGATGCCTTTCGGGCTGAAGGAGTCTCGTAAGGTTCAGCTGCGCTTTTTGTTCGAGTTGTTTGTCCAACTGTTTGATTTTGGCAGCGGCCAGCAAAGGCTTATAGCGGTCGTTTGCGGAAAAGTACGGACGTTTGCAGATGTCAGGGGACTAACTTGATCCAAGGATTGACTCTAGGAACCAAAGTGTGTTTGAACATGGATTACCGCAGTCTCCTAGCGATCAAGAGAAAGGGTCTCAGAAATAGGAATTGGCTTAGGCTTTCCATTGAAGATCGAGGCCTTTTCAGATGCGCGATGTGGGTGGCAAGAGTTCATGGGAGCATAGTGAATCTGAAACTTCTGGTGAGGGTTCTGGGAATTGTCCTAAGGATGCTAGAGAACGCTTCAATGTGCATCTGGAGAATTGGAAAGACGAGAGCTGAAGCGCTGGAGCGGGCTTTTAGGGAGAAGGGTCTGTTCGACTGGGCGCCGCTGATGACAGATTGGCTGAGGGACAAGCACTATGTCATCTACTTGGGTGTTGGTGGCTTCTAGGTAGTTCTGAGAGTGAGTTGAAATGAACAAGGATCAGGCGTTGGGTGTCGCAATCTTGGTCGGTAGCGTAGCGGGAATCATCGTGTACGCGTGGCTACTATACTCGTTCACCATCATCATGCTGCAATTGACGGCGTTTCTCGCAGTCGCCGCCGTCCTTGTCATCTTGGCGTGGATAGGCTGGACCATGGCGACCACACCACCACTAGAACCAATCAACTATGAACCCCCTGCCTCAACAACATCAGACGAAGCTGAGAAGAAAGACAAACCTCAAACCAAAACAGCATCGTGAAAGTGGGATACCCGAATGTTGACTCAGAGCACAGCTTGGCACGACTTTACGAAAGCGAGACTCCACCAAATCCGAAGACTCAAGGAACTGGAGCCGGTTCTATATGACAGGAGATGCTGCAGACACCCCTACCTCGAAATGCCCGTGTACGAGATCTACCGAGACTGCTGCAACGACGAAGCGAGACGTCTCCTATTCGAACATAACTTGCGATACGACTTGACTGTCATGCCCCCGCTCCTACTTGGAGAGGAATATGTAAAAACCATGGGGCATCATCATCTGCCCAACGGCAGTGCGAGTCCTCATCCAGAAGTTTTCGAAGTCCTTGAAGGAGAAGCCAGATTCATACTGCAGGAAGAGCGCCTTGGGAAATTGGTCAAGGTCATACTCTTGACCGTCAAGGAAGGAGAAAAGATAGTGGTTCCCGGAGATCGAGGTCATGTTATGATCAATGCCTCTTCTAGGCGGTTGGTGACAGGGAACCTGCTTTCACTTGACTGCAATCAGACATACGACCAGTACATCAAGAGACGAGGAGCAGCCTTCTACGTTCTGAACAGTGGCATCGTTGAAAATGCGCGTTATTCTCAGCTGCCTGAGGTTCAGCTGTTGGGCGGGGAGACACCATCTTCCCTAGCGGGCCCGTCAGGCCTAATCGAGACGTTTCTGAAGGATCCCGATCAGCTGAGCTTCATGAATCATCTGAGCGCCCGCCTGCCGGAGCATACGGGGCCTTGGTAGCGTGCGCCGCTGGTCTGGTCAGTCTAAGGCTTTGAGCACGAATCAAGCTTGAAGTCTGATCGGGATTCCTCTGGCGGCTCTTCTGGCCCTGCGGCCAAGGAAAGCGTCACGGTTGTGATCACGACATTGAATGAAGCTGAGGCCATAGCCAAGACCATAGAGGAGGTCAAGACGGAGGGATACACAAACATTCTGGTTGTGGACGGATATTCTACGGATGGGACCGCTGAGTTAGCTCGCGCAATGGGCGTCAAGGTGCTCTATCAGCACGGTTGCGGGAAGGCTGGGGCCGTGAAGATGGCCGTAGAACATGCGGAGACACCGTACATGGTGTTCATAGATGGCGACTACACTTATGATCCCAAGGATATATGGCGGCTGCTGAATCACAGCGCGCGCTACGCCCATGTGATCGGCGTTAGGGACAAGAAGCACATGAGTCGTCTCCACAGGTTCGGGAACTGGGTCATATCCCAAACATTCAGTCTGCTTTTCGGAGTGAAAACGACGGATGTCTGCTCTGGAATGTACCTCCTTGAGACCAAGGAAGCAAGACAGCACAGCTTGGAAGAGCCCGGCTTCATGATTGAGATCGAACTGGCCGCGCAGTCAGCCTCGATGGGAGCCCTAACAGAAGTTCCAATAGGGTATAGACCGAGGATCGGTAAAGGAAAACTGAACACTTGGAGGCATGGCTTAGCCATTTTGTCGGCAGCTTTCAGGTTGGCGAGACGATACAACCCTGTGCTTCTCTACTCAAGCCTAGCGGGCTTGGCAATACTACCGGCCGTATTAATCCTAGCCTGGGTGGCCTTAGAACAGATGACTGTGCGGGTATGGCATTCGGGGTGGGCCGTAGTTGGCATAATGCTCCTCCTAGTGGCCGCTCAGGCATTCACCCTAGCCAGCGTATCAATATTGACGAAGCAAATGGAGAAACGTTTGATACGGGAAATAAAGAGCTCAGCTTGAACACTTGTTTGCAGGTTTCTGGAGACAGGTTCCATAGTGACATTGACAACTGAACTTATGCCCGAATTGGCAGATTATGCAGAGTGCATTCAGCAAAATCCCAAGTTTGGCGTCGTAGGTTTCGGAAAGATGGGGATGTTGCATAGTGGAATCCTTAACCTGCTTAAGCCCGAGTGCGTGATAGCTGTCGTCGATAGGAGCTATCTTCGCGGCCGGCCGGCTCCGGGGGCCGGCCACACGTACTGAATCGTTAACAAGTCTGAGAAAAGCCACTACTACCATGGAACTCGTAGACAAGATATATGAAAAGTCTGGTACTAACCTTGGTCACGGAGCTGTTGTTGGGAAATAATCCGTCCATCGGCATGAGTCATCTATCTCAAGAAAAGGTTAGAGAGGAAGCTAGGGACAACCTGCTAGAGAACAAGATTAGGATAATTGAAGCTGCTGCAAAGGGTGGTGCTACCGCGTTCACATTTTCACCTGAAGAAAGCAACTTGAAACTCATGAACTATCTAAATAGGCACAGGACAGAGCTGCCAAACAGCATGAACTACCATGTCTTTGTTCCCTACGGACAGTCATACGTTAGAAGAGCCAACATAGCAGGTGCCACAGCAGTGATAGTCTCAACGTTGAATGAGATCTTGCGTAGGCGTTCAGCCATCTTCGACATCCTGAAAGCATGTTTGACTCTGAGACCAGAAGCATTTGCCGGGCCGTTCATAGAAGCAGAACTTGCCCCCTACTTGAAGGTTCTACCGAAACAGAGGATAAAAGCTGTCCTACTCCACGAAATTATGACGGAGCTTATCATATCGTTCGATCTTGTTAGTCTATACAAGTTCCTCAAGACATATGTGAAGAACAGAATAAGAATGAGATTTGGCTTGGAAACGAGAAACATCTTTGCTCTGTACAACAGAATGACCGTGGGGGAATACGATCCAGACTACGTTATGACTCCAATCAATTCCCTCAGATATCAAATGGCTTCGAGCAAAGAAGTAGCGGAAGGCAGCGTAGAGAGGCTGAGTGAAAAGGGCGGCGCGGCGATTGAGCGGCAGCTTAGGAGACACATACGCGGAGTACCAGAGGAATAGTCGAACATTGGAGCGCTTGCGGGACTCGCACCGAGGGGTGATTGACGTTCGGCCCGAAAGATTACTTGAAGCCGCAACCCAAGTGATGACTAGGCGCACGTACATGCGGGCCGTGCTTATCGACTAGACAGAGAGCGTGTATCAGCCGCGACACAGAATAGTCAAAAAGGGTCGATGACGAGAAACTGTGATCTTTTGCCCGTAAGGTGTAGGGGTACTCGTCTGCTCCTCGAGACACCCATTGTGATCAATTCGTCTAGGCTAGCCGTCAATTCCGGAATTATCAATTCCACACACTTGAATTGGGTCTGAACCAGATGAGAATCCTTTTTGTTGATGAGTACTTTCCTCCGGTTCATTCCGGAGGCGCCGAGATCAGCGCAAGAGAAATCGCCTCAGAGATAGGGCGAAATCACGAAGTGACCGTGTTTACCCCAAGCCATGGCGGCCTCGTTGGAACGGAAGAGGCTGAGCATTTTCAGATCTTTCGATATCGCAACAGATTCAATCCGACCGGTTCTTTGTTGCAGCAAAAGATGCTCTTCTTCCTCGAGATGACAAAGAAGCTCTCAGAGTTCGTTAGAGTCTTCAGGCCCGACATAATTCACGCACAGAATGCCTTGAGCACTCCAGCGGTCGCAAACACCGCCGAGAAACACGAGATGGTTGGAGTGGCGCATGTTCGGGATCACAGATTCGAATGTTTTACAAGCCGCGTGGCGTGCCTCTCCCATCGAGACGCGACGATTTGCGACTTTGCTCGTTGCGTCGAGAATCCACTCTACACGCTGGCTTTTCCCTATGCAAGACTGATAACGCGATGTATTCGACGATCTTTGGTCAAGTGCGGCAGAGCCATTGCCGTCAGCAACTACCTCAAGAATGAGGTGCTGCGAAACGTGCCGATAGATGTCAGAGTGTCATATGATGGCGCGGATCTTGAAAAGATCCACAGAATACGACCTCCAAAAGATATCTATGGCCGTTCGTATGAACCAGACAGCACGATCGTCTATGCGGGGGGATTCCACAAGTTCAAGGGCATCTTTGAACTTCTCCACGGATTTCGGATGGCTTTGAGAAAGCTGGGACACATATCGCTCTTGATAGCTGGAGACGGCCCCTGTCGTAGAGATGTTCAGGAATTGATCCGGCTCTACCACATGAAAGAGAACGTCTCCCTGCTCAGCTCCCTGCCTCACGAATCCATGATTTCGGCTATGAAGGCATCAGGACTGGCAATAGTGCCGTCGCTATTACCAGAGGCCGGCTCCCGCGTCATCATAGAAGCGCTGGCCTGCGCCAAACCCGTGCTAGCCTCCGATAGAGGGGCGAACGCCGAAATCATTGGTGACGCCGGGATGACGTTTCCCCCCACCGCAGACGATATCGCGCATGCAATCTTGACCTTGCTAAATGATAGGGACAAGCTGCAAGAATTGAGCAATCTCGCCAAGGAGAGAAGCTCGGCATTTTCCCTCAAGTCTACGTGCACCCAGATTATTCAATCGTACGAAGACTGGCTTCGTCGGTGATGACTACGGTTCGGTCTCAAGCGTTTGACCACGGAAAATCCACCGAAATGCTTGAAACGGACGAGCCTAACCTCCAAGTGGCGAGATTTCCAAAGAATGCAACTTGTGCAGTCACAACTAGCTGGGACGATAATGACGATGCCAACATGGAAATCCTACGAATTCTCGATTCCATGGGACTGAAGGGAACTTTCTACGTTGACCCCGGGAACCCAGGAGCCAGATGGGCCGTGGGCAACGGTCTCACCGAATCGCAACTGCGGAAATTGGCTAAGGACAATGAAGTCGGGTCGCACACATGGTCTCATAGAAACCTAAGACAATGCGACGCAAACGTGCTTCGAGAAGAGCTTACACGTTCGAAAGAATACATCCAGAGCATAACAAAGTGCCCGGTGCTCGGACTTGCATATCCATGGGGTGAACATTCGCTGACAGTCCAAAGGGCGGTGCAGGAATGTGGATACTTGTTTGCCAGGACCGTGGACGAGGGGAGCACAACCTTTCCCCCTTTAAGTCCCTATGTGTGGGGAGTGAGTGTCCAGGCACTCGCAAGGCCTCGCCTGCTATCCAGGAAGGCACACATCTATGTTAAGAACCTGGCGAGTGACTGGTGCAAGTTGGCTTTGAAGCTCTTTGAGAGAGCACGACGGACAACCGGTGTGTGGCACCTTTTCGGTCACGCTTCGGAAATTCTCCGGAAACCTGGATTGAAGGATGACCTGTTGCAGGTCTTCAGATACGTCGCTTGCAGAGAAGATGTTTGGTATACAACAAACGGTATGTTGTTCCTCAACGAGATGGTGAGACGCGGCGTCCGAATTTCTCGGAGTCGCCATGACGGAAACCTTGTGTTCAGGGTTGAAGCGAGGTTTTCCCCGGAAACTCTGCCATATGAGATCCAAGTACCGCTCCGTCTGGTGGTGCCGGCAGATTGGGCGGACGGGTTCAACGTAGAGGTAACGGCAGCCGGATCAGGGAGATTTGCAATGGGGAGAGCTATGGGACAAACTTGGATCGATCTATTTGGTAGCGGAGTCAAGATAGAGGTAGTAAGAGAGCAATCTGTCTAATCTTGCATACGAATCCAGTCACGAACGTCTCGGAGCTGCAGATTCTGTGATAGGCGTAACGAAAACTGTCTTGCTGCTTTCAGGACGAGGCGCCCATCTCGACCACTAGGGATCTCAGATCGAAAGCCGACACGGAATTTCTTGATGCCCGAGAGCAGTTTATAGTGAGGTTCCGGATAGATTCATCGGCCGTGGATAGACATGAAACGTGGGATGCGAGATTTCCTAGAGCTTGTGTTTTCCCTTGAAGACAGCTTTCCTCTAAGAACTATCAGGGCGTTTATGCCAGACTCGCTTCGTTCGTGGCTTCGGTCAAAGCTGGGACAGAACATACGCAGCGTTGAGCCAGCTTGTTTCGGGAACCTACGTCGGCTTCAACCCGTCAGTCCTGGCTTCGGCTACCGTAGGGGTAGCCTCCCCATAGACCGCTACTACATAGAACAGTTTCTATCACGTAATGCATCAGACATCCGCGGACATGTCCTAGAGATCGGTGATGACACGTATACACGAAAATTCGGAGCCAATCGCGTTACAAAGAGCGATGTATTGTGTCTCGCAGAGAGCAACCAGAAAGCGACCATTGTGGCCGACCTGACATGCGCTGAGCACATTTCATCCGATACCCTCGAATGCATCATCCTAACTCAGACACTTCAGTTCATCTACGACATACGAGCAGCGGTCAAGGGACTCTATCGCATTCTTACCCCAGGCGGAATCTTGCTAGCAAGTATGTCCGGCATAAGCAAGATTAGTCGGTATGACATGGATCGGTGGGGCGAGTACTGGCGTTTCACAAGTCTTTCAGCGCGACGTGTCTTTGGAGAAAGCTTTCCATCAGAGAACTTGGAAGTCAGGGCATTCGGGAATGTGCTGGCAGCAGTCGCTTTCCTGCACGGATTGGCTGCAGAGGAGTTGACCGAGCATGAACTTAGCTATCACGATCCAGACTATGAAGTCATCATTACTGTGAGAGCTCGCAAACCTGATGCTTAGAGCGGAAGGCTATGAATAGTCGCGATGCATGTTCTGTGAATGTTATGGGAAGGCCACGAATCTGTGAAACCACTGAATGTCTTGAACAGCGGGCGATTACCTCAAGCTTGATGAGTCGCTCTCATACCTTACGTCGACTACAGATCAGGCGGGGGAGTTTTCCCCAATGAGGGTTATGTTGTTTGGTTCAAGATTGGAAGCCATCCAACAGGGCAAACCAACTGCCCATGGACAAACCTTTTGGCTTGAGATGATCCCGGCAATTATAGATAAAGTCGACCAGTTGTTAGTGGCCTCAATCGGGGGACGGCCCTCTCAAGGCATCGGTTCAGTCCAAGTGATGAGGATCCTGCCTTTTCCGTTGCAGCTCCTCTACGCGGGCGACTGCCAGGGAAACGACGATCTCGAGGATAACTACATCGTCAAGACCGCATTGTTTGCAGGCGCTTACAGGCGGGTGCAGGAGCTGGTCGAGAAATGGGGGATTGACGTGATTCACCTGATTGAGAACTATGGGCCGATCCAAGCCGCGCTTTCTCGCGTCGAGGTCGCAAAGAGTATATTTCAACTCCATTATGATCCTAGGTATCCAATGTACGACGAGCTCCTGAGACTGAGCCTAAGACCATTCGACGCAATAATAACAGGATCACAGGCAGTAGCCGCAAAGCTTCGTGAATTACGGGTTGCTCCATCAGCAATGATACGATCCATTCCTTGGGGTGTTCCTCTCGACGCCTTTGAGAACCACTCCACCGACCGGGCAGATGTCCGATCTCATTTCGGCCTCGACCCCAATGCAAAAATCGTTCTGTGGACTGGATTCATAAGTACTGTCGTCAGAATCGAAGAACTCCTGTTCTCCCTTGAAGTTGCGAAGAAACTTGTTGACGAGTTTGCGGATGTCGTATTCGTCTTCGCCTTCAAGAGGCAACAGTTTGATAGAAGGTATGAGCAATTCGAAAAGGACAGAGTGAAAGTTCTCTCCCTTGGATCGAGGACGGAGTTCCTGAGACTGGCAAGCGTCTCAAGTCTGCTGTTCTCTCCTTGCCTGAACCGAAGAGCAATTCTTGGTCCTCCTCTGACTTGGCTCGAATGCATGGCCCAAGGAGTACCAGTAGTGACTACAGGGGTTGCGGGAGTTGACGAAATATTGCAGGATGACAAGAATGGTATTGTGGTACAAGATGCTGACCAAGTGGCAAACAGGCTTCGTTCTTTGCTACGCGACCACGCAAAGACCGAGCAGCTCGGCAGGGCGGCCAAGGAAACGGTCAGGCAGAAATTCGGAATAGAACAAGTGGCTGACGCATATCTGCAATTGTGGTCTTCTTTGGTATGATAGTCGACAGCATCCTGCATCATGCTGCACAACTTCTCGAGAGTTAGTAGCGGGGCTCGTATTTCTTGCAGGTATATGCATGAAGTGCAAAACCAGATCTTCCAAGTTCTGACACGCATTCTGATCCGAAGCGATGGTCTGGTGTTCTGGTTCCGAAGAATCACCTCGTGACCCGAGGTGCGACGTAATATCCGATTTGCCTGCCGTCATTGTACCTACATAAGCTTGCGAAAACGTTATGCGTAGATCCGTTAGGACCGCATCTCCGTAATGGCCCTCAACATAGTCTCGGTTGATGAATGCAAAGAGGTTATCGCTGGGGTGATAGGAGACTATGTATCTGTCAGCAAGACCAAGGTAGTGGATCAAAGCAGGATTGGAAGGACCTCACCAGTGTATGTATCAGCCAAGACGACAGCCTCGCCACTGAATCTGCCGCTCCATTGAACTAGCATAATAGCGTCAGCATTTCTGGACTTGGAGAACTCTCCGTACGCGAAGTGGACATATGCCTCTGAAACTTGGACGCTATGATCCCTGATCGTTCCCTCTCCAATTGCACATCAAGCTTCGCGCATGTTTGCTTCTTCTTCTGGGCTAGATCTGGAAGACGGTGTATCGCAGGGTGCACATCGCCAGACTCGACCTCAGGTGAGGTATCATGGCTTGAATGCGCCCAGGAAGTAACCTCAAATATCGAATCAATCCAATTGTAGACGCCGTGGGCGAAAGTTTCAGGACAACATGGACTGCTCCGAAGACCTGCTCTCAGGTGAGTGCTGATTGGTATATTGGTCATGTGATGAAGTTCTTCTCGCCTTGTTGTTCCTATTTGCCTTACCATACGTGATTGAGACTGCGGCGCTGATCTGTTTGCGTAGCTCAGCCAGTCGAAGAAGGAAAGCAAGTACCCTCAAGCCTCCATCACGCGTCAGTGTGATTGTAGCCTCATACAATGAGGAGAAGAATGTTGATTCCAAACTCGCCAATCTGTTCAAACAGAACTATCCAAAAGAGCTGATGGAAGTAATATGTGTGGACTCCTCCACAGACAAAACGCCGTATTTGATCAAAGCTTGGCAGCAGCGATATCCAAGCATTCGACTCATCCTAGAAGACAGAAGGAGGGGGCTAGCACACGCCTTGAACATCGGGTACTCTGCCGCCAACGGTGACATCGTGGTAAAATCTGATTGTGACATCCTCCATGATCCAGACTCGATCGGCAATCTTCTCACCAATTTCTCTGACGAAAGAGTTGGGGCGGTTTCAGGCCGACAAGTGTTGCTTGGAAAGAACGAGGTGGAATCTGGATACAGGACCCTCTTGGATAAGAAACGGGAACTTGAGAGCCGGTTCGGCTCGGCCTACATATTCGAGACGTTTTCCGGATTCCGCAGGACCCTATTGGAGCACATCGACGAGCACTCCGTAGCTGATGAGCCTGAACTCGCTCTGAAGATCCGAAAGAAAGGCTTCTACACAATCCTCGACGAAAACGCTATATTCTATGAGCAGAGTCCAACGTCAAAACTCGAAAGGCTCAAACAAAAACAAAGAAGGGCACAGGGACATATTCAAGTTCACCTCCAGCAACGAGGTATCCTGTTGAGCCTCGGACGGGGAGTATTTGAACGCATAATCTTTCCGACCAGTTTCTTCACAATCGTAGTTAACCCTTTCCTTCTTCTCGCTACTTTGGCTTTGGCCGTAATCAGGTTGCTTAGCTCTGGTTTTGATCCTCTTGCAATGATCGTCACATTGTCTTTTGTCGGAGGGCTGACCGCATACCTCCTTGAGATGCCGAAGTATTTGGCGGGCTTTCTTGAGTCGCAGCTCGCCCTTGTCATTGGCTGGTTTATGTTCATCTTCAAGGGCCCCTCCCATATGTGGAGCAAGCAAGAATCAACAGAACTTGCACAGGGCAGGTTCAACACTCCGTTCGACCCTAAACTGCATGAAGTCTCATGAGATGGATACTTGAGATGCCCGAAAGAGCCGATCACAGTCCCGTTCTGAGCGTAACGTTAGAGTGGGGCAGGTTCTTGACACTCAACAGGGATCACTCATGACGCTTGCTGTGAGATTTGTTACACCTAGGTTCGTGCCGAACATCGGCGGGGTCGAGACCCGAATCAGGGAGATTTCAACTCGACTCGCAATGAAAGGATTTGAGGTTGAAGTATGCGCTTTCGATGCGGATCAACTTACAGAAGAATATCGGACTCTGGAGGGAGTTCGAATTCATAGATTCCACGCATTTTCGCCCGGCAATGCTTACTACGTTCCTGGACCAACCTTTTGCCACTGGATGAGGCGTCATCCTGTCAATATCACAGATGCCCATAATATCCACGCTCTTCCTGCCTTGATGGCAGCTCTTTGTCACTCAGAGAGCGAGAGAATATGCCTGACTCCCCACTATCATGGAGAAGCTCACACACCGTTTAGAAGACTCCTTTTTGCAGGGTACAAGAAACTCGCGAAGTCGATTGTTGAAAGATGCGATTGCATAATCTGTGTGTCTGAGTCTGAACGAGTCTTGTTTGAACATGACTTCGCCGAATGCAGAATGACCACTATACAAAACGGGGTGGACTATGGAGAACTCGCGAAGCATCCTTGGAATGGTGTAACTGAGGACAAGAGTCTTCTCTACGTGGGTCGGTTGGATAGGTACAAAAACGTAGACATCCTAATTCGGGCAGTCAAACTCCTCAGAGAGCATTTTCGTGAAAATGTCAGAGCGTTGATCATTGGCTCAGGACCATACGAGACTCCACTCCACGATCTCTCCGCAGGATTGAAACTTCATGATGCCGTCCGTTGGATGCCCAACGTAACGAGAGATGAACTATTGAGACTCTGCCAGTCTGCAACAATCTTCGTAATGCTATCTGAGCATGAAGCATACTCACTGGCGGTGGCAGACGCAATAGCTCAAGGTTTGCCCACCCTCGTTCCGAAGGTTGGGCCTTTCACGAGCTACGTGAATGCTGGACTGGCAGAAGGAGTCGACGCACCGATACAAGTCGGAAAAGTTGCTGAGAAGCTTCGCGAAATGCTTCGGGATCCTATGAGATACAGTCAGAGAATCAAATCGCGAAATTACTTCTTATCTTGGGATGATGTCACCATCGATATAGAACAAACCTACAGGAGTCTGCTGGAATAGCATGCCGCAAGACGCGAGGAATGGCACTGGAGTAGCCTATCGGAGGCCGGCCGTGCACACTAAAAGCGTTCTGGGTGCAGGCGTGAGGATTTCTCGCAGGATGTTGGGATGGGATATGGCGACACCTAGTGTAGGTAGGCTCACTTACTCAGATCGGGCTGTCGCGAGAAACTACGAGAAGACGCGATTTTCAAGCATGCTTGGGAGAGTGGTAGATCGGCTTGAAAAGCGTGCGGTAGTAGAGGCTGTAGTCACGCAAGGAGACGCGAACGCTGCCCTCGAAGCTCCATGCGGAACTGCAAGGATCGGTCTAGTTTTGGCCTCACTTGGCGCCAAAGTTGTCGGAGTGGACATCTCGCTTGAGATGATTCGCGTGGTCAAGGGTAAACTAGCCACCTCTCAAGGTATGACGATTGAGTTCGTAAGGAGTGACATCGAGCGACTCCCGTTCAGAGCCGCTGCCTTCGATGCAGCAGTCTGTGTTAGGTTAATGAACCTGGTTTCACCAAGCTTGCGTTCGAAAATGATCGAAGAACTGGCGCGGGTGGCAAGCAACTGTCTCGTTGTTTCCTACTTGGACCCGTCCACTCTCAAAGGCATTTTGAGGAGGCTTCAAGGCGCAGTCTGCCGTGAGACATGTAAATTGCCTACGACAATGATTTCGGATGCGTTATTGGACATCAGAGGTGCAGGATTTGGCAATCTGCTCGTCAAACGTCTTTTTGGGCGAATCGGAGAGTCTTGCTTTGTTGTGGCTCGCAAGAGTCGAGTGTGACCGCATTCCTATGGGCACAGCCCTCAACTGGTCTAGAACGCATACGCCTATGCTTTGGCCAGGCATGACCCGAGCGATTCTTCTAGCCTAGTTCAGGATGGAGGGTTCGAGCTATGACGTACGACATAGTATCCCACTTGGCTGCCGTCATTGTAGACTAGATCCGTGTTGGAAATGGTTCGCTCCAAATCGGCTAAGACAACGCTTCCGTAACGTCCGGCCGCATAGTCCCGGTTGAAAAACACAAACAGGTGATCCTGAGGATGATAGGACACCCTGTGGCGGTCAGTGCTGGCAATGAAATAGATCAAGGCGGGATCATAGTACTGTTGGACGACCTCTCCATTGTAATCGTCGGTCAGGAGCGGTAGCTTGGGGGTGTACTTGGCGTTCCATTGGGCGATAATGAGTATATCCTCTCCCCTGAACTTGCCAAACTCTCCATACCTGAATTCGACTGACGCATGCATATCATAAACGTAGACCGGTGCAGCGTAGAAAGTCTCATACAACTTGAAAGGCGTAGGCACGATTATTATCGTCAGCAGCAAGACCACTAGCCACCTTTTCTTTGGCCAAGTACAAGCGACCAGAAGCGCAGTTGGCAATGTCAAGAGGAGAGCAAATCGTTCATCCACCTCTGCGGAGACGAACGATAGAAGGAGCAGAACCCCGTTTGCTAGAAAAAGCGCCCCTAACAAGGCACCGAACTCCATCTTACGCTTGATTATGAGGAACAAGCCCAGAGAAGCTGCACACATGAGACACAGTACTCGCACGACAGCAAGGAGGTCGTACAGGTCAAAGTGCATGCGCAATCGTGACTGTATGGACATGAACTTTCCCCCTTCTCCAAGGCCAAAGACCAGCGCGAGGGATCTATAGAACAATGCTGGTATCAGGATACCTTCCTGAAAGACCGTCCATGCCAACAATGTTATCACCCAGACAAAGAGCAGGAATCTGGGTGACCGATCGCTCTTCCAATAGATCCTGTCCAGGGCAAACGCAAACGTAACTGTCGCCAAGGCCGCAAGGGCCGTCAGATGGTGGACCAGCGGGAGAATAGCGAAAGAGATGACCGCAAGCATGAGAGCACCTCGACTCCTTGACCTCCGTGCCTTCACATAGGCATAAAGTCCGACGCACAGTATCGTAATTCCAAGATTCTGTCGGCCGACTTGCATTTGCCAGAACAAGGGAATCGAGAAAACCGATAGAATGAGGGCCGAAATCGCAGCCTTGCCGGTGTCCCGAAAGAGGTCTCGAGCGATAAGGAAAACGAGAAGCACAGACGGAAAAGCGATTATCGGTCCAAAGTAGGTGTAGATATCAAGTAGCCGCACTCCCGCAACACGCGAAATTGTTACGGCAAGCAGGTGCGATAGCGGCCAACGCGAGTATAACATCAACCTGGCATTCGACATCTCAGGCAAGGGAACAACTCTATTGGCATCTGCGAAGAAAGTTGCTGTCCTCAGGTCAGACCATGGGTCATCAAAAAGAGGTTGTGCATACTTCAGTATAGCAATGTAGCGAAAGAGGAAAAATGACAGGACCACCGTGAAAATCCTATAGAAGCCATCGGAGCAGCACACAAGTATGAAGATGGCTAGCGCAACAAACAGGATCGCGCCCAGAAGATACAAATCTAGGCTTCCGAACTGACTACCTATGAATAGAGGCATGCCCGCAAGAGCCAGCCCAGCAAGTAGAATGGGCCGGTTCGAATTGATCCAGAACTTGAGTGAATGTATGCCTCGCGACGCTGTTGACATGCCAGCTTACCCTCACCATCATTGTCAGGCGCAGCGAACCAAGTTGGCGGCTCGCCCTCTTCAGGCGATAACATCCTCAGACTGCGGAGGAAGGAATCGGCCGAGAGACACTTTATCTATGCTGGCTGTGTGAGTCGCAGCGTAATATAAGCTAAACTGCTAGTGACTCCATTGACCTCCGAGACAGCACGTAGCTCCTGTTCGAGTGCCAAGGGAAGAAACCTATACCAAGCGATGATGAGAACTGGTCTTCGCAGTGATCGGGATACGAGTATCCTTCGACGGACCAGTTCACTCGCGTCGTTATCACTTGATACAGTTCCTGTACGTGACGTACGACGGTTTGGTGGTCATGTCTACTCGGACTAACCCGCATGCTACGAATGTCCCGTCTGAACCGTAGTAGTCTTTCAACTGGAACCAAATGAAGGCTGAAGCACCTTGCTGAACGAAGAAGGAATAGCTCTTTGTCAAGAACTCTGATTGGTCAGCTTCAGTAAGTTGAGTGGATTCGAGACCTGTCTCAGTCACCCATAACGGCTTTCCGAACGCTTTGTATTGCTGTAATTCCTGCGTCCAAAGCTGGTTGTAGTATTCCCAATTCTTTCCAATGTTGAGATCCCCGGGATAAGCGTGAACCGAATACGCGTCCATTACGGCATTTCCTCCGTCTGCGAAAACGGCCTTAGCGAAGTCAAGGTCTCCAGGGCGCCCAAGTAACACCCCCCCCAACCCGATTACGGTGGCCTGAGCGTCCCCTGCTTTCAGGGTCTCGTATGCGGACCGAAGCAAATCTACGTAGTGCTGAGGACTTCCATCCATGTAGCCAAGTCGGTATTTGGGAAGCGTAGGCTCATTCCAGATCTCCCACACGTGAATCAAGGGATACGCCGACTGAGCTTTGGCCACTGCACTTTTCCAATCTTGAAGCGTGAAGGAACTGTTCCAGTTGAGAGTGTCATAGTCAAGAATTCCGACTATGTTGATCCGGTTTCTGCTGGCAACGGAATATGCATTATGGAAATCTGAGCTCAATTGAACGTCTGTTCTAATCCAGGCAATTCGGGCTTGGGTTACCAGTTTCGCCTTGGACTCGTCGAAGCCCGGGCCTACTGCAATACCTGCAAGCATCAAAGAGGTCTTGGAAGTCGTATTGCCAGGATATGTGTTAGTCACTGTCACACTTGTATACGTGGAGGTAGTTTGGCTGATCTTCTTCTTCGCCCAGTCCACTCCACCAGTGCCCATCAAGGCACCAGCCAGATTCGTCGACCACACGTAGGTCGTCGATGGGGCGACAGCGATGGCGACCACTAGTAACGTTGCCATGACCGCCGATGACGCCTTCCTCCGAATCCTAAGTCTCCCTACGGTCAGGTTGGTTTCGAAAACTCTGCGGGGCGGTGTGGTAGATAGTCTTTTATTTGTACCCTCTGGTGAGTATACCATTGCCGGTCCTCCAACCGGTCTTTCTCTTCAGACTGCACACGAAGGGACTTGACCAGTCAGAGGAGCCGGCGCCTAATGAGATCTCGTTCGTCTTGTTCTGACAGACAGACATAACCAGCCATTCGGACGGTTCCAGTTCACGGCCCCAGTTCCACAATCCGAGGGAGTATTAACGCCATCGCTGTTCTGTTCGTTCCGTCGTTTGTTGGAGTGCCCGGCTAGGAACACATATGATTATGTCTGCAACCATTGAATACGGCAGAGAAAAATGTCGAGGTCCCAATCTAATAGGTTGCATATGCGGCTCGGGATCGCATTCGTCTTGTTTGGTCTTTCTCTCTCGACGGTAAGTTTCTTAGCTCAGGCGACTCTATAGTGACTGAGTTGTAACGTGCTGGTTGTTTCTCTGGGCGACTCCCTGTCAGTTGAGGGAGTCGCCTTCGCCGCCTGAAACAGGGGAATAGGTGAAATGAGGGCGGACAAGAAGAGAAGTAGGA
>Ga0315282_10008590_pt1 | contig 16492 bp, 14 predicted proteins | sample YL17G07_20_MG_FD_203693 | JGI IMG/M metagenome (GOLD analysis project Ga0315282, IMG submission 203693) | Sediment microbial communities from Yellowstone Lake, YNP, Wyoming, USA - YL17G07_20 | ecosystem: Environmental > Aquatic > Freshwater > Lake > Sediment | place: USA: Wyoming | collected...
ATCAATCATAACAGCCTCCCTTGGTCGAGGGTTTGTGTGACAACTTCCCTATCGACCCCGGGAGGCATATTTGTTAATATACCTTAAGGAAGCGCCATTATTGCGTGTCCCCGGAATCGGTTCCCGGAATCGGGTCCCGCTATGAACGCGTGCGCCGAGGCGCACCCTATGACTATCGGGGGTTGCTATGACTTGACATCGGCTGCAGGCGATATAGATTGGCGGTAGCTTGCTCTGGGTACGGTCGTGGAGTGGGACGCGCATGATTACGAAAAGGGCGGTACTGCTATGGTATGGGGCGTTCGTGGGAGGGGCATTTCTCGTGCTGTGCATGTTCGTCGGCTTTAGAATCTACGATGCGGTCTACGGCGTCTGGCCGAATTTCCGCAACTATGAGAAAGCGATGAAGGCGTATCAGGAAGGGAGCCTCAAGGAAAAGGACGGCACGGTTGAACTCCCGGCGGAACTTGCGCGGGGTACTATTGACCGGCGCATGTACGTCACGCATGAACCATGGGGCGAGGTGTATGTATTTCGCACGTGGGCCGGAAGGCTGCCTGACTTCAGAGGATATGCCTTTGTGAAGAGACCGGAGGACGCCGCAGGAACAAGTATGGAACTCGTGGTACTCGGGTGGAACGGGAGTGAGAAGGCCCAGGTTGACCTCAAGAGAACTGACCGCGAGGGGTGGTACAAAGCGAGCAGTGTCCTCAATTAGCTACGCGGATATCGCGAACCTCTTCCGCGTGGGCTCAGGCCGATCCTACGGCGGCCTGTGGCCGCAGAGAGTAGAGCAGTAGAGCAGTGAGGCGCGTGAGTCGTGGCGCAGATGGATAGCCTATGCGATGAAGGTCGGCAAGGCGAGGAGCGCGTACGTGACCAGCATCACAAGCGCTACCCACCGAGCTGTCCCGCGGCCCGTAATCAGCCACGCAATGGCCGAGAGTCCGCCCAGCGAAAAAAGCGAGATCGCGACGGCCGTCGAAACGGTCTCTGTAAGCCCCGGCAACTCGCCATTGCTGTCGACGAGGACTCCGGTCACCACTATGCACACGTAAAGAAGCGCGTTGGCTGTGAGCAGGCAGCGCTGGAAGGGTCTGGATTTCAGCGAGCTTGCCATATGTCGTGGCTCCAGTTTGTGTCCAACGAAATACTACGTCAGGCGTGCCGGCGAATCAAGTGGCAGAGCGACGCAGTCTATGATAGCCCCTCCGCAGTCAGCGGCGCTTAAGAGGGACGAGCAAGGCCCACAGAAGCGGCGCGGCGGCGAGGGCGAGAAGCCACCAGTCCCCTACCCTCAGGTAAAGCGTCTGATCGGGGGAGACGGAGACCGGGGCGACGAGGACGCCTTTGATCTCGCGGTCGCGGCCGGCAGCATCCACCAGGCGGAGCGCGCTAATCACGCTATGACGTTGCGCTTACACCTGCTGGCAGAGGCTGGAATCCTCCGGGGCGTCCGATTTTGCTGTTGACTTCAATGTGGCGTCGGGTAGCATACTTTGCGTTCGGTCCCCCAGTCCGAGGTATTCTATTCGGCAGTTGTGCTGTTTTTGCGCCGAAGGAACAGGGGATTGCGGTGGACCGGCGCGGGGCATTTTTCCCTTCTTCTGCGGATTATTCCCGCAGCCGCTTTTCAGCCGGCCAGATCGTTTCAGGCGCAGCCATTCCACGCTCGTCGTCCCCCAACCTTTGGCCACAGGCAACAGTCGTCTCCGACGCGGGGTTCAGCGCGCATCATCAGCGCTCGCTCTGGAGTCCGGCCCCGGGCAGATGGACGCGATTGGAATAACTCCCGCGGCCGCGGGTTTCACACTACACATATGGTCCGACAGAGAGGCTGTCAGAAAGGGGGAAACCCATGATCAAGTTCAAAGGCATGGAAGACACGGGATTCGAGAAACCCAGACGCGAGGTCGCCGTTCAGCAGAGCTGTGCGGGCTACTGCAACTATGACTGCGGGAGGGCGTGCAACTCCGATTGCACCTTCGATTGCCAGACGCAGTGCGGCGGGAACCCGACTACGCAGAGTACTGTGCGGAGCACGTATGTCGCGTCCAACCGGGTGGAAGAGAACAGCACCATCTACAGCGGCATCATGTAACGAACGCCGCAACGTGAGAATCCGGTCCGGCCTTGCCCGGCGGAGCAAACCGGCCGCCGCGTAAGGGAAGCCCGGAATGAAACGCCCGCGGCCGCGGGTTTAAGTGTCGGTGAGGTTGCCGGCGCAGCCGGTGTCCCTCGCGAGTAACGAAGAAGACCAGACCTTGGCGCAAAGGACGCATAGCCATGACTATCGCACAGCAGCGTGAAAGCTCCGCGCGAACCGCGGCGCCGTTTGTGCACCTTTTCCAGACGGAGGAGGCGAAATACGCGTACGACGTCAATTCAAACAAGGTCTTGCGCGTCGACGACCTGTACTGGGCGGTGCTCTCCGACTGGAACAAGAGCGATCGGGAGATAGCCGCGTCGATACCGGAAGCAACGCAGAGCGAAGTGAGCGATACGCGAGCGCGGATACAGAGCTTGAGCGAGAGCAACGAACTCTTCTCAACGAATCGCGCGACCGCGGTGAAGGCGGCGTTCACCAGAGAGTACGCCGAAGAGGCCCTCAAGACCGAGTGCACCCAACTGGTACTGTGCGTTTCGGAGAGGTGCAATCTCCGCTGCAAGTACTGCTACTACACGGGCGGCCGCATCGCCGAAAGAAGGCACGGGGTCAATCTGATGACCTGGGAAACCGCCGAGAAGGCGCTGCGCTTCTTCCTGCCGCGCACCGAGGGGACGCGAGCAAAGTGGAGAGAGCAGCGACTGGCCGTCGAGAACGGGCGGACAGTACCGGCCGGGGATAGCGCGAACAGGCCGTGCGTCGGCTTCTACGGCGGCGAGCCCCTCACCAACTGGCCGCTGATGAAGCGCGTCATAGAATATGTCCGCGCACGCGACAAAGACAGGGATTACCTGATCAACTGCACGCTCAACGGGACCCTCCTCACGCCTGAAATAGCGAAGTTCATGGCGGCCAACGAGGCGCACCTCAACATAAGCCTCGACGGCCCCAGGGAGTATCACGACCGCTACAGGAAATTCGCGAACGGCAGGCCGTCCTGGGAGACGGTCGTCAAGAACCTGCGCTGGATGAAGGAGAACCTGCCGGAGTATTACGCCGAACACGTCGGTTGCCTCGGCGTGATGGCGCCTCCGCTGGACCTTCGGAAACTGGCGGAGTTCGTAGAGGACTGGGAACTGATGCCCGGCAGCGGCATCCGGTTCAACGGCCTTCAGTCGGAAGACCCGCCGTGCTTCTGGGACTCTCTGGACGAAGACCAGAAGAGGATCGCGGGCAGGGAAGAACTGTGGAATGAGTACGTCGAGGCCGCCGTCGCGGGCAAGCTGTCTTTCGCGCGGCCGTGCGCCTCACAGAAGGAGGAGCGCAGGCTCCGCTTCCTGAGGCATATGTACGACATTCACCTGGGGCTCGCCTACAGCAGGACCAGCAGGATGCACGCCGGCAAGGCGCTTCTCCCGCCTACGATGTATCTTAATTTCGGGATGTGCCTGCCGGGACAGGAGCGCGTTTTCGTGCGCGTCGACGGCAAAATACTCCCCTGCGAGCGCCTGCCAAGCCAGGCCCCCGATCTCATCATCGGCGACGTCGACAACGGCTTCGACATGGACGCTATCATGAACATTTGCGATCAGAACGCCGCTATCAGCGCCGACCAGTGCATCAAGTGCTGGAACGCCTCCATGTGCACCATCCCGTGCAGCTCGATCGTGAACGCCCAAGGGAGGATCTCGCGGGACTCGAAGCTTGAGGCGTGCAAACAGGCCAGGATCAGGAGCCACGGGGCGCTCCAAAGCATGTGCATTGTGCTCGAAAGGAACCGGAGGGCCTTGGAGTTCCTCAACGAGCTGTGAGCGTACCGACGACGGCTGCAAAAGGCCCGGCGGCCGCGCCTTCTGCACTATGGCATAGGAGATCTGCCGGAAAGGGCGCCTGATCAAGGGGCGCCAATCAAGCGACGCGCGACCTATTGCGATGACTTGGCCCACAGGCGTGGCGCGAAAGCGCCTGAAGATTACCGCGCGCGAAAGAGGAATTCAAGGCAAAAGGCGTTCGGTGGGGGTTGGGCAATGGCGGGACGGATGGGGCGTTCGGCGGTCAATGAACGCGTGCGCCGAGGCGCACCCTATGATACCGGGCTTGCCCTTCCCGGCGTAGGAGGAAAACCCGCCGGGAAGTCCGCTTTTCCTGTTGACTTCAGCACCGCGTCAGGTAGCATACCGGGTGTTCGGTCCCCCAATCCGAAGGTATTCTATTCGGCTGTTGTGTTTTTTTGCGCCGAAGGAACAGGGAATTGCGGTGGACCGGCGCGCGTCATGCCTTCCTCCTCTTGCGGACCATTCCCACAGGCGCCTGTCAGCCAGCGCGTTCGTTTCAGGCACTTTCGTTTCACACTATTCGCTCTCCAACCGGCAAACACAGACAACCGCCGTCTCCGGCGTGGCGGTCGGCGCGCAGGACTTGCGCGAACGTCGTTGAGTACGGCCTCGGACGGGTGAACGCGACCGCGGCAAGCAAGCGCGGCCGCAGGTGGATTGTCAGTAGGGTTCCCGCCGTGGCGGCGGAGTCCCGCGGGAATGACAAGGAAGACCCTGGTGCAAAGGAGGCATAACCATGACTGTTGCCAAGGAGCGTGAAACAGCCGCGCACACCACGAAGCCGTTTGTCCACCTCTTCGAGACGGAGCGGGTGAAGTACGTCTACGACGTCAACTCAAACAGGGTAATGCGCGTCAACGACCTGCACTGGGCGGTGCTTTCCAACTGGGACAAAAGCGATTGTGAGATCGCGGCGTCGGCGCCGGGGTCGGCCGAGCGCGAAGTGAGCGAGATGCGCGCCAAGATCCGCGGCTTGAGCGAAAGCAACGAGCTCTATTCAGCGAATCGCCCGAAGGCGGTGAAGGCCGCTTTCAACAGGGAGTACGCCGAGAAGACCCTCATGACCGATTGCACCCAACTCATACTGTGCGTCTCGGAGAGATGCAATCTCCGCTGCAAGTACTGCTACTACACCGGCGGCCGCACTGCCGAAAGAAGGCATTCGCACAGTCTGATGACCTGGGAGACCGCCGAGAAGGCGCTGCGGTTCTTCCTGCCGCGCTGCCAAGGCACCCTCGCGAAGTGGAAAGAGCAGCGCCTGGCCATCAAGAGCGGTCAGGAGATACCCGCCGGGGATGCCGCGAACAGACCGTGCGTCGGCTTCTACGGCGGCGAGCCGCTTACCAACTGGCCGCTCATGAAGCGCGTGATTGAATACGTCCGCGCCCAGGACAACGGCGGGGAGTACATGGTCAACTGCACGCTCAACGGGACCCTCCTCACGCCTGAAATAGCGAAGTTCATGGCGGCCAAGGAGGTGCACCTTAACATAAGCCTCGACGGCCCCAGGGAGTACCACGACCGTTACAGGAGATTCGCGAACGGGAGGCCGTCCTGGGACACCGTCGTAAAGAACCTCCGCTGGATGAACGAGAACCTGCCGGAGTATTACAGGGAACACGTAGGCCTCCTCGGAGTGATGGCGCCACCGCTCGACCTTCTGAAACTGGCGGAGTTCGTCGAGGACTGGGAACCGATGCCCGGCAACGGCATCCGGTTCAATGGCGTTCAGACGGAAGATCCGCCGTGTTTCTGGAATTCTCTGGACCCGGACCAGAAGAAGATCGCCGGCAAGGAACAGTTGTGGAACGAGTACGTCGAGGCCGCCGTCGCGGGCAAACTGTCTTTCGCGCGGCCGCCTGACCCCGGAAAGGAAGAGCGCAGGCTTCGCATGTTGAGGCAGTTGTACGACATTAGCCTCGGGCTGGCTTACTGCAGGACCGGCAGGATGTACGCCGGCAAGGCGCTTCTCCCGCCTACCATATATCTCAACTTCGGAATGTGTCTGCCGGGACAGGAGCGGGTATACGTGCGCGTCGACGGCAAGATACTCCCCTGCGAGCGCCTGCCAAGCCAAGCCCCCGATCTCATCATCGGCGACGTCGACAGGGGCTTCGACATGGACGCTATCATGAACATATGCGATCAGAATGCCGCGGTCAGCGCGGACCAGTGCGTCAAGTGCTGGAACGTGTTGATGTGCAGCATCCCATGTGCAATGCTTGTGAACGAGGAAGGAAGGATCTCCCGGGACTCGAAGAGTGTGGCGTGCAAAGAGGCCAGGATCAGGAGCCACATGGCGCTTGAAAGCATGTGCACGGTGCTCGAAAGGAACCGCAACGCTCTGGAGTTCCTCAACGACCTCTGAGCGTACCGACGACGGACGCAATATGCCCCGCGGCCGCGGGCTTTGCACCAGGCGTACAGGTCCGACACAAGAAGTCTGTCAGAAAGGGGGAAACCCATGACAGTAGACCAAATGAAGTTGCAGGTGGACGGTGCGGAAGACACGGGATTCGAGAAGCCGAGACGCGAGATGCCTGCTGAGGTCGCCGTTCAGCAGTCCTGCTCATGCGGCCTTGACTGCCACTACGCGTGCCAGGGCGGGTGCCACTCTGATTGCGATTACCAGTGCGGCGCAAACCCGGACCTGCACAACACTACGTCGAGCCAGATAGCCAACAGTTTACGCCTGGACAATAACAACCACATTTATACCGGCATTCTGTAACGAACCTGGCGACGTAAGCATCCGGTTTCGCCTTGCCCGGCGGAGTACACGGACCGCCGCCGCGTAAGGGGGGCCGGCAACGAAACGCCCGCGGCCGCGGGTATCTTGTGAGACGGCACGCCGGACATGGAAAGGCTGCTATCCGTGCGTGAGTGAGTAGAAGAAGATCGTTCGCGCTTACATGAGCGCGGTTAGCGACGCTTGAGAGAGGCGAGCAGCGCCCAGAGGAGGGGCAGGCAAGCGAGGGCGAGGAGCCACCAGTCGCCTATTGTAAGGTAGAGCGTTTGGTCGGGGGAGACCGGGACTCCAGCGACGAGGACGCCTTTGATCTCGCGGTCGCGGCCACTGCTATCCACGAGGCGGGAGGTTACGATGCCGCGGGGAGAGATGACGGCGGAGACGCCGGTGTTGGCGGCGCGGATGACGGCCATGCGCGTTTCGACGGCGCGGAAGAGTGAGTTGGCGAGGTGCGCCTCGAGCTCGAAGCTGTGGCCGAACCAGCCGTCGTTGGTGATATTGAGAAGTATCTGGGCGCCTTTGGCGCGATACGCGCGGCCGATGTAGGAGAAAGTATCCTCGAAACAGATGGCGGGGCCGTAGCGATACTTGCCGACATCGAGGACCGTGAAGTCGGGGCCGGCAATGGTCAGCGGCTGCACGGGCATCATCGCCGCGATCACGTGCGACACTGGCGGACAGGATTCGCGAAACGGTATAAACTCCCCGAACGGCACGAGATGAACCTTGTCGTAGAACGCCACCTCGCGGCCTGAAGCATCGAATTGCGTGGCGCGGTTATACGTACCTGTAAGGTCGTGCTCGCCGTCCAGGTTCGCCGGAATGCAGCCGGCTACAAGGGGCTTGCCCGCGAGCTTCGCCGTGACCGCCATGAGGTCATAGGTCTTGAGGCAATTGCTCAAGTTCGCGCCGCAAACGCGCGTGATGATGTCCGCGAAATTGGCCTCTGCGGCACTGGCTTTGGGGACCGCCACCGTCTCCCGGAGTATCTCCTCGCGCTGCGCGGGGCTCATGATGCCCCTCTCGGCCAGCTCATCGAGGATGTCGCCGGCCTCCATGCCATTGGCAACCGTGTAGTCGTCCACGCCCACGATGCCGGGCATGATAGTCTCGGGCCAGAAGATCGCCTCGGCGGGCTTGGTGGCGTCGCTTAGGGTGAGCGAACGCAGGTCATGGAATATCCGGGTAGATTCCTTCTCGGATTGACTGATCTTCAAGCTCTGGGGGACGTTGGGTTGCACAAGCGCCACGATCGGGCCGGGCGTTTCGACCACTGACGCGAAGCGCCAAGCGCCGTAGGCGAGATTTGCCGTGAAAACGAGCACAGCGGCGGCCAGAGCGGCCATTCGCCGGCCCCTCGTCGAGGGGCGCATCAGCCCTTCTGCCAAGAGCCCATTCACGGTGGCTATCACGACGCTCACAAGGAGCACGCCGCCGAGGTCGGCCGACTGTATGAGCCGGGGCCAGCGGTAGAGCGCGTGGCCAAGGTAGAACCACGGCAGGCCGGTAAACGCCCAGCCCCTGACGAATTCGAGAAGCGGCCAGAGGGTTATGACGCTCAGAACCCTCGGCACGCGGAAGCGCCGCGCGAGGATTTCCACCAGAACGAAGAAGACCGGCCAGTAAATGCCCAGGAGGATGGGCAGAAGCAGCCCGCCGGGGACGCTGACGATCATAAGCCAATAGTAGATGATGAGGCAGTTGAGATAGCCAACGGCCCATGCGACAAGGAAGAGCCGCTTGAGGCCGACGCTTCGCGATACGAGAAGCGCGGGAACGAGGGCAAACCAGACGGTTATGCCATAGCAATACGGCAGAAACGCCGCTGCGACGAGCGCGACGGATGCCGCGAAACCTGTTATGAGGTTGCGCGAAGCGCGGGAATTCGCCGAAAGATTGGGTTCTGTAAGGGCTTGTGCGCGTGTCATATGCGCCCAATGATACACGAATCGAGGTCGCACGCCAAGTATCTGGCAATGGGCGCATTCTGTGCGTTGATGGAGGGCGCTATTTCGCGTATAATGAGCGTTTTCGAGGGGGTCTCGACGTGGCAAGAGCATATATCGGCCTCGGGTCAAACCTTGGGGACAGGGAGGGGAACATCCGCCGCGCGCTGGAGCTCATCCGCGAGATGGGGGTGGGCGAGGTCAAGGCTGTTTCGGCGCTCATAGAAACCGAGCCGGTGGGCGGCCCGCCGGGACAGGGGCCGTTCCTAAACGGCGCGGCTATTGTCGACACTGCGCTATCGCCGCACGAGCTCCTCGACCGCCTCAAAGAGATAGAGGTCCGCGTCGGGCGCGTGGAGAGGGACCGCTGGGGCGCGCGCGAGGTCGATCTGGACATACTTTTCTACGGCGATGAGGTAATCGATACGCCGAGGCTGCAGGTGCCGCATGCGCGGCTTGCCGAAAGGCGGTTCGTGCTGGAGCCGCTTGTACAGATAGCGCCGGACAAGGTCCATCCGGTGAGGAAATGCACGGTTTCACAGCTTCTGGCCGACATGGAAGGCGAAAACAAGTGAAGATCTGCAGAACGAAGGCCGAAATCCGCGAGTTTGTCGCCGCCGCCCGCGTGAGAGGCGAAAGTATCGGCCTTGTGCCGACCATGGGAGCGCTCCACGAGGGGCACATGAGCCTTGTGAAGCAGTCGGTAGCGGACAATGCGCGAACGGTCGTATCGGTATTCGTGAATCCGACGCAATTCGGGCCGAATGAGGACTTGGCGAAGTATCCCCGGCAGCTCGAAGCGGATGCGCGGATGTGCGAGGCCGCGCGAGTAGACGCGATATTCGCGCCGGAGCCAAGCGAGATGTACGGAAACGACTTTTCGACTTACGTCGAGGAGACGAAGCTGTCCAGGGGGCTGTGCGGCGTGTCGCGGCCGACGCATTTTCGCGGCGTTACGACAGTGGTCATGAAGCTTTTCAATATCGTGCAGCCGGACCGGGCGTACTTCGGCCAGAAAGACGCGCAGCAGGCGACAGTTATACGGCGCATGGTGCGCGACCTCGACGTACCCGTGGAAGTGGTGGTGATGCCGACTATTCGGGAGAGCGACGGCCTCGCGAGAAGTTCGCGAAACAAGTATCTTGAGGGCGGGTTGCGGCAGGAAGCGCTTGTGCTGTCGAAGGCGCTGGCGGAAGCCGAGAAGCGGCTCAAGGCCGGGGAGCGCAGCGCGGAGGCGCTCAAGATGGCGATGCGTGAGATAATCGCCAAGGCACCGCATGCGCGGATAGACTACGTTGAGATTGTTGATGCAGAAACTCTGGAATCCGTAAATGAAGTAAGGGGAAAAGCGCTTATCGCGCTTGCGGTGTTTGTGGGAACGACGAGGCTGATCGATAACAGAGTTTTGAGCGAGTAAGGGGAAATCCAGTTGCAGAGAACGATGCTTCACGCGAAAATCCATCGCGCGACGATAACAGATAAATGCGTCGAGTATCAGGGCAGCATAACGATAGATGCGGACCTCATCGATGCTGCGGGCATAGCCGTGCACGAGAAGGTCCTCGTGGCGAATGTATCTACCGGCGAACGGATAGAGACGTATGCCATCGAGGGCCCGCGAGGGTCGGGTCGCGTCGCGCTCAACGGCGCTGCGGCGCGGCTCGCAGAGGCGGGAGACCTCGTGATAGTCATGGCGTTTGCCCTGGTGGACGATTCAGAGATCGCGGGATGGGAACCGAAGGTAGTACAGGTCGACAAGGCTAACAGGCCGATGAGAACCGCGGCCGGGAAGAAGAGGAAATAGCGTGCATCCGATCCTGTTTCGCATTCCGCTGCCCAACGGCGGCCACTTCGACATCGCGACGTACGGCTTCATGCTCGCGCTCGGCACGCTTGCGGGCGTGTTCACAGCGATGCGATTCACGAAGCGCGAGGGGCTTTCCAGCGAGACGATCATAGATCTGGGCTTCTGGACGGTGATCGCGGGCGTTCTGGGGGCGAAGCTGTGGTTCATCATCCAGTTCTGGGGCTCAGTCGACGACAAGATGGACCTGCTTCGCAATTTCCGCAGCGGTCTTGTCTTCTACGGCGGCGTCGTAGGCGCAGCGATAGTGATCGCATGGTTCGCGAAGTACAAGCGGTTTTCAATACTCCAGATGCTTGACGTTGCGGCGCCATCGGGGATGCTTGGGCTCGCGTTCGGGCGCATCGGGTGCTTTTTCAACGGCTGCTGCTACGGCGTGGTCACCAACTCTTCGTGGGGCGTGCGCTATCCGAAGATGGTCGACGGCGACACGATAGTGGGCAGTCCCGCTTTCATCGATCAACTCAACGCAGGCCTCGTCCACGTCGAGGACACGCTCTCGAAGCCGGCCGTACCGACGCAACTTATCGAGTGCGCGAGCGTACTGGCGGTGTTTGCGATAGTGTTACTTCTCAGGCGGGGACGCAAGTTCTTCGGCGAGCAGTTCACGCTGACCCTGGTGCTCTATGCGATAGTGCGGTTCTCGGTGGAGTTCTTCCGCGGGGACAACGAACATGTGCTCGGGATACTGACTATAGCGCAGGTGTTCAGCATTGCGATGTTTGTTATAGGCGCCGCGGGTTACGCTTATCTGAGAGGAGCGAAACCGGCGTCGCTTGCCGTCGCAGGGGTGCCAGCAGCGCAGGCCAAGGCACCGGAGCAGGCGAAGGCCAAGGGCGGCAAGAAGGCGTAGAACAGGCCGCGGGTCGAGAGAGATCGGGCGCCAGGTTGACGGCCCCGCTGCGGGCGACGCATGCGTCGCCCCTACACAATGCCGGCAAGGACAGTCTTCGTATGTGCGGGTTATCTCAGCCTCCTGGATAGCGATGGGGCTCAATGTAAACTTCTCGGGCGGCATCGCGCCGTGGCTTGCGATTTCGATAGCGGTCGCGGCGCTTACGCTGACGGTGCTCTTCTATCTGCGGTCCCGCAGGACCGCTCCGACCAGGCATCTTATCTTCCTGACGGCGCTGCGCGCATTCGCGGTGCTCATTATCACAGTCCTCGCGCTCAAGCCTCTTGTGACGAAGCGAATCGAGCTGTCGCGCGAAGGCGAGCGGATTGTGCTCCTCGACACGTCGGGCAGCATGGGGATCAGCGACTATCCCAATCTGCCGAACCGCCTGCAGAGCGTTGCGGAGACGCTCAAAAGCGATTCACCGGTGATGGCGGAGCTCAAGAAGCGGTTCAAGATCGAGGTGCATCCCTTCGCGAGCGAGATAGGCAGCGAAGTAGCGGTGGCTGATGTGGGAACGCTTGAGCCTAAGGGAACGTCCACCGATATTGCGGCGGCATTGACGAACGCGGCGGCAAAGCTCGAAGGCAAGGAGAATGCCGGGATCATCCTGTTCTCGGACGGCGTTGAGACGGCGCTCAAGCCGGCGGCGTACTCCGGCAAGACGCCGGTGACCGTGGTCGCCGTGGGATCAAAGCTCTCGGCGGAGGGAACGTTCAAAGATCTCATCATCTCGCGCGTCGAGGTCCTGCCCGCCGGCGAAGCGGTTGTGTCGAAGGGGAACCTCGCGCAGTTAGCGGTGTATGTCGAGGGGCTGGGCCTCGCGGGGCTTGTGACACCGGTGTATCTCAAAGACGTGTCCGGCGCGGTGCTTGCGCAGGAGAACGTCACGATAGACAGCCGGCGCGGCGACCAGAAGGTTGTGCTATCGTTCACGCCGGCGCAGAAGGGCAACTTTAAGTACACCGTCGAGATGCCGGCGCGCCCCGAAGAGACGATTCAGGAGAACAACAGCCAAATTCTCAATATCACGGTCACCGATCCGCAGATCCGCGTCCTCTACTTCGAGGGGACGCTCAGGTGGGAGTATAGATACTTGAAGCGTGTGCTTGAGCGGGACCCGAATGTGCGCCTGTTGTCGCTCGTGCGCCTTTCTCAAAAGACGTTCTACCAGCAGGGAAACGTCACTGACATTCAGCTGACCGGTTTCCCCAAGGACCTCGACACACTCAAGCGCTTCAATGTGATTATGGTTGGCGATTTGCCCTCGTCGGCGTTCTCTGCAGAAGACATGGCGAACATAAAGGAAGCGGTACGCGCCGGCGCGGGGTTCGTGATGCTCGGCGGGTATAACTCGTTCGCGGACGGCGGCTATGCCGGGACGCCCATCGCCGACGTCCTGCCGGTGAGTATGGGCGCGGGCGGCCAGGACAAGAACGAGTTCGTCCCGGCGCTGACGGACCAGGGAGAGGTGAGCCCGATATTCTCGGGGCTCGCGGACTACTTTGCCGGCCCGGGACGCAAGGCCGCCGGGGACCTGCCGCCACTACTGGGCCAGGTGAGGCTTGGGACGCCCAAGGCAGGCGCGTCGGTTCTCGCGATCAACCCGCTACGGAGCGACGCGGAGGGCAATCTTTCCGTGCTCGTGGTGCAACCCTATGGCAGCGGCCGCGCGGCGGCGTTCGCGGGAGACACGACGTGGCAGTGGTATTCGGCCCTCAAGGGGCTCGGCCTCGAATCGCCGTACGTCAGGTTCTGGGGGCAGTTCGTGAGGTGGCTGGCACGCAGGGACGCCGAGGCGGAGACCGGCACGCCGGGGGTTACGGCGTGGATCGACAAGGCGTTTTACGCGCTTGGCGACAGCGTCAACGTCACTGCCGAGGTGCGAGGAGTGGACGGGCTCTTGACCGACAAGGCAACAGTCGAGGCGGCGCTCGAGGGCGCGGAAGGCGGCGCTACTCCCATGGGGCAGATTGCCGGGAGCAGGGGGTCGTACTCCTGCGCCACGAAGCCCGCGGCGGCGGGGACCTACAAGATCGTTGTCAAGGCGTCAGAAGGCGGCAAGGCAATCGGCGAATCGGCCGCGTCGTTCGAGGTTGGCGTCGAGAACGTGGAGTTGCGGCGCATCGATCTCGACGAAGATAACCTGCGCAAGATTGCGGCCGACAGCGGAGGCGAGTACGTGCCGCTTGTCGAGTTCCCCTCGTGGGTCGCCAGCCTCAAGAGCGCCGGGGAGACACAGACGACCGTCGAGGTGCTCAACCTGAGGCAGAAGCGCGTGCTGTATCCCCTCTTCATCCTTTTTGTGGCGATGGCGACCGTGGAATGGGTGTGGAGGAAGCGGCTGGAGATGCCGTGAGAGCAGGCTGAAGACCGAAGGCTGAAGGCTGAAGGCTGAAGGAAAACCGAAACCGCACCCCAGGCAGAACACAGCAGCAAGGCAAGGCTGCCTGTCAGAGGATCTTCACGACCATTACGGAGACGTCGTCCTGAAAGCTTCCGCCGGCGAATGCGCTCACGGTGCGGATGATGCTCGATGCGACGTCTTCGGCGCTGTCCGGGAACGCGACGGCATCGGAAAGAGCCGCCTTCAGCCGCTCCATTCCAAAGGGTGTGCGCGCGTGATCAGCCGCTTCCACGAGGCCATCTGTGCAGATACACACGCAATCGCCGGGCTCCAGAGAGAGCGCCTGCGGTACGGGACCTTCACAGAGCAACTCGCCGAGGCCGATGATGCCGCACCGACTGTCGAGAACAGTCATCGAGCCGGTGGACCGCCTGTAGTGAAGAGCAGGGCCGTGTCCCGCGCCGGCGTATTCCATGACCATCCTGTCGAGGTCAAATCTGCACCAGAAGAGAGTCAGGAACATGCCCAAGCCCGCTATCTCCTGCGAAAGAAGATGGTCGAGCCGGCGGTAGAGCCGCTCGGGTGTCGCATGCGCGCCGCCGAACGCCGACAGAATGGCGTGAACGCGGTTGCAGACAAGAGCCGCCCCAACGCCGTGCCCGGTGACGTCGCCGATGGCGACTTCAAAGACGGAAGGACCGCGCTCCAGGATGATCCCGAGATCGCCTCCAACTTCCATGATTGGCACGTATTCCACGGCTACGCTGAACCGGTCGCGTCGAATGCCTCTGGGCATGATCGTTTCCTGCACGCGGCGCGCGGCGGCGAGGTCGCGTCCCACGGCGTCATACGCGTGCCCCATGTTCTCACAGGCGGCGATAAGCTCCTGGGTGCGCGAGGCCACGATCGCATCGAGACGGGAGTTGAGTTCCGCGAGCTCGTCTATCTTGCTCTGGAGCGCCGCGTTTGTATTGTTGAAATTGCGGGCCAGCTCGGCCAGCTCGCGCGTGCCGGCGATCGGCACGGGCGTAAAGCGGCCGTCGCGCGCCGCGAGAACGGCTTCGTAGAGCCGGCCGAGCGGGCGCATAACGCGCACGCTCGTCAGCACCCCGACAATGACAGACGCGGCTATGGCGGCGCAAGCCAGCCATATTATGTGCGCGCGGGCGGCGGCAAGTAACTCGCGGTAACTTGCGGCGCTGCGCTCTATGGCCAGCAGGCCCGCCACGCGGCCGTCAGCGCCCGTTATGGGCGCCAGGGCTACTGCCTTATCCTCGCTACGCTCATGGTAGACCGACGTAGTGCATGTCCTGCCTGTAGCGATGCATTCGGCAAACAGGCGCCTGAAACGGTCGTCATCGGGCGACGCCCGGCCGGACGGCGCCCCGGAGGTGCTGCTTGACGCCAGCAACACTGGAGCGCCGTCGCGCAGGGCATATATGCGGAACGTGTGGCCGCCGGGATTCAGGGCCGCCATGGCGCCGAGGCGCGCCCGGATGCGCGCGAGGTCCTGCGGGGCGGCTGATGCCAACTCGGCCGAAGGAAACGCGAAGGCGATGTTACGCGCGGCGGTTGCCATAGCTATCTGGACGGCAGCGTCGGTCAGCGCCACATCCTCGAGAAAGGCGATATACGCGAACAAGGCAAGGACGCCGAGCGTGAGCGCCGCGGCAAGCGCCGTGATTCTGACTGAAAACGGTATCTTCACAGCCCCCTCCTGTGACGGTCATCGTCAACTGGTGAAATCCATGGTCATATGACAATCAACAGGAGCCAGGCCCGAACAGACACTACTCCTTAGCAATAGAGACTTCCGCCGCCGGGATGCCGTTCCGGGGGATGGAATGACCGTTCCGCAGCAGGAAAACGGGGGCAGATAGCGGCAAAAAGGCAGGATTATGGCAACCAGGAATGGGTAGAAGTAAGGAGCCGGGAGGGCCCCAGTCCATGAGCGGCCCTATTCTTCCTCTTCTTCGTCCTCTTCCTTGAGAACTTCGGGGTATGCGGAAGGAAGTGGACGTTTGGAAGAAAGCTGCGAACCCCCGTCCATGGGAGTGGGAGGAAACAGTGTCCTGAAGCCGGCTGGCGGCAGGATGCCAATAGGAACGCTTCCAAGTACGCATGACAGAGCACCCGAACTGACGGCGGAATCAAACACCAACGGCGACATGACTTCGTGCCGCCTGTACCGTCGGCAGAGGCGGAGGTTCGGTCGATTGTCGGCACCCTTGCGTGTTGATCTTTCCAGAGTCGAAGGAACCTACAAGGCGATCCGCCGATGGCGGATTAGAACGTCCATCACTGCCGGGTGAGCCACGAGTGGCACATAGAATGCCGCACAGGCAGCGCAAAGATCGATACTACGTATCCAGAATACCAAGAGGAGTGGATGAACGAGACTGGGGCTTCGCCCGCAGGGGAGCGAGCGATAATGCGGCGGCACTACGCACTCGGCCAATATGGTATCGGCGATCACTTGAGCGTACAGCCATTCGACATCTTCTTGCTCCAGACCATACCTCCGCCAGGAAAGACATCTTACTCATGCGTCCTGGGATCATTCAGGAATAGCATCGATCTCAATCTGAATCATAAGATCTTGGACGAGATCCTTGGGGACCCCTAGTGTAGTGTCTCATAATTAGTATTGCATATGATCTGCCCTTCGGTTATACTTCCGGCAAGGAGGTAAGACCGATGAGGCAAGCGGTGGCAATTGAGTTGAGTCAGGAGGAGCGATTGACGCTTG
>Ga0315282_10008591_pt1 | contig 16492 bp, 17 predicted proteins | sample YL17G07_20_MG_FD_203693 | JGI IMG/M metagenome (GOLD analysis project Ga0315282, IMG submission 203693) | Sediment microbial communities from Yellowstone Lake, YNP, Wyoming, USA - YL17G07_20 | ecosystem: Environmental > Aquatic > Freshwater > Lake > Sediment | place: USA: Wyoming | collected...
GCAACGGGAAGCGAAAATTCAAATGCCAATATTGATGTAAGGGTTACTGTTCTTACCCCGACTATCTGGGGCTGGGTCGGGATTGCAATAATAATCATCGTTGTGGTTGGTGTAGCAGTCATATTCGTACGTTTGGGCAGGCGATAAAATTGGGAGCTGAACCTATTGTCGTCACGGAAGAATTAACAAAAATATACGGCAATAAGGTTGCTGTTGAAAACCTCTCGATGAGCATATTAGAGGGTGAGATTTTCGGTTTCCTCGGCCCTAACGGTTCGGGGAAGTCCACGGCCATCTTGATGTTGCTTGGTCTTACTGAACCTACCTCAGGAAGAGCCCTGGTCTTTGGTTACGATTCAACTCGCGAACCTCTTAGGATTAAACGGATTGCAGGGTATTTCCCTGAGAAGGTTGGTTTTTACAACGACATGACAGCAAGGGAGAATCTTGGGTACACAGCAAGGTTAAATAATATTTCTGAGGCTGAAATACCTGAGAAAATTGATAACGTGCTTGAGATAGTCGGGCTGAGTGATGTTGGCAATCAGGTAGTAAAACAGTATTCAAGAGGGATGAAACAGCGACTGGGAATTGCTGATGTGCTGGTCAAGGACCCTAAGCTGGTTATACTGGATGAACCAACGGCTGGCCTGGACCCGGAAGGCGCAAGCCAGATTCTTGATACCATTGCTGATATGAATAAGAATCGGAACATCACCGTTATAATATCTTCTCACCAGCTTAATCTTGTACAGCGAATATGCCATCGTGTTGCAATATTATCAGACGGTAAAAAGGTTGCTGATGGCACGATCGAAGAATTAGGAAGAAAGATGCTCGGAGGGGGTAGATACCGCATTGAGGCCGAAGTTGTTAGTATGAATGAAGAATTAGTCGAAAAATTCAAAAATCTAAAGGGCGTGGTTTCGATCGATGTAAAGGATAATGCTCTTCACTTTATTTGCGAGGAAGATCTGAGACCTCAAATTGCAAAAACGATAGTAAACAGCAACTGCCTGCTGATTCAGATGAAGATACAGGACTACGTCCTGGAAGAGATTTACCTAAACTATTTCCATGGAGAGTAGATAAATATGAATGGATTATTAACTGTATTCAAAAAAGAACTTGCAGATCACTTCTCAAGCAAAAGGTTTGTCGTTCTTTTAGCATTGGTTTATATTGCAGGCCTAGCATCAGTCTATGTCGCGCTTCAGAATATCAGCGCAGACCTTGCAGGGAAGATCAGCGATTTCATATTCTTAAGGCTTTTCATAAGCTCCAGCGGATCAATGCCTTCCTTTATGGATTTTCTAGGAATTTTTATTCCCATAATCGGAATTGCCTTTGGCTTTGATGCGATAAACAGCGAAAGAAGCGGCGGAACGCTGAGTAAAGTACTGTCTCAGCCAATCTACAGGGATAATGTGATAAATGCCAAGTTCTTGGCTGGTATCTCTACCATCACAGTCTTGCTCGGAAGCATAGTCTTTATAATTGGCGGAGTGGGATTGAGGTCAATCGGTGTACCCCCAACTCCCGAGGAGATCATCAGGATATTTTTGTTCATTGTCATCTGTATATTTTACGGGGCATTCTGGATGGGACTTGCAATCCTCTTTTCGATCATTTTTGAGAGGATGGCAACCTCGGTTCTTGTTGCTGTCGCGATATGGCTGTTCTTCACATTGTTTATGCCGGTAATCATTAACGCAGTCGCAAATTGGTTAGCGCCATTAAGCGAAGGCGCAAGCATCGCTGTTCAAATAAAACACCAGACGATTTTGTCCATTATGTCGCGGTTTTCGCCGCCTCAGCTTTTCAACTCAATTACACTAATTGTATTATTCCCGCAGATTAACTTTTTTAGGCAAGTGCAAGGAATAATACCAGAAAATCCTTTATCGATTGGACAGAGCATTTATCTGGTATGGCCGCATATTACGATATTAATTGCAATGACAATAATTTGTTTTGCGATTTCTTATGTAATATTCATGCGACAGGAGATACGCTCCGCGTAAATTTGTGAAATGATGCGGAATGAAAACAAGAATGCCAGGTTTGCTCCTGGCATTCTTTATTTTAATCATTAAACAATATAATATCCTTTTTAAACAGGAAACGATATGAAGAATAATTCAAACAAACCAAGAACTGTTGGGATAATCTGTGATGTTATGCGCGACAACGTGAAGCGCTTGAATGAAGATATTGATTATGTGTTTATTGAGCAACATCTGCACGATACCCCTGAGAAAATGAAAGCTAAGTTGAGTGAAGAGCTGGATAAGGTCGATGATTCTTATGATCTAATTTTGATGGGATACGGTTTGTGCAGCAACGGTGTTGTTGGGCTTAAGTCTAAAAAACAGCGATTGGTGATACCTAAGGTTGATGACTGTATAAGTCTTTTCCTTGGTTCAAGGGAGAGGTATATTGAGGAGTTTAGAAAGGACCCAGCCACATACTATCTTTGCCGGGGCTGGATTGAATACGGCGGAGACCCATATCGTGCATATCTTGTTTACACTCAGCAATATGAGGGCATACCAAGGAAATGGTTTAGGGCTGAGGAACGTTATGGAAGACACTACGATGAAGCTACGGCTCGTTTCGTAATTACCGAGATGATGAAAAATTATGATAGAGTGGTCCTGATAGATAATGACGATATAAAACCGCAGTACAGAGATTATGCCTTGCGCATGGTTAATTTCCTCTCGGAGTTACTGGGCAGGGAAATCGAGTACAAAGAAATGAGGGGGTCGGACAAATTTATTTCTCAGCTCCTTGATGGCAGCTGGCGGGATGGCAACTTTATTGTGTATGAACCTGGACAGGAGATAAAAGCCAGCGATTTTATGGATGAACTGTAGAAATAGTGAGTTTTATATTGCTAAAAATTATGCCAAGTCTTTTTTCATTCTTTAATTAAGGGAAGAAGATGATTTCGAGTTTTGTAGTTACACTCCGAGAGGGGTTGGAAGCATCGCTTGTAATTGGAATAATTCTCGCTTATCTGGCTAAGGCAGGCGGAAGGCATCTCTTCAGATATGTATGGTTTGGGGTGATACTTGCTTCCATTGTAAGTATTATTATCGGGGCAGGGGTATTTTCAACTGATGCTAGATTTGAAGGTAGAGCTGAGCAGGTTTTCGAAGGAATTTCTTCATATTTTGCGGTTGCTGTGTTAACTTACATGATCTTCTGGATGAGGAAGCAATCGGTTAATTTGAGAAAGGATATTGAAGAAAAAGTAGATCTTGCATCCAAAAGTGGGACTGCAGTGCCGCTCCTGCTCTTATCATTCTTTGTTGTATTAAGGGAGGGGGCTGAGACGGTTCTTTTTCTGTTAGCAACTGTAAGAGAGCAGCTTATTAATTTATTAACAGCGTTTTTAGGAATAGCGTTAGCGGTTGTCGTTGGATATATGGTTTAGAGGGGAAGCAAAAGAATTAATGTCAGGCGTTTTTTCGTCGTGACGGGTCTTTTGCTCATAATAATTTCTGCAGGGTTGCTGGGGTACGGAACTCACGAGTTAAACGAAGCAGGATTGGTACCATCAATAATTGAAAATGTTTACGATTTAAATTTCTTGATTAATGAAAAAGGTGTTGTTGGCGAAATCTTTAAGGACCTTTTTGGATATAATGCCAATCCATCAATGTCAGAAACAGTATTTTATGTAGTATATCTTGGATTTGTACTCACAGCTTATTTTTGGCCAATCAAAAAAGACAATATAGCTGAATCAATAGCTGACAGCAGCCAAAATACAGTTCTTGAAAAATAATTTTATTTGCAATAAATAGTGTTATACTATCTACGTTCAAGGTGAACTAGGGAAATGGCCCCGATATTGCCCACCGAAAGGAGACTTAAATAGCTATTAAACTCTATGTAGGAAGCCTGTCTTATTCTACGACCGACAAGGATTTGGAGGAACTTTTCTCGCAGGCCGGAAAGGTTACTTCTGCAAGCGTAATTACGGACAAATTCACTGGGAAGAGCAAGGGGTTTGGCTTCGTCGAGATGGAGAATGATGATGAAGCGAGAGCAGCCATCGAGAAGTTCAACGGGTTTCTTTTTAACGAAAGAAACATTAAGGTTAGCGAGGCTAAACCGAGAGTTGAATCAAGCTTCAGATTCAGGAACAGTGACGAGCGTGGTGGTTACCGACCAGGTAAAAGAAGGTTTGGCGATAGTAGAAGAAGCCGCTAATTTTACTTCCCAATTTCAACAAAAAGTGAATTTTTAGACTTTTAAAAATATCTTTATTACTTTTTTCTGGGAATATTTTTTGCTAAAATCTATATTCCTTGAGTGGGGGTATGGCTCAGCTGGTAGAGCGCCTGCTTTGCAAGCAGGAGGTCGGCGGTTCGAATCCGCCTATCTCCACCAATCTTTTTGTTAGCACTTTGAGCAGATTCTTAGGAAAATTCTGGTTAATCACATTGCAACCTTTTCTGCTCCGACTATAAGACTGACTATCTCATCAGGATTTGTCTCCTTAATGTTTCTCTCTCCAACTTTTTCTCCCCTGCGCAATATCACCAGTCTGTCAGCAACTGAAAACACGTCATAGAGCTGGTGGCTGATTATAATTATTCCAAGACCTTGTGATCTTAATAATCTTATAAGGTCCAGAACTTTTTTCTGCTCCGCAACGCCCAATGCCGCAGTGGGTTCATCCATAATCAGTAACTTGGCATCCCAATATATGGAGCGAGAGATTGCTACTGCCTGTCTCTGGCCACCAGACAATACACTAATCCTATTCCTCAATGATGGAATTTCCATTTCCAGTCTGTCCAATACTTTTTTTGATTCCTTATGCATATAATCATGATCCAGGACATTTATGAATTTGAGTATTTTTTTTAATTTCTCACGCCCAAGAAATATATTAGAATATACATTGAGATTCTCGGCCAGCGCCAGATCCTGATAAAGTGTTTCAATATTGATTGAAAGAGCTTTTATTGGGCTGTCGATTATTACTTCTTTCCCCTCAAAAAATATCTTACCATCATCAGGACGATAAACTCCGGAAATCATTTTTATAAGAGTGGATTTTCCAGCTCCATTATCGCCCAAAAGTCCGACGACCTCTCCCTTTTTAACTTCCATACTCACATTATTTACTGCTACAAGTCCTCCGAATTTCTTAGTTAAATTCTTTACTTCAAGCAGGTATTCCATTGCTTTAACCCTCCTTATGAACTAATTCAGGGAAAAATTGATCAACCAATACTGCAAAAATTAAAACTACACCTACAACTATATATTTATAGTAAGTCGGGAAACCCAACATGCGTAGTCCATTTTCCAGTACTAATATAATAAGACACCCTATCACAGTTTTCCATACTGAACCAATACCGCCATAAAGACTTGCACCTCCAATTACAACTGCAACAATACCATCAAGCAAAAACGCTGTACCAGCATCTGCTTTTCCAGTTACGTATCTAAGCGCATATAATATTCCTGCAATTGTAGAAAAAAGAGATGACAGCATGTAGATTTTTATTATGTGAGTCTTTACATTGATACCGGCCCTGACTGCAGCGTCAACATTTCCGCCGATTGCATAGGTGTGCTGTCCAAATTTAGTGCTTTTTAATATGAATGCAAAAATTATTACAAATATAAATGGGATTACAAACACAGTGGGAAGTATCTCAATTAATTGCCCACCCCGCTGTATTAGGGGTTTGATAAAAAATGATACAGTCTTGCCTGGAGCTATATTAATTAAACTCCCATTTCCAATTTCACCTGCAAGTGCAGGCAAATTTTTTATATATGAGCCTTTTATTATTAGTTCAGAAATACCATGGGTTATGCCAAGCATGGAAAATGTAGCAATAAATGGCGGTACTTTGAGTCGGGCCACGAGTATTCCATTTACAAATCCTGGTATCATCCCTATGCCTAGGGTTATAACTATTCCAATAATTATACTTAATAAATCGTTCATGCCTAATCCAAAGAATGTTGCAATCAATTTTGCCGATATTACGCTTGCAAAGCCCATTATAAAGCCAACAGAGAGATCAATGCCGCCTGTGATTATGACAAATGTCTCGGCTAATCCGAGAAGAAGAATAAATGGGCTATTAATTAGAATTACTTGAATACCATTAAAAGAAAAGAATCCTGGTGAAATAATACTGAATAGTATTGCTCCTAAAAGAAGGAAAATAATTGCCCATCTAGTTGCCAATTGTAAAAAGAATTTTTGTAAGTCATTTTTTCTAGTTGTTATATTTCCCATTAAATACTTCCTCTCTATAACAAATCTGGAAATGATTGGTCAATGACTACAGCAACTATCAGGATCAGCCCAACTGCAATAAATCTAAAAAATGGATCCACACCTGATAAATGAAGCCCATTTTCAATAACCTCCATGAGAGATACACCAATTACAGAGCCAATTATTCTGCCCTTGCCACCCATGAGGCTTGCCCCTCCTATTACAACACCTGCAATTGCTATTAGTTCATACATTGAAGTGAATGGCGTATAATTTCCAGTACCTGTTTGGAACACGTTAAAAACACCCGCAAGCCCTGCCAAAAATGTGGATAAAGCATATATTATTATGAGATGCCTGTTTGTATTGATTCCAGATCTGACTGCAGCATCCATACCGCCACCAATTGCATATGTGTGCTGTCCAAATTTTGTATTTTTTAATATATGCCATAAAATAAAAAGAATAACAAAATTAAACATAAGCGAGTTTGGAATTATCCTGATGAGCTCTTTTAACTCTTCCCCAGCTATTCCTCCAGGCCTGTTGAAAAAACTGGTGGCTTTGCCAGGGAGTATATAAATCAGATAGCCATTCCCTATTTCAGTAAGATGTGGAGGCAAAAATGATATAGGGAATCCTTGACACATTACGAGAGTTATGCCGTTGACTATTCCACCCATACCAAGGGTTGCAATAAAAGGCGGGACTCTATACTTTGTTATCAGTACTCCATTAATAAATCCCGGAATAATGCATACAATAAGTGCAACGATGCTACCAATTGAAATGCTCAACGCAGGGGGAAAATTAGCAGCATGCAGTTCCCGCATTATAGTTGCAGACAGAACTGAAGATAATCCCATCACAAATCCAATAGATAGGTCAATACCTCCAGTGATTATTACAAATGTCTCTGATGCTGAGAGAAGTAGATAGATTGTGGAAAGATGAAATATATTCTGAAAATTTGCCAAACTGAAAAAATTTATTCCAGTAAAGCTGAATATTAAAATTAAAATTAAAACGAAGAATAGCGCCCAGTTTCTTGCCAATATACTTAAAGAACTTTTACTCACGCTTAATGTTGAAGTTTTACCGGTATTCAATTGATCCTTGTTCTTTGTATAAATTTAATACAGAGGGTTAAAAATATTAACCCTCTGTATTTTTAAATTAGATATATAGTACTACAACTACGATCCGCTATCTATTTATAAATGAACTGCTGCATGTTCGGATCGTCTACATTATCTTTTGTAAAGAATTCAAATCCTGGTACGATCCTTTTCTCAGGCTCTGTTCCATCTTTCAGGTAGTTATATCCCGCCTCAACTGAAAGTTGACCGACTTCAAATGGCTTTTGTGCGAGTACCAGATCAACCTTGCCATCTTTTAGTGCATTGATCAGATCCACAGTCGCATCCCATGAAGCGATCTTAACAGCACCGGTAAGACCTGCATTTACAACAGCCTGATATGCGCCCTGAGCGCTGAACAGGTTTACTCCAAAGACACCTGCGAGATCCTTGTTTTTCTGAAGTACTGCCGTTGTTTGCTCCTGTGCCTTCTGCTGGACATCAAGACACCATTCTTCACCCACAAGAGTCATATTAGGGTATTTAGCTATTCCCTCAGTAAAACCCTTGCCTCTTGCAACAACAGATGATGTATCAGGATTGGTGTTCTGGATAAAGACTTTCCCTTTTTCACCCAGCATCGCTGCCATTTTTTCAGCAACAGTCACTCCGCCTAATTTATTGTCTGTTCCAACATAAGCAAGCGGGAATGAGTAATTGCTCTCTTTTGAATAATCACCATCGCCTAGAAAGCAATCTGCTGTAATGATTGCAATGCCCTGGTCATATAGTTTTTTAAGAGGTGCAATAAGTGCATCTGTGGAAGTTGGAACACAAATAATAAGATCTATGCCACCTGCTGCTGTAGCTGCTTCAAGAATTGGAACCTGTACTTCCGGGCCCCATGATTTTGCATATTCTGATTCCAAAAATTTTACACCAAGTTCTTCTGCCTTCGCCTTAGCACCCTTTCCCAACATTCTCATGAAAGGATCTTCGATTCCTGGTACATATAATATGGTGAATTGCTTCGTGGTTTCAGCTGCAGTAGTAGTAGTGGCTTTAGCTTCAGTGGTTGCTGCGACTTTTGCTGCTGGTTTGCAACCCGCAAGCGATAAAGATGCTATCATGGATATGCCTAACACCACTACCACTAACCATAATAAAGGTTTTTTCATTTTTTATATCCTTTCCTGTTTTACTTTTAAAACAGATTTTAATAGAATTACGTACGAGATTTGTTTGCTTTCGGCCAACTTATAGAATGCCTAAAAGGTAAACAAATCTTCTTTCTTTTAAATTAGTTTCTTTTTTCTTTTTTACCACCCCCCCAATCTTGTATTTCAACAATCAGCTCGTTAGCACCTCCTTTCCCCTATCATTTGTAATTTCCAATTCTCCTACAGGATTGCCTGATGACTAATTCTGGTCTTAAAATAACCCTTCTTACTTCCTTATCAGATCTATTTTCCAATATCTCAAATAACTGTTCTGTAGCTAACTTGCCCAGCAAATACTTGGGTTGTCTGATAGTAGTAAGGGGTACTTTGATCATGGATGAGATTTTAATATTGTCATATCCAATAATAGAAATATCTTCAGGTACTTTAATACCGATGTCAGAAATTGATTCAATTGATCTAACAGCTAAATAGTCATTCCCTGCAAATATAGCCGTAATATTTTCTTGTCCGTTTACCAAATATTTAATTACGCCAGCTATATCATAATTACCATCCATATTGATGAATTTCTTTGGTACAGAGTTATTAATACCTTCAATGTTATGCTGTTTAAGTGTATCCCTAAATCCCCTGAATCTTTCTCTCAAGCTGAGTAACTTTCTATTGCCAAGAAAAAATATCTTTTTATGACCAAGTTCAATCAGATACTCAGTAGCTAACTCTGCGCCGTAATAGTCGTCATTAACAACATAATTTACACCTGGAATATCCAGTTTGCAGTCTATCAACAAAAAAGGTAATCCTCTATCTCTTAGATTCTCAATTGTTTTCATTTTAAGTTCAACCGTTGTTAGGAGAAGACCATCTACCCCTCTTTCTATCAGTGTCCTTATATCTCTCTCTTCCAACTTTATGTCATTATTAGAGTTGCATAATATTACGTTGTAATTCTTTGCTTCCGCTGCATCAATAACTCCTTTAGCCACTCTGGAGTAAAAAGGATTTTCAATATCCGCCAAAACCAAACCTATTGTTCTAGTTCTATTAGTTCTCAGACTTTGAGCTATGATGCTTGGCCTATATTCCTTTTTCTTAATAATTTCCAAAACCCTGTCTCTTGTATTCTTACTTACATAATTACTGCCTGACAGAACTCTTGATACCGTGGTACTGGAAACCTCGGCTAATTTTGCTATTTCTTTTATTGTTATCTTCTTGAAGCTTGTTTTTTTCGATTTTTCTATCATCGATACCATATATTTTTAAAAAAACACAAATACGACTCTAATTTACAGCTTAAATTCCCAGCTATTTATTGTTATCGATTCCATTAAAATAACACATTAAATTGTATGTGTCAACCATCCTTGATTTTTCGGAAGTATTTATTTTTCCATTATTGAAATTATTAAAATAATAATTAGAATAATTATCGTATATAAAAGGAGGATAACATGTCAGAAGGAAAGACACTGGATAATCTGAAAGCAGCCTTTGCCGGTGAGAGCCAGGCTAATAGAAAATATTTGGCTTTTGCAAAAAAGGCAGATGAGGAAAACTTTCCTCAGGTAGCTAAGCTTTTCAGGGCAGCAGCAGATGCAGAAACGGTTCATGCTCATGCGCATCTTCGGGTGATGAACGGCATTAAGTCAACGAGGGAAAACCTGAATGAAGCTATAAATGGAGAAACTTACGAGTTCACTAAGATGTATCCTGAAATGATTGAAGATGCAAAGAATGAAAATAACAAGAGAGCATTCAAGAGCTTTGATTTTGCAAACAAAGTAGAAAGAATACATGCCGAGCTTTATAAGAAAACTTTGGCTAATTTAGGGAATAACCCCGATGTAAAATATTATGTATGCCAGGTATGCGGAAATACAGTAGAAAACGAAGCTCCTGATAATTGTCCGATATGTGGAGCCCCGAAAAGCATGTTCAGGGAGATAGAGTAAGATTAGTCGGAACCTTTCAGCTTTTTTAGCATTCTGGGGATAACATCGATGACATCTCCAACTATGCCATAAGTTGCAATCTTGAAGATTGGGGCGTCATGGTCTTTGTTTATGGCGATTATCGTGTCTGAGGTTTGCATCCCGGCGAGGTGTTGAATTGCCCCGGATATTCCGCATGCGATATATAGCTTTGGTTTGACCGTCTTACCGGTCTGGCCGACCTGATGTGGATAGGAAACCCATCCGGCATCAACAACAGCCCGTGAAGCAGCAACCGCGCCGCCAAGAGCTTTCGCAAGTTCATGTAATAAACCAAAGTTTTCGGCACATCCAATTCCCCTTCCACCTGCTACCAGGACTTCGTAGTCCTCGATGTTGATGTCCTCTTCATGGTGTTTGGTTGATTGAATAAGTTTAATTCTTGAAGTCAGCAGGTCGTCCTTTACGCTGATATTAATTATGTCGGGCTCTCTGCTGTCTGATGGGGTGGCTTCGTATGTCCTTGAGCGAACTGTTGCCATCTGGGGTCTTGAGTTCCTGGTTATGATGGTTGCCATTATGTTTCCGCCGAAGGTGGGCCTGGTCTGTTCAAGCAGGCCATCATTGCTGATTTTAAGTTCAGTACAGTCGGCTGTCAGGCCTGCTCCGAGTGCTGCAGCAACTTTTGGAATTACAGATCTTCCAAATGCGGTTGCTCCTGCGAGAAAAACAGACGGTTTGTACCTGGATATTGCCTGTACAATAATTTTCGCATAAGGTTCATCGAGATTTTCTTTAAGAACAGATGATCTCGCAACATATAGTTCGTCTACGCCAAACGGAATTAGTTCCTTGATCAGAGTTTCAGGATCTTCTGAAATAACCAATCCGCAGATTTTTTGATTGCTCTGATTTGCCAGCGATCTTCCATGCGTGAGCAGTTCAAGAGATACCCTGTGCGCCCTGCCATCTCTTTGTTCGATGAAGACCCAGATATTCTTATGATCACCGAAGTCTCTTGTCTCTTCTATCTTACCAATTATCTCGATGGCTTTAAATTCGCATTCGTTGATGCAGGCGCCGCAAAAAACACAATTATCATTAATTACTGCCTTGTTATCAACTATTTCAATAGCATCATATAGGCAGACATTTTTGCATTTTCTGCACCCTGTGCATCTATCAAAACTTACTTTTATTTCCATCAGATCACCCCGTCGTCTTTCAGGTGTTTGAATAGTTGATCGATCTGTTCCTCAAGCTCCCCAGAAAAAATAACCGCCAGTCGTTCTCGCTTCGGGGTGAATATTTTTATCACCTGAGTTGCGGAACCCTGTAAACCCACATCTTTTTCGTCCAGTCCGATATCATTAAGGGAATAGTTGAATACCTGCGCTGCCCTTGATCTGATGCTTGCCTTAAGTGAGGGAATTCTTGGCGTATTTATCTCCTTTGAAACGGAGATTACAGCTGGTAACGGTAGCTCAAATGTTTGAGTCTCGTCGTCCATTGTCCGGGAGGCAGTCATTTTCTTTGGTGTTATCTCTTTTATGTTTGAGACATATCCCAGAAAAGGATAGTTTAAGAAGTGCGCCGTTTCCGGACCTACCTGACCTGTGTCTCCGTCAACGGTCTGTTTGCCGCAAAGAACAATAAATATTTTCCCGAAATCATTTTCAATCTTTCTTATTGTGCTCGCAAGTGTGCGGGAAGTCGCAAGCGTATCTGCTCCAGCGAATCTTTTATCACTTATGAGCACTACCTCATCAGCTCCCAGCGATATGCTTTCACGTAGAGCCTTTTCTGCCTGAGGTGGTCCCATGCTGATCGCAAAGATTTTAAAGTCATCCCTACCCAGAAGTTCATCATTCGCTGTCCTCTCCTTGATCCTGACCGCTTCTTCTAGTGCATAGGTATCCAGCGGGTTAATTATGGATTCGACGCCTTCGCGAACCAGGGTGTTTGTGGTCGGGTCTATCTTTATTTCCGTAGTTCCGGGAACCTGTTTTATGCAGCAGACTATAATTCTCGTCATCAGTATTTTTTTAACAGTTCGTTAGCTATAATGCTTCGCTGGATCTGATTTGTCCCTTCATATATCTGCAGGATTTTGGCATCCCTCATCATCTTCTCAACTGGATATTCTTTCATGTATCCAGATCCACCGAGGACCTGCAGTGCATCGACGGTGACCTTCATAGCCATATCTGTCGGAAATACCTTAGCGATTGCTGATGCACCGGAATAGTCTTTACCGACACCATCAATGTATCTGGCCGTTGCGTAAACGAGGGCTCTTGACGCTTCTATTCCTATGGCCATATCAGCGAGCATATGCTGAATAGCCTGGAAAGACGAAATTGTTGAACCAAATTGCTGGCGAACTTTTGAAAATTTAATAGCCTCTTCCATTGCTCCCTGGGCCAGTCCTACCGCCTGCGCTCCGACTACGGGTCTTGCTCTATCAAGTGTTCTCAGCGCTATGATAAATCCCATACCTTCCCTTGAGATCAGGGTATCAGCAGGTATTTTGCAATCTTCAAAAATCAGCTCACAGGTTGACGATGCCCTGATGCCGAGTTTGTTCTCCTTCTTGCCGAAGGAAAAACCAGGCACACCTCTCTCGATGGTGAATGCACTTAAGCCCCGTGATCCACGGCTCTTATCCGTCATCGCGAAGATGGTATAGAGATCAGCCTCACCGCCGTTTGTTATCCATTGTTTCGTGCCGTTGATTATGTAATAGTCACCGTCTTTTTTAGCTGTCGTGATTATATTGCCGGCATCGCTGCCAGCATCTGGCTCTGTTAATCCGAATGCACAGAGGAGTTTGCCCTGTGCAAAGAGCGGGAGATATTTATTTTTTTGCTCGTCGCTGCCTGCTACGATTATCGGTAGTACACCAAGCCCTGAGGCCGCATACGTTGTGGATACACCAATACAACCTCTGCTGAACTCTTCTACAGCAAGGCAGACATCCATGATGTTGCCGCCAAACCCGCCGTATTCTTCCGGAATAAAGAGGCCGAAGAGGTCAGATTTACCGATCTCCTCGATTATGGCATGCGGAAATTCCTGTTTTTCATCCAGCTCCGCCCTTGCCGGAATTATCCTTTCCTCGGTTATTTTTCTGGCTATCTCAACAATTGTTTTTTGCTCTTCGCTTAGAAAATAGTCCATAGAGTTTCCTTTTACAGATTAGCAAAATTGTTTATTTGACGATACTTTCGTTATAAAATATTAAACAATACTTTAATAATTATAATAAATAATGATAACTGAGTCGCCAGCGCAAAAGTTAAAATTAAAGTCTTCACCGAAAGATGTTTTTATGTACCTTCTAGCAATCGGTGTACTTTATGTCAGCGTGGTCAGTTTTATAGCGCTGCTGCACCAATATATTAATTTTATCTTCCCTGACCTTCTCAATTACTACTACTATACGGGTATTTTGAATACCATCCTCTGGTCAACGTCAGCATTGATCGTCGTTTTCCCAACATATCTGCTGCTTTCATGGCTTCTTAATAGAGATATTGCCAGGGAACCCGAGAAGAAGGAATTGAGGATAAGAAGATGGCTTATTTATTTTACCCTGTTTATATCGGCAATTACTATTATCGTTGACCTGATAAGCCTGATATATAACTTTTTAGGCGGAGAGTTGACAATCAGGTTTCTTTTAAAAGTCCTTGTTATCTTTTTAGTCGCGGCTGCAGTATTTGGTTTCTACATCTGGGATTTACGAAGAAAAGATATTATGAAATCGATGAAGACAAGGATAATCGCAGGGGTCGCTTCTGCTGTCGTGCTGATAAGCATATTTGGTGGGTTTTTCATCACCGGTACTCCTGTCCATCAGCGTCAGGTTCGTCTTGACGAAAGAAGGGTGGGGGACCTGCAGATGATCCAGAACGAGATAGTTAATTACTGGATGCAGAAAGGTGAAATACCCGAAAGCCTGGATGTTCTTGAGAATGACATAACCGGATTCAAACCTCCTGTAGATCCTGAGACCAATGCTGCTTATGAGTATCGGATAGTTGACCCGCTTACGTTTGAATTGTGTGCGGTCTTTAAAACATCTACGAGTTATGCAGTGCAGACCTATAAGGGAATTCCGGAGCAGATTACCCCATATTATGACCCCTATCAGCAAAACTGGAACCATGATAAGGGCCGTGTCTGCTTCGTAAGAAAGATAGACTCCGAACTCTTTAAACCACAGACCAAAGATTGAAAGTATACCCCTCGTTAATAGGTCAAATAAATCAACTTATTGTAAAGTATACTTGACATATAGTTCCATTATATGTAAACTGAAGTTGTGATTTTAGAGAGAGAAATATTCAAAGAAATTAATTCATATATTGAAGCATCTGAAGCCATCATAGTGACGGGCATGCGACGTACTGGTAAAACAACGCTACTTCAATATATTTATGATGGTATTAACTCTTCCAATAAAATTCTTCTTGATCTAGAAAACCCAATAAATCGCAGATATTTCGAAGAATTTGATTATGAAAGAATAAAAACTTCACTGGAAGTCCTTGGATTGGATTTTAGAAAAAAGCCATATATTTTTCTTGATGAGATCCAGATGGCAAAAAATATTCCTTCTGTTGTCAAGTACTTTATAGATCATCACGAAAGTAAATTTTTTCTTACGGGTTCCGCCAGTTATTATCTAAAAAATTTATTCAGTGAGTCTCTTGTCGGCAGAAAATATATTTTTGAATTATTCCCGCTGACTTTTAGAGAATTTATCATATTTAAAGGAAGCAAGGTTCAGTTACCTAAGAGCGATGTTGATATTCCACAACCTATTTTTGAAAATATTTCAAGATTTTATGACGAATATATTTCTTTTGGTGGTTTTCCTGAAGTTGTTTTAAAAGAAAGTTTCAACGATAAAAAAAGAGCGCTTGAAGATATATTTACGTCGTATTATCAGATGGAAGTAATGCAGCTCCGAGATTACAGAAAGAATGTTGCAATAAGAGATTTGATGATTCTATTAATGCAGAGGGTTGGCTCAAAGCTTGATATATCTAAATTATCACGAGAATTAGGGATCTCAAGACAATCAGTTAATGAGTATGTTACATTTCTTGAAGGCACATATTTTATAAAGACCATAAGACCGTTCAGCATGAGCAAGGATACAGAAATAAGAAAAACACCAAAGGTTTATCTTTGCGATTCAGGTTTGGCTAATAATTTTGCTAATTTAAGTCAGGGAAGTATATTTGAAAATAATGTCTTTCAGAACCTGAATGCAAAAGGAGAATTAAATTATTATCAAAGAAAAAGGGGAGTGGAAATAGATTTTATTCTAAATAAACAAATTGCGTACGAAGTAAAAATAACACCAACCAGATCGGATTTAATGAAATTAGAAAGAATAAGCAAGGAATTGGGATTGAAAGAATATAAACTGATTTCAAAAAATTACTCCGCTATTGATAATGTGATTTTTGGGTTTCTAATTTAGTTACAACCTGGAGAAATATTGAGGGCACTGGTTACTGGCGGGTCGGGATTCATCGGCTCACATTTGATTAACCACCTTATATCTAAGAATTATAAGATTCGCGCAATCGTAAGGCGCAAAAGTTCTGCGGAGATTCTTGAAAAAATTGGATGCGAAGTGATGATCGCGGATATCAAGGATTCAGCAAGCCTGAGTGGTGTGATGGACGGCATCGATTATGTATTTCACCTTGCTGGTGAGATTACCTCAAGGAACAAGAAAATGATGTGGTCATCAAATGTGGTTGGCACCGAAAATTTGCTTAAAGAATCTTTGAAATCAAAGATAAAGAGGTTTGTATTTGCAAGCTCTATTTCTGTGATGGGATCTACTGGAGGTTTGGTTGCTGATGAGGATATTGCGGCAGCTATCCCTAAAAATGACTTTTATTCCGTAACAAAATTGGAAGCAGAGAAGCTGTGTCAAAAATATTTCAAAGATCATAATGTCCCTGTTGTGATATTACGGTTTCCAGGTATGTATGGCCAGAATAA
>Ga0315282_10008592_pt1 | contig 16491 bp, 8 predicted proteins | sample YL17G07_20_MG_FD_203693 | JGI IMG/M metagenome (GOLD analysis project Ga0315282, IMG submission 203693) | Sediment microbial communities from Yellowstone Lake, YNP, Wyoming, USA - YL17G07_20 | ecosystem: Environmental > Aquatic > Freshwater > Lake > Sediment | place: USA: Wyoming | collected...
CAACTCGGCCGTCAAGTTCGCCGCCTCCACCTTCGAGGCCGTGGTGGCGATTGCCGTCATCTCGCTCCTGGCCCACAAGTTGAGCCTCGAGGAGTTCGGCCGCTACTCCTTAGTCGTCGCCTTCACGGCCATCACCCGCTTCCTGGCCGGGATGGGTGTCCCCATCATTGTCACCCGCGAGATCGCCCGCGACCCCGAGGCCACCCCGACCATCTACGCCTCGGCCCTGGTCCTGCACATCGCCCTGGCCGCCGGCTACCTCGTCGCCATGACCGGGGCGGTGATGATCTGGAGCCGCGATATCGACATCATCGTCTCCACGGCCCTGTGTGCCGCGGCCATCAACGCCGACTTCTTCGCCCGGCTCTTCGGGGCCGTCTTCAAGGGCTTCGAGCGGATGGAGTACGAGGCGATCACGACGGCGGCCTGCTCGGCCACGTATCTGGCGGGCACCCTCTACGTCGTCTGGTACCGCCCCACGCTGGTCGCCATCTTCGCCGCTCTGCTGCTCTCCAGCCTGGTCGACGCCGCCCTCGGCTACTGGTTCCTGGTGCGCCACTTCGTCCGGCCCAGGCTGCGCGGCCACTGCGGGATGTGGAAGCGGCTGCTCAAGGAGGCCTACCCGGTGGGGCTGCGGCGGATCCTGCGCGTCATCAGCTACCGGGTGGACACCCTGCTGCTGGTCGCCATGCGGGGCAACGTCGAGGCCGGCCTCTTCCACGCCGTCTACAAGATCGTCAACGGGTTCGCCTATCTCGCCGAGACGGTCGTCCAGGCGGTCTACCCGATGCTCTCCCGCCAGGGGGCCGGGGGCAGCTCCCACGACACCTACCGGCTCACGCTCAAGTATCTGATCATACTAAGCTTGCCCCTCATCATCGCCTTCGCCTTCTTCGCCGAGCCCATCATCAGGCTGGTCCTGGGGGCGAAGTTCGTCTCGGCCTCCTGGGCCATGTCGGCCCTGGGCGGGGCGCTCGCTCTCCTCTTCATCTCCACGCTCCAGGAGCGTATGCTGATCGCCCACGGGCGGCAGACGGCCTCGAGCGTCATGACGGCCGTCTCGGTGGCCATCCTGATCGCCCTCGACGCGACCCTCATCCCCCGCTATGGGGCCGCGGGGGCGGGTGTGGCCACGCTGGTGGCCGAGGCGGTGCTGCTCCTGCTCTACCACGTCTATATCCGGCGGCAGGTCAACCGGCAGGAGGTCTTCGGTGAGGCCCTCCGCCCCCTGGCCGCGGCCGCCGTGGCCTGTTTGGCGCTCCTTGGCCTCGGGACGGCACGGCCCCTGCTAGGGGCTATTGTCGGGTCCGTGGCCTACGCCGGCGCCCTGTTCCTGCTCGGGGCATTCCCGGCCGGGGAGCTGGCCGTGATGCGCGAGAGCATGAGGCGGCGGCCCCGGCGCGTCCCGGCGGGCAACGCAACTAGGTGAGGTTAAATGAATAATAATTCCAAAGTCTTCATTCTGGGGCTGGACGGAGCCACCTTCGACATCCTGCTGCCCATGGCCGCTCGGGGCGAGCTGCCCAACCTGGCCGCCCTGATGAAGGACGGCGTGCGCGCCCCCCTCAACTCGACCATCTTCCATCACTCGGCCCCGGCCTGGACGTCCTTCGCCACGGGCAAGAACCCCGGCAAGCACGGCATCCTGGGCTTCACGCGCATCATGTCGGGCACCTACCAGCTCGCCCTGGTCAACGGCACCGACAACGCCGAGCCGACCATGTGGGAGGTCCTGAGCCGCCACGGCAAACGGGTCATCGTCAACAACATCCCCATGACCTACCCGCCCAAGCCGGTCAACGGCTTCCTCGTGAGCGGCCTCGATACCCCGAGCCTCACCTCGCCCTTCACGCACCCCCCGGAGCTGCGCGAGGAGATCCTGCGCGTGGCCCCCGACTACAAGATCAACCTCCACCTGGGCGGCTACCTGACCAGCGACCGCCGGCGGGTCAAGGCCCTCAAGATACTCTCGGACTCTATCCAGGCGCGGGCCAAGGTCCTGCTCTACCTCATGGGCAAGTACGACTGGGACTTCGGCGCGGTGCGCTTCAACAGCCCGGACAACGTCCAGCACCAGTACTGGAAGTTCATGGACGAGTCGCACCCGGAGCACGACCCGCGCTCGGCCAAGGAGCTGAAGGAGGCCATCGGCAGCATCTACCGCGAGCTAGACGGCGTGGTGGGGCGCATGCGGACGGCCGTGGGGCCCGAGGGGACGCTGCTCGTCATGTCCGACCACGGCGCGGGCCCTCGCACCGGCAAGTCGGTCTACCTGAACGAGTGGCTGCGCAGCCAGAACCTCCTGGCCAGGGTGGGCGGCAAGAAGAAGGGCGGCCTGCGGCGCATGGTCGATGACGCCACGCATGCCGCGAAGGGCAAGACCATCTCCTTCCTGCTGCGCACGCTGCCCCCCGAGGCCAAGAACGCCATCCTCAAGTTCTTCCCCCAGGCGGCCTCGAAGACCGCCACCTACCTGCGCTTCTCGGGCATCAACTGGGCCCAGACCAAGGCCTTCGTGGGCGAGGTCGAGGGCATCCGCATCAACCTGGCCAGCCGCTACCCCGAGGGCTCGGTGCCGGACTCCGAGTACGAGGCGCTGCGCAGCCGCATCATCGACGAGGTGGTCAAGATCACCGACCCGGAGACCAATGAGCGCGTCTTCAAGGTGGTCTGCCGCAAGGAAGACGTCTTCTCGGGGGGCGCGGTGGCCGACTTCCCCGACATAGTGGTCATCCCGCGCGAGGTCTACAACATGTCCCCGCGCTTCTTCCGGGGAAATGAGCGCCACGACGGCTTCGTGGTCAAGGACGAGCACTGGCGCAAAATTTCGGGCTCGCACCGCCAGCACGGCATCTTTATCATGGCCGGGCCGCACTGCCGCAAGGGCGAGGTGCTGCCCGTGGCCGAGATACTCGACATCTTCCCCACGGCCCTCTACCGCATGGGGCTGCCAATTCCCGATGACGTCGACGGCAAGGTGATAGAGGCGGCCTTCGAGCCGGAGTTCCTGGCGGCCAACCCCATCCGCGTGGCCAAGTCGGCCGGGGGCGGCAAGCGGGGGCAGGGCGACATCTACAGCGAGGACGACGAGTCCAAGCTCATCGACAGCCTGCGCGGCCTGGGCTACATTGACTGAGCCGGCCCCCCAGAAGGTCTTCAGCCTCGGTCTCGACGGGGCCACCTTCGACCTCATGGAGCCGTGGGCGAGGGCGGGCTACCTGCCCAACCTGCGCGCCTTCATGGATCAGGGGGTGCGGGCCACCCTCAACTCGGTCATCCTGCCCTTCACCCCGCAGGCCTGGGGCTCCTTCATGTGCGGGGTCAACCCCGGCAAGCACGGCGTCTTCGGCTTCAAGCAGAAGCTGCCGGGCGGCTACAGCTTCCAGCTCGTCAACAACAGCAGCCTGCGGACGAAAACGCTCTGGCGGCTCCTCTCCGAGCAGGGCAAGCGGGTGGTGTTGGTCAACATCCCGATGACCTTCCCGGTCGAGGAGGTGAACGGCATCCTCATCGGGGGCATGGACTCGCCGGGGATCGACTCGGACTTCGTCTACCCGCCCGCATACAAGCGCGAGCTGCTTGCGGCCTCCCCCAACTACGTCATCCACCTGCACGTGGGCGCGGGCTACCTCGACACCGACCCCAAGCGCCACCGGGGCCTGGCCGGGCTGCTCGAGATGGTCGAGGCCAGGGAGCGGGCCATCCATCACCTGCTCGACACGCAGGAGTGGGACTTCTTCGCCCTCAACTTCGCGGCCATCGACCAGGTGCAGCACCACTTCTGGAAGTATATGGGCACTGAAGGCCCCTTCAGCGACGCCGTGCTCAAGGTCTACCAGCGGGTCGATGAGGCGGTAGGGCGCATCTCGGAGCGCCTTGGGCCCGACGTCTTGCAGCTCGTCATGTCCGACCACGGGGCAGGGCCGGCCTCGGACTGGGTCGTGTTCATCGACGAGTGGCTGCGGAGCCACGGCCTGCTCCGGTTCAAGGTGGCGAAGGCGAGGGCGGGGCTGCGCCAGGCGGCAGACTTCGGGCTGGGGCTGCTCTCGCGAAAATTGGCCTCGGGGGCCAAGGACTTCCTCATGCGCCGCTTCCCGGGCCTGCGGGCCCGCACCCAGGGCTTCGTGCGCCGCTCCCTGATCGACTGGGAGACGACGAAGGTCTACTCGGGCGAGCACGCGGCCACGCTGCGCGTCAACCTCAAGGGGCGCGACCCGCAGGGGGTGGTCGAGCCCGCCGATTATGAGCGGGTGAGGGATGAGGTCATCAAGCTCTGCGGCAGGCTGCGCGACCCCAAGACCAATGAGCCGATTATCGAGCGCACCCTGCGCCGCGAGGAGGTCTACTCCGGCCCGAACATAGAGGACGCCCCCGACCTGGTCATGTGCCCCAAGGACTTCGCCCACCAGGTGCGCGGCGGCCCCTTCCCCCGGGACGGCCGCTACCGCGAGGTCGTCTCGCCCAAGAGTGACAAGGACTTTTTTACCTGCGGCGTCCACCGGCTGAACGGCGTCTTCATGGCCAGGGGGCCGCGGGTGAAGCGGGGGCTCCACCTTGCGCCGATGAGCATCCTCGACCTCTTCCCGACGATCCTCTACGGCCTCGACCTGCCGGTGCCGCACGCGGCCGACGGCAAGGTGGCGGAGAAGATCTTCGAGGAGGACTTCCTAGCCCGTCGACCAGTGCGCTACGTCGACTACGACCTCGACCGCCACGCCGCTCCGGGGGCTGCCTCCTACGGCAGCGAGGCGGAGACCCAGACCATCGAGCGGGCCCTCAAGGGGCTCGGCTACCTGGACTGAGCGGCCATGGCCAGGTTCGCCATACTCGGTGCCGGCCTCTCGGGGCTCTCCGTCGGGCTGGCCTTGGCCAAAGGCGGCCACGAGGTGGTCTGCCTCGAGCGCGAGCCCGAGGTGGGCGGGCTGGCCAGGTCGTGGCGCACGCAGGGGTTTACCTTCGACTACGGGCCGCACTTCCTCTTCGGCGACCAGGCCCTGCCGCTGCTGGGGCGCCTCACCCCCGGCCTCGAGCTGGCCCCCATCCGGCGCGACGCCGAGCGGATGTTCTTCAAGGGCCGCTACTTCAAGTTCCCCTTCCAGCCCAAGGACCTGCTGCTCAACATGCACCGCGGCGCCCTCCCCGGCGTCCTCCTGCAGCTCCTGGGCAAGCAGCTCTCGGGGCGCAAGGGCAGCGGGGCGAGTGTCGAGGAGTGGGTCGTCGAGGGGGTGGGCAGGCGGCTCTACGACTACATCTCGCTCGCGGGCTACATCGAGAAGCTCTACGGTCTGCCGGCCACGCAGATTTCGCGCGACTGGGGCATCCAGAAGCTGAAGTTCCTCTCGCGGTGGCGCGACGCCGGGCTGCTCACCCTGGCCGCGCGGGCCTGGGGCGAGGGCAGGCGCGTGCAGGCCTACCCCGTCTCCTACCCGCCCCAGGGCATCGACCGCATCGCCCAGGCGCTGGCCAAGAGCTTCGAGGCCGCCGGGGGGCGCGTCGCCCTCGGCGCCGAGGCGCAGCAGGTGGACAGCACCAAGCCGGCCGTGGCCTACCTCCAGGGTGGGGCCAGGCAGGAGCTTGCCGCCGACCTCGTCATCTCGACCATCCCCGTGACCACGCTCGCCGGCCTGCTTGCGCCGGCCGCCCCCGAGGGCGTGCGGCAGGTGAGCGCGGAGGCCTTGCGCTACCGCAGCGTGGCCCTGCTCTTCATCCGCCTGGAGGCCGCCGAGGCCGCCCCCCACCAGTGCATCTACTTCACCGAGCCCGGGGCGAGCTTCCGGCGCATCACCGAGTTCAGGCGCCTGAGCGCGCAGTTGGCCCCCGAAGGCAAGACCTCGCTGTGCGTCGAGCTGACCTTCAGCGAGGGGGACGCCGACTCTCAGTTGAGCGACGCGGGGGTCTTCGAGCGCACGGCTCATGAGCTGGCCGCCCTGAAGCTGCTCGACCCTGGCCGGGTGGCCGGCTACGACGTCCTGCGCCTGCCCCATGCCTACCCGGTCTACAGCCTGGGCTACGGCGCCGGGTTGAAGGGGCTGCTGGGCTGGCTCGCCGGCGTGGGCAAGGTGCTCAGCATCGGCCGCCAGGGCCTCTTCCACTACAACACGATGGCCAACTCGGTCATGGAGGGCTACGGCGCCGGCGAGAGGCTGGCCGAGCTGCCCGCCAGCGGCTGGGCGGGGCTGGTGCGCGACACCTACGCCGCGCGGCTGGCCAAGTACGGGGGGGCCGCGGGGTGATGGGCAGGTGGCCCATAAGCGTGCGGATGCTGCTGTGGGGCGCGCTCATCGTGTGCGAGGTGGCCGCCGGGCTCTCGCTCCTCATCCTGCCCGACCCCACCTGGGGTTTCCTGCTGGCCGCGGTCGTGCCGGTCCTGATGCTGCTCTACGCCAAGCCGCTGCTGGGCTACATGTTCATGATCTTCTTCCTGCCCAACTACGGCATCAACCTGTTCAACGTCTCCGCCACGGCCGACGTCAGCCTGATGGAGCCGGCCGTCGCCATCGCCTGCCTGAGCTGGTTCCTGCTGTGCGTCAAGCAGGGGCGGCTCAAGCTGAGCTTCACCGGCCTCGACCTGCCCATCTTCGCCATCTTCATCTGGGCCGGCATCTCGATCCTCTGGGCGCCGGGCGCCTTCCGCAGCGCGCAGCAGATCATCAAGATCATGATCGTGCTGACCGTCTACTTCCTGAGCGTCCAGATGGTCAACAGCAAGAAGGACCTGCGCTGGGTGCTGGGCGCCTGGATCGCCCTGTCGATCGTCGTCTCGGTGGTGGGCATCTACCAGGTCGTCACCACCGGCCTGCACGCCTCGACCCAGTACGTTTATACGGAGGCCTACACGAAGATCCACCGCGACGTGCGCACCACCTCGCTCTTCGAGGGCTCGGACATGGCCGCCTTCCTGCTCTCGATGGCCGTCGTCTACGGCGTGACGCGCTACACGACCCTGGAGCCGGGGGGCTGGCGGCGCTTCACCTGGTTCCTGATGCCGCTCTTCATGTTCACCCTGGTGACGACCATTTCGCGGAAGAGCTACCTCGCCACGGCGGTGGCCGTCGTCTACCTGTCGTACTCCTCGGCGAAGATGCGCAAGGCGATCATGAGTGTGGCCCCGGTGCTGGGGCTCGCGGTCGCTGTGATCCTGGCCGGGGCGTTCTCCGCCGCCATCATGGAGCGGCTCCAGTCCTTCCTCCTGCCTCCCCAGGAGGCCATCCCCAACCGCTACGAGACCTGGAACTACGGCATCGGCTTCTTCTTCGACTCGCCCCTCATCGGCAACGGCCTGGGCTCCTTCTTCGTGCTGGCCACGCTGGCGCAGTCGCCCCTGGTCTTCCCGCACAACTTCTACCTGTTCATCCTGGTGGAGTTCGGCGTCGTCGGCATGGCTCTCGTCCTGCTGTGGGGCTACCAGTTCTTCTCCAGCTTCCGGAAGTACCGCCACACCATCGCCGAGGACGAGACCTATCTGCTGGCCACGGGCCTCACCGCCGGGGCCATCGTCATCGTCCTGCACGCCTTCTTCCGCTCCTTCAGCCTGACCGACCCGACGTTCTGGGGCTACTTCGGGATGACCAGCGCCTTCCTCAAGGTCTACCCACCCAAGGCTGCCGAGTCCCTCGCGGCGAGCGAGGAGGTCAGCCTGCCAGATGCGGCCGCGCGCCTTACCATTTAAGCCCGGCCTGGCTGCGGCCGCACTGGGCCTGGCCACCTTTACCCTAGCCACTTTGGCCGTGGCGGCCCCCAAACCGGCCACCGATGCGGCCGGCCTCCAGAGGTTCGACACGCCTGCGCCCGTCTGGTCGATGGCGCCCCTGAAGAGCGGCCTGGCCCTGGGCGAGCTGCCCCGGAGCGTGGTGGTCGCCTCGCGCGAGGGCAAGGCGCTGCGAAGCTTTGACGTCGGCGGCCTCCCCCTGGCCCTGGCGGTCGGCCAGCTCTCGCCGGGAGGGCCGGAGGTGATCGCCGTGGCCGCGCAGGACGCCGCGGGCAGCCTCTACTGCCTGGCCAACGACCCGGCCGGTCTCAAGCTCCTGTGGAAGTTTTCCGCCGCGAGCCCCTTCCTGTCGGTGGCCGTCGGGGACATCGACGGCGACGGCAAGCCGGAGGTGGCCGCGGGCTCCTATGCCGGGCTGCTGTGCGTGTTGGACTCCGCGGGCAGGCTCAAGTGGCAAGCCACGTTAGATGAGTCAAGCGCGGTGAGTGCCGTGGCCATTGGCGACCTGGACGGCGACGGCCGCGCCGAGGTCGTGGCCGGGACGACCGACAGCGGCATCTTTGCCTTCGACGGGGCCGGGAAGCGCCTCTGGAGAGTCGGCACGGAGCTGCCCGGAATGAGGATGAAGAAGGAAGGGCTGCTCTGGGTGCGCACCCTGCGCGTCCTGGACGTCAACGGCGACGGCAGAGCCGAGGTGGTCGCCGGGAGCCGTCCCAGCGGCATGGTCACGGTGCTCACCGGCGACGGCAAGCTACTGTGGCGCCGGAACTTCCCCGACATCGCCAACCGCTGGACGACGGCCTTCGTCGAGCCCGCCGACCTGAACGGCGACGGCAAGCCCGAGCTGGCCTGCCTCCTCCAAGGGATAATCCTTAAAGGAGGCAAGGGCACGACGCCGGTGCTGGTCCTGGGGCCGCAGGGCGAGCGCCTGGCCGATTCCTTCCCCAAGGTCAGCCTGGTCTGCCTGGGCTCGGCCGATCTGGAGGGCAAAGGCCGCCGCACGCTACTGCTCGGCTCCGCGACCCGGGGCACCGGCTACTGGGCGGTGCGCTACGGCGCGGCTCCGGCCCCCTTCGAGCTCCCCCGGCCCCAGGACGCGCTCGACGCCCTCGTGGCCGCGGTAGGCAAGATGCCATCCAAGATACCATCCAAAATGCCATCAATGATGCACCCGGCCAAGGGTGCGGCAGCGGCCGAGGCCCGGCCCATCCACGTCCTGGTGCCCTTCAGGTTCAAGGGCATCGACACCCAGGCCGCCTCGCTGGGCCGCTTCCTGAAGGGGATCGAGGCCCCCAACCTCAAGTTCGAGCTGATGATCACCACGGCCTACGAGGCCAAAGGGAAGGCGCGGGACGGCTACCGGCCACCCGCCTCGGCCAGGCGCGGGGGCAGGAACCTCTACAGCCGCGACCAGCTCGTGGCCGGGGCGAGGACGCTGGAGAAGCTCAAGGTGCCCTTCTACTTCCAGGTGGCCAAGATATGCCTGCCCTGGATGCGCCCCTCGACCTGCGAGGCGATCCTCGAGGCCGCCCCCACGCAGTGCCGCGGCTTCCTGGTCAACGAGAACGCCCCGACCAGGGCGGGCAAGTTCGACCGCTACGTCGCCTTCGCCGGGGAGGTCATGGACGCCTGCCACCGCCACGGCGACAGGAAGTTCGTCATGGACGAGTACCTCAACTTCTGGAGCGCCGTCCCGGCCGATCCGCGCTACCTCGCCGCCCTCTTCAAGCCGGCCTACCGCAACGTATTGGTGCCCATGCACAAGACCACCCAGCTCGTCGCCCCCGAGCAGATGATGGGCATGATCGTCGGGCTGTGGAAGTCGGGCACCGTGGCCGAGTGGGGCTACTGCGCCGAGGACGACGCCTGGAAGTGGGAGGCCATCTTCATGAATCCGCCCCATGACGCCACCCTGCGCATGGAGGCCATGGCGGCGGCCCTCGGGGCGACCTACTTCCGCATCGAGGAGAACCGCGAGTTCATCGCGCAGGTAGCTGGCGGCTGGGCCCTCGAGGAGGGCACGCCCCGCCACCGAGGCCTCTTCCACGAGCTGGTCCGCAAGGGGGCCGTCCGGCCCGCCCAGGACGCCTCCGAGCTGGTCGTCTCGCCGCTCGTGCTCAGGAAGGCCGAGACGGGGTTGGACGGCCGCTACGGCCACAACGACTACTGGCAGCACGCCCCGGAGCGGCGCGGCCTGTGGGGCAACGGCACCCTGCTCCAGAGTGTCCGGGACGACTACCCGTTCGCATATCTGTACGACATGCGCTATGGTTACGACGGCCTCTTCCCGGAGACCCCCTACGGCTGGGTGGCCGTGCTGCCCCCGGGCCCGGGCGTGGCCATCCCGGGGACCAAGGCGGCCTGGACCCTGGCCGGGGATTGCGCGACACCCGAGGGCGGCCAAAAGCTGTGCGGCGGCAAGGTCCGCGAGGGCCTGCTGGCGAGTGCCAAGGCGGCGGCCGAGGGGCTCCCCTTCAGTGAGGTAGCCTCGGCCGAGGGTTGCACGACCATCATTCGGGCAGGGCAGGGGGGCTACACGCTCTACCTGCTGGACCCGGGGCAGCTTGAAATCAAGGAGCGGCAGGTGGCCCTCCGGGTGGCCCACCCCGAGTCGCTGGCCTCCGTGACCGACGCCGTTAGTGGAGAAAAGCTCGCCGTGGCCGACAAGATGATCAAGGTCACTATCCCGGCCGGCACCCTGCGCGTGCTGGAGGTGCGGCTGAAGGCCCCCGGCGCGGATACTAAAAAGAACAACAAATGAAAATACTTACGCTTAATCCACCCTTCAAGCCGAAGTTCTCGCGCTCCCAGCGCAGCCCCGCCGTCATCAAGAGCGGCACGATGTACTACCCCCTCTGGCTGGCCTACGCCACCGGGGTGCTGGAGCAGGCCGGCCACGAGGTCAGGCTGATCGACGCCCCCGCAAGCGGCCAGGACATGGCCTCAGTCGAGGAGATCGCCACCGGCTTCCGCCCCGGCCTGATCGTCCTCGACACGAGCACGCCGAGCATCCACTCCGACCTCCGGGTGGCCGAGCGGCTCAAGGAGCTGCTGCCGGAGGCGTTCATCTGCCTGGTGGGCACGCACGTCTCGGCCCTGGCCGCCGCCACACTCGCCCTCTCGGGCGCCCCCGACGCCGTCGCCCGGCATGAGTACGACTACACGGTGCGCGACCTGGCCGCCCTCCTGGCCACTTCTCCGCAGCCGGGCCCCGAGGCCCTGGCCGAGACCCCCGGCTTGAGCTTCCGGACGCCTGCGGGCATCCGCGAGAACCCCGACCGGCCCTTCATCGAGGACCTGGACGCCCTGCCCCTGGTGAGCGAGGTCTACGCCCGCCACCTGGACATCAAGAACTACTTCTACTCGATCACCCAGTACCCCGAGGTGACCATCGTCACCGGCCGGGGCTGCCCGCACCGCTGCACCTACTGCGTCTACCCCCAGACGATGTTCGGCCGCCGCTTCCGCCACCGCAGCCCGGAGAGTGTCCTGAGCGAGTTCCAGTTCATCAAGCGGCAGTGGCCGGAGGTGAAGGAGCTCTTCATCGAGGACGACACCCTGAGTGTCAACCGCCCCTATTGCCGCACCCTGTGCCGCCTGCTGGCAGAGCAAGGGCCGGGGCTGCCCTGGACGGCCAACTCGCGGGCCGACGTCGATCTGGAGACCCTCCAGGCGATGAAGGAGGGGGGCTGCCGCCTGCTGTGCATCGGGGTGGAGAGCGGCGACCAGGGGATCCTCGACAACATAAACAAGGCCTTGAGGCTCGAGCAGGTCGAGGAGTTCGTGGCCAATGCCCGCCGGGTGGGCATCCTCGTCCACGGCTGCTTCATGGTCGGCAACCGCGGCGAGACGGCCGAGACGATGGCACGGACGCTGGCCTTCGCCAAGAAGCTGCGCCCCGACACCGCCCAGTTCTTCCCCATCATGGTCTATCCGGGGACCGAGGCCTATCAGTGGGCCTCGCAGAATAACTACCTGACCACGCGCGACTTCTCGGAGTGGCTGACCGAGGAGGGGCTGCACAACTGCGTCGTCTCCACCCCGGCCCTCTCCAACGACGACCTGGTGGCCTTCTGCGACTACGCCCGGCGCTCCTTCTACCTGCGCCCCTCCTACGTCCTCTCCAAGATGGGCCAGGTGCTGACCCACCCCCGGGAGGCCCGCCGGGTGCTCAAGGCCTCGCGCACCTTCCTGCGCTACCTCCTCAAGGGCAGCGACCGGTCGGGGGCCTGCGGCTGCAAGAGGTAGAGTGGTGGCAGGGCTGGTCTCGGTAATCATCCCCACCTACAACAGCGCGGCGAGCCTCAATCGTTGCCTGGGCGCCCTGGTCGCCCAGAAGGCTCCCGTCCCGGTGGAGGTCGTCGTGGTCGACGACGGCAGCACCGACGATACGGCGGCCGTGTGCGAGGGCAGGGCGGGGGTGCGCTACGTCCGCCAGGAGAACCGGGGGCCGGCCGCGGCCAGGAACCTCGGCGTGCGCGAGGCCAGGGGCGAGATCGTCCTCTTTACCGACGCCGACTGCGAGCCCGAGCCCGACTGGGTGGCCCAGATGGTCGCCCCCTTCTCTGAGGAGGGCGTCATCGGGGTGAAGGGGGCCTACCGCAGCCGCCAGCGTGAGCTCGTCGCCCGGCTGGTCCAGCTCGAGTACGAGGACAAGTACCGGCATCTCGCGCGCTTCCGCTACATCGATTTCATCGACACCTATGCCGCGGGCTACCGGCGGGGCGTCTTCCTGGCCTGCGGCGGCTTCGACGAGCGCTACCGCACGGCCTCGGTCGAGGACCAGGAGCTCTCCTTCCGCCTGGCCGAGGCGGGCCACAAGATGGTCTTCAACCCGCGGGCCGTCGTCTGGCACACGCACGTCCCGACACTCGCGGGCTACCTGCGCAAGAAGTACAAGATCGGCTTCTGGAAGAGCTTCCTGCTGCGCCGCCACCCCAGCCGCCTCAAGGGCGACACCCACACGCCGCTGACCCTGAAGCTCCAGGTCGCCCTGGCCCCGCTGCTCCTGGCCGCCTGCGCGGGGGGGCTGCTCCTCCGGCCTCTGTGGGGGGTAGCCGGGGCGCTGCTGGGCGTGTCGCTGGCCTGCTCGCTGCCCTTCGCCCGCTTCGCCTGGGGGCGCGACCGCGCGGTGGCCCTGGCCTCGCCCGCCGTGTTCCTGGGCCGCTCGGTTGCCCTGGCCGCTGGCCTGATCGGCGGGGCGCTGCGGCCGCCCGCAACGGCTACCCAGGAAGGGCCCGCCTGCCGCACCACCACCTGAGCCTCCACCAAAATAGCGCCCTCCAAGATAGCACCCTTGCAAGTAACCCTTTTCTCATAAGCAAGCCCTTGACGCCTCACTGGAGGGGCGCTACCCTGCGCCCGCCTTTGAGGGCACGTCACCGGTGCGCCGGGCCCGTCCCGGATCAGCAAGTCAACCCTCCAGGTAGTCCGCGGGGAACCCCATGCCCCGATGCGCCACTCATGTCACAACGCCACAAGCTGCCGGCCTTCGGTCCCGGTGCCTGCCGCGCCAGAGGCTCCCGCAAGACCACGGGCATATGAGAACCCTTAGGCAACCCCCTGGTGGGCAAGTTACTGTAATCGCTAGGCATCGGCGGGAACGCCCAGCGGTTTTGCTTGACTTTTGCCTACGCGGGGCGTATATTGCCTTCGTTCATATGAGCAACACCGTCCTGAAGCGCTCTTCCTCTTCGCACCTTTCCCGCGTCAACCCGTCTTGCCGCGCCGCCTCCGGTCGTAGCTGGAGGACCCCTGCGGCCATTACACAATCGTCTGAGCACCTTATTAGAGGTTACTACCGGCCCTTCTGCTCCGGTTGAGGACAGCGGTTCCGCCGTTGGACATCTAGCCGCAGGGTGCGTGCGAGCTGCGGAGGAGGCACCTGTATCGAGGTGACAGCTATGCAGGCCAATAGCCGGGCCCGCTCCGGGCGGCAGACGGGACGCAGCCTCGTCCATTGGCTGGTCCGTGGCGCCCTGGTGGTGGCCCTGAGCCAGACGCTCATGCCCGCCGCCTGGGCCAAGGACGCCCCCGCTGCCCCCGTGCTCCAGAGGTTCGACACGCCGGCCCCCGTCTGGTCGATGGCCCCCCTGAGGGACGGCTATGTGCTCGGCGAGGTGACGGGCCGGGTGGCGGTCGTCTCGAAGGACGGGGTAGAGAGGCGCAGCTACGATGTGGGCGGGCTCCCCCTGGCGCTGGTCGCCGGCCGGTTCTCCCCGGAGGGCCCGGAAGTAATCGTCGTGGCCGCCGAGGACGCCTCGGGGAGTGTGTACTGCCTGGCCAACGCCCCTGAAGGGCTGCGGCTCCTCTGGAAGTTCCCGGTCAATAATCCGGTCTTCTCCGTGGCCCTGGGTGATGTCGATGGCGACGGCAAGGCCGAGGTGGCCGCGGGCTCAAGCGCCGGGGTTATTCTGGTCCTTGACTCCACGGGCAAGCTCAAATGGAAGGTCAGCGTGGCCGACGACAGCTCGGTGGGCGCGGTGGCCATCGGGGACATCAACGGAGACGGCCGCGGTGAGGTAGTGGCTGGCACGTCCGACGACGGCGCCTATGCCCTCTCGGGGAGCGGGAAGGTGCTCTGGCACCTGGGCCTCGATCTGCCCGGCGTGACCTTCAAGCAGGAACAGTTCCATTGGGTATGTAGCGCCCATGTCTGCGACATCAACGGCGACGGCAAGGCCGAGGTGATCCTTGGCAGCCGGCCGTGCGGCATGGTCAGCGTGCTCTCCGGCGACGGCCAGGTGTTGTGGCGCAAGAAGTTCCCCGAGGTCGTCAACCGGTGGTCGACCGCCATGGTCGAGCCAGCCGACCTCAACGGCGACGGCAAGCAGGAGCTGGCCTGCCTCCTCCACGGGATCGTCTTGAAGGGGGCCAAGGGGACCTCACCCCTCCTGATCCTTGACTCCCAAGGTAACCTGCTCTCGGAGTCCTATCCCGAGGTCAACCTGGTCTGCGTGGGCTCGGCGCCGACTGCCTCGGGCCGCAGCGCGCTGCTGCTAGGCTCCCCCACGAGGGGCCACGGCTTCTACAGTGTGTCGTATCCGGCGGCCATTGCCCCGATCAGCCTGACGCGCCCGAAAGACAGCCTCGACGCCCTGGCGGCCGCCGTGGCGGCCATGTCGCCCCGGCCGGCGACGGCTGCGGCCAATGAGCACCCCGTCCGAATACTGGTCCCACTGCACTTCAGGCAGGTGCAGAAGAGCGCCCTGCCCCTGCGCCGCTTCCTGAACACCCTCGAAGGCCCAGGGCTGCGCTTCGAGTTCATGCTGAGCGGCGTTTTCCAGGAGCAGGGCAAGGGATTCCGCCCCCCCGAATCTGCCAAGGAAGAAGGGCGCGCTGCCAGCCGGGAGACGATCCTGGCCACGGCGCGCTACCTCGAGCAGCAGAGGCTCCCCTTCTACGTCCAGGTGGCCAAGGTGTGCCGCAACCTGATGCCGGTCTCCACCTGCGAGGCCGTCATGGAGGCCGCCCCCACGCAGTGCCTGGGCTTTCTGGGCAACGAGAACGCACCCACCCGAATCGCCACGTTCGAAGATTATGTGGTCTTTGCCGACCGCTTGATGGACGCCTGCCACCGCCACGGCGACAAGAAGTACGTCATGGACGAGTTCCGCAACTTCTGGAGCACGGTGCCGGCTGATCCCCGCTACTACGGCGCGCTCTTCAAGCCTGCCTACCGCAACGTGCTCGTGCCCATGTACAAGACCAACCAGTACTGCGCCCCGGAGCAGCAACTGGGGATGATCGTCGGGCTGTGGAAGGCGGGCGTGGTGGGCGAATGGGGTTGCTGCACCGAGGAGGACCTCTGGAAGTGGGGGGCGATCTTCATGAACCCGCCCCATGATGTCATCTTCCGCATGGACGTCACGGCGGCCCTCCTGGGCGCAACCTACTACCGGATCGAGGAGAACCGCGAGCTGATCGGTGCCAAGAGGAACACGTACTGGATCGAGGAGGGCGCCCGGCGACACCGGGACCTCTTCCACTCCCTGGTGCGCAAGGGCGTCATTGCCCCCGCCCAGCGGCCGGAGGAGGTGGTCGTCTCCCCCGTGGTGCTGAAGAAGGCCGAGGTGGGCCTGGAGCGGGAACGCGGGCTGCAGCACTCCAACTACTGGCAGCACGCCTATGAGATGAAGGGGCTGTGGGCCTTCCCCTGGGCGCTCCAGGCGGTGCGTGACAGCTATCCGTTCTCCTATCTGTATCAGATGCGCTTGGGCTGCGACGGCCTCTTCCCACAGACCCCTTATGGCTACGTGACCATCCTGCCAGCCCACCTTAGCGCGGTTTCCGGCTGGACCCTGACCCAGGACACGGCCAGGGGGCCGGACGGCAAGCCGGTGCCGGCGGAGAAGATCCGGGAGGCATTGCTCAAGGCATTCGAGGCGGGCTCGGCCGAGCTGCCCGCCACCGCCGAGGGCTGCCTGTGCGTGGCCCGGCGACGGGAAGGCGGGTACCGCATCTTTCTGCTCGACTCGGGGCAGCTCGATGTCAGCTCGCGCGAGGTCGGCCTGCGGCTCGCGCACCCTGAGACGGTCGCCTCGGTGATCGACGTCATCAGTGGGGAAAAGCTCCCCATATCGCAGGGCAAGGTTCAACTGCGGATTCCGGCCGGCACCCTGCGCGTCCTCGATCTGCGCTTGAAAGGGGCGGCTCCGTTGCCCGCGCCCGGGGCGTCCCGCGGCGGCAAGGTGTCCTGAAATTACTTGACTTAAGCCTTAAAAAGGCGCAACATAATGAGTATTCAAGTACCTCTTCGTCCCGCAGTCCTGTGCTCAGGGGTT
>Ga0315282_10008593_pt1 | contig 16490 bp, 18 predicted proteins | sample YL17G07_20_MG_FD_203693 | JGI IMG/M metagenome (GOLD analysis project Ga0315282, IMG submission 203693) | Sediment microbial communities from Yellowstone Lake, YNP, Wyoming, USA - YL17G07_20 | ecosystem: Environmental > Aquatic > Freshwater > Lake > Sediment | place: USA: Wyoming | collected...
TTCCTACTTCTCTTCTTGTCCGCCCTCATTTCACCTATTCCCCTGTTTCAGGCGGCGAAGGCGACTCCCTCAACTGACAGGGAGTCGCCCAGAGAAACAACCAGCACGTTACAACTCAGTCACTACAATGACAACCTATGGTCTCAAGAGGCAACGGCAACCCTAAAGATAATGCCCAGCCGACCTCCTGAACTCGCCCTTTTCTTACGGCCGGCCGCGCGCCGGCCATGCCAACATACCTTGCTCGAACCTCAAATGACTCACTCCAAATATATCACACTGTCGAGAATGGCGGGTGAGAACGTCCCCCCAGGGTTGTCTACTAATGGAGTTCCCGCTAACAGCTCTCCGTCGTCATTATAGACGACTGCTACAACGAAGTGGAACTTCCCGCGCTGATGGACAATCACTGGAGTGCCGTCGTCTAGAAGGCGTCTGACCATCTTCAAGTCATATGCTCGTGATATTCTTCCTTTGAAATGTAGACCATATACGTTGGCATAGTATGTCAGAGCTTCGGCAATCTGATCCTCACTCATTGGGAGGTTCGGATATCTTCGGTCCACATCTTTGAAGACCGGCCCAGCAACAACATAGAAATTCTCGCGAGGTGCGCGCGTAATACCGATCCTTAATATCGTCAAGTGTCTCTTGTAGTCGCTCTTCCTGAAGTAGTTGTAACCGCACGCTCGACATCGGCCAATGGATTTCCTCGAGACAGTCTTCATGCTTACCGTGGATAGATTTTGAAGAGTTTCAGTTTTAAGCTCTGGAGAGGTAGAATAGTGGTGTGGAGCTTATGGTCGAGCTGACCGAAGAACAAAAGAACAGGTTTCAAGCGTTAGCCAAAGAGTTTGATGAAAAGTACGTCAAGACCAGCTCAGGCAAGGCACATCTAGCATCATATGATAAAGAAAGGAAGGAAGTAGCAGAAGTATTCGGTCAAATCAAAGAAAAACATCGAAAAGCCAAGGATATTACAGAGGACGTGTTGAGACGCCTTCTGCCACACAGCAGCACAAAGTACACCAGAGAGAAAGGTTATCGAGCGAGCACTTGGCCAGCAATAACGAAGGACATTAAGACCTGGTTCGAGAACATTGGTTGGCAGAAGAAGGAAAATTGGCCGAAAGTCGCACAAGGCATTTTCAAGCTAGTAGATGGCCTGCTCACGGACAAAGACCCGAAACACGTAGGCGATTTTGTAAGGAGCGAATACAGCAAGGGATTCCAAGCCGGTATCATCTCACCGATATTATACTGCTTGAATCCAGCTTTTCTGGTTGTCAACGGCAAGACAGTCGACACAGTGAACTACCTCCTTGACCAAGAGGTTATTGACAACAGGCTGGAAAACTATCTTGAGAACGTCAAGCTAATCAATGATCTACTCAAGAAATCAGAAATCGATCTGTTCAAGTCATACGATAGCTTCGATGCTTTCTGTCATTGGATGTGTTCAAAGCGACTTGGCTACTATGCAAGACTGGAGAGGGAAACTGAAGAGGCACCGACCTTTGAAGAGAAGACCGAAATATCAAAACTAAGTCACTGGGACATCATGGGAATTCTCGTTCTGCTCGGAAACAGGCTAGGTTACAAGACCTATGCTGCAAATCCTTCGAAGAAGTACAAGGGTCAAAAGCTCGGAGACCTGGCTAGGCTGTCACGAGTTCCAGAAAAGTATCAGGGAATGAAAGACATAGGTAAGGTTGATGTCATATGGTGGGCTGAAAAGCCACCTTTCTTTCTTTTTGAAGTGGAAGACAAGGGAACAATGCGTGAAGCACTGCATCGTCTTTATCAGGCCTTAGGCTTAGAGGCGAGATTCCTCATAGTTTCTCCGGTGGAAAACCGTGCGAAGTTTGATAGATGGATCAACACTGAGCCCTACTCCGGTGTAAAAGAGAAGTATCAGTTCAAGTCGTACGAAGAGCTTGTGAAGTTTTTCGATGGAGTCGAAATCTATCACAAACTCCGAGAGAGTTTTCTAGGTAGATAGAATGATCGTCTACGGCAGGCAGTACGAACATCTCAAATGTCCGTTCTACGAGAAGGAAACCATTAGTTACATGATAACTCCAGGAGCAGTGAGCATCAGGCGGAAAGTCACGGCTTCGCTTCCAGACAGAGCTAGCATGCACAAGAGGCGCTCCAGTTCCATCCTTCACCGTGGTCCAAGGAATCGCTTTCAGACGTGTGTGTAAAGGCCCCTCCAGTAGTCACGCAATCTGCGACAAAACAAATTCGCGAGTTCTGAGCTGACGCGCGCTAGTAGGTTGAGTGGGCATCAAAAAAAAGAAACAAGAAAAGGAGGAGGAGCAATAACTCAGGGCGCATCGAGGAAGGCGTCTATTGGGGGAAGGCCATAGTGAGTTCTAGCTTTGAAGATCAGATCAAAAAGGCAAAGGAAAAGGAAGCATACTTATCATTTGAGTTTTACCACATCCTCAAAAATACTGTTTCCAGCGGCCTGATGTATGAGGGTTCTAGGACGGAGTTCAAAGAAGTAATTCCGGAGCTGCAAATCGGCGAGGAAAGGGCCGACTTGGTCGTGTTTGCTAGTAAGTATGGTAGATCTCTTGAACCATTCTTGGTCATAGAGACAAAAGTCAGAGCCTATGATAGACCGGGACCCTCGATGGCGAACGGTGTGAAGAAAGCGCTACATTATGCAACGAGACTGAATGCGACACTGGCACCTTTCTTTGCTGTCCACAATGGATGGGAACTAATGGTCTTTAGGAACACACCTCCCTATCTAGTCGGTGCATATGGATCAATAAAAGACGAGAATCAAGCGAGAAACCTTCTTGTGGGACTCGGAGAGTTCTCCTACACAAACAAGAAGGAATTGCTAGCTAGGTTGTCGAAACATCCGGACCAGGATTTCTTGATTAGACGCGTTATGCCCTCAGTTGCAAAGGCGCTGGCCAAGGAATCCTCGGAACTTGAGGCGCTTCTAAAATCGTGGAGAGAATCACTTTAGGACACGCACGCAGTTTTGAGAGGTTTTCTACAGAGCATTCACAGAGTGAGGAATCGGTTTCACGTGAGTGAAAACAAGCCCTTCATCCTTTTGTCATGTCACGCGCGCTGCTATGTCCTTCATTGATTTGGAAAGATAGTGCCATGTGACCAGTGATAGAAGCATAGCACAGTACACAGTTGCCACAACGTGCCAGAACTGCTCAGGCAAAATGATTGCACGTGTGTCTATCTCCATCGCAACTCCTTGGTCAAATATAGCTGAGGCTCTGACAATAGGAGTAACAATCTGTGTCTCGGTTCGAACATGAACCCTGACTGGTGACCCTCTAACGAGTCTAGGAAGATTTAGAAGCAGTGTCCTGTCATCCTTCATTCTCACCATTGCTGGGTCAATACTCTGAATCTCGCAGCTGAGGATCGGTCCTCTTGGATACGTCAGATAGGGCAAACTGGCTTGTTATGACAAGGACCTAGACCGTCTGACAGCGGTTGGCGGTCAATCTTCTGAATTCAAGAAAGCTTTTTCTGAGTCAACGCATTTGGCGTACACCATGTCCGATGTGTTTTCCAGAGAACTCAGAAGTCGAATAATGTCATGCATCCGTAGCAAGGACACTAAGTGTGAGTTGAGGTTGAGACACGCCCTTCGAAGTCTCGGACTACGGGGATACCGGATTCATGTTGGGAGCTTGATGGGAACACCCGATATCGTATTTTCGCGCCACAAATTGGCGATTTTTTGTGACTCGGATTTTTGGCATGGACGGAAGACTATCCCCCGGAGCAATAGAGAGTATTGGCAAAAGAAACTCCGCAGAAATGCTGAACGTGATGTCAGAGTAAACCGGTTTCTCAGAGCCAGGGGTTGGAGAGTGCTCCGCTTCTCTGAGACGGAGATCCTCAGCGATCCTGAAAGGTGTGCGCATCACATTCTGGTTCGTTTATCAGGTGCTCGGTAGCGGAACTAGCGCACGTTTCAACTCTTTCTGCTGTCCTCTGCATTCCATCAGCAGGAGGCAATCCTTTTTCCTAGCTTGTTTTCATGGGCTCGTAGTTTTTCCCATTCTCCCCCGAATGCAAAATACTGCAAGATTAGAGCACAGGTTCGACAAGACTTATTAGGTCAGCCAGTCTTGCCTCCACTTGAGAGAACCAACAGACCATGCATTTGAGTCAAATCTCGGAGGCACACACAAGAGAGTGTCGGGATGAGATGAAGAGGTCATTCCTTGAGTTCTTCGCTGGAATCGGTCTGATCAGAGTCGCCTTGGAGAGGCGAGGTTGGAAATGCCTCTTTGCCAACGACAACGACCTGGGAAAGACCAAGATCTACATGGACAATTATGGTATTGGAAGTATAGATACCAGAAGCATCGAGGAGTTGAGTGCAAGAGATGTGCCTAGTGCTACTCTGGCCACAGCATCCTTTCCGTGCCAAGATCTTTCTGAAGCCGGACCACGCCGAGGCATAGGCGGGCCTCGCTCGGCAGTGTTCTGGCATTTCGTTCGAATTCTTCGAGAAATGAGATCCACTCGTCCCCCCCTCGTGCTACTAGAGAACGTGAGAGGCTTCCTCACTGGCCAAGAGGGGCGCAATCTCAGAGTAGCCGTGAAGGCACTGAACGATTTGGGCTACGCATGTGATGTCGTTCTAGTTGATGCCAAGTACTTCGTCCCTCAGAGCAGGCCAAGAGTCTTCGTATCGGCCATTCAGGAAAGTGTTGCAAAAAGGGTTGCACCATCCGATGTTTGCGGTTTGAGGCATGACCATCCCTTTCGAACCAAGCAGATTCTGCGGCAGATCAACAGTTCTTCGAATCTCAAATGGTTGTTTCTGCAACTTCCTCCTGTTTCTCGACTAGGCGTGAAGCTAGAGCAAGTCCTTGATCCCCCTGAGAAAGTCCCATCAGATTATTGGTTCTCAAAGGAAGAAATTGAAAGACATCTGGCCATGATGCCGAGCAACCACAAGAAGAAGCTGGAATTGCTGCGTCTTCAAGGACGCTCTGCGGCAGTGACCATGTACAGACGCATCAGATCTGTCGGGCAGAGGGCTGAGTTGCGATTTGACGGGATCGCAGGTTGTCTCCGGACACCTAGGGGAGGCAGCAGCAAGCAATTTGTCGTCATATTGGACAAAGAAACGTTGAACATTAGAAAGCTTACCATCCCCGAAATGAGTAGATTGATGGGGTTGCCTGAGAGCTTCATTTTGCCCAACAAGTATCTCGCTGCATACAAGGCGCTCGGTGATGCAGTAGCTGTGCCAGCAGTCGAGTGGGTAGCTGACAGTCTGTTAGAGCCCTTGGTCCGACACGTGTGTCAGACTACGTCCTAAGCTTTTGATACGAAGTCCTTGACTCTAATGCTTCTGTCGTGCTCTATTTTTTCACAGAATTCTTCGTTGTAGACATCGATCAGATGACGCAGAAGTTCAATAGGCTTTGTGTTACTATCGACGACTGTTTCAGAGAACACCGTCCAAAAGTAGTCGTCTAGGTCCATCGCAAATGTGTTCTCTTTTTCATTGAGGTCTTGCTTCAGAGAAGGCTCGAAATCCAAGGCCAAAATGAACAGGGGATAGCCGTGCCTTCCATGCGCTGGCAATATCCTATCAACGCCGGAACGGTCCAGTGTCATTCCTTTGACCTCGAAGACTGCTAATACTTCTCCGTTTCTCGATATCCGAATGTCTCCCGGCACACCACTTTGTGCGTCGCCTGCATGAGTGCGTTTCGTAAGAATTTTCAAAGGCGTGGCGAAGCCTTGGTATTTCAGCCGAAGCAGGGCGTACACAAGTCCTTGTTGCACCTTGCCGGCAGTGGCATGGGTAGCTTGAGTTCTAAGTAGTTGGACTATCGATGCCTGTGCGCTGGATGCCAAAGGAAACTCAATCTCAGGCATTTCTAAATTGACTTTCTGCACGTAAAGGTCGGCACAAGCATTCAAGGCTCTCTTTAGATCATGAACAGGAATCTCGTTCACTAGCTTCAGAAATTCAATAATGTGTTTCTTTTTCTCAGGTTCCAGATCTCCTCGGATCGCCGTTGCTCCCCACAACGATGTTCTCCTAGCACCTCGCTCTTTGAGGAAGTCCCTGATTTTTTGACTGCGATAGCCTGGCGGCCTTTTGTTCGGGGTCAGTGGTGTTCCTCCGCTATCGAGGCGATGCCAGATTCCCGCCAACATCGTTTCTAGGTCTCCCATTCCCTTATCTAAGCACTCATTGAAGTGTCTCGTCAGAACTTCGACCTGATCCATGGCTTCCTTGTGTTAAGGTCGAGGATCGAGATTAAACTAGCGGTACTGGAGATGTCAATCAATCCCAGATTCTATCCAGTGAGCCCTTCAATACCGCTGGGGCAGAGCTGCCTTGTAACCATTAGGCAATCTTGAGCCGGCCTAGAGAGTCGAGGGGCATCATGCTCTGGGTAATGGGGCATAGGTCCGAGTTTCCTTGGCCGCAGCGAGCGGACTTGCATACAGATCACCCGAATGGATCCATTACGCTGAGATCTCCACCTGCTCTTAGATAGCCGTATGTTATGAGGGCGTACACGAAGGCGTGTAAGGCATCGTCAAGTTAGTCTTCAGGATGCGTATAGTGGCGATAGCGTTTGCCCGAGACACTCTCCTGAATTCCTTCTGTCATAGCTTCACCCGATTCTTCTTTGCGCAGAAATGACGACTTTACGAGTTACGTCATCGCAAGTATCGACTTCAGCTTGATTGCCGTGGACTGCGCCACAGTGTCCCGATTGTACTGTATTGCTTTGGTCTTTTTGGATTTTCGAAATAGCCGGTCTTTGAGTCGATTGCACTTGCTGGCGTCGGATAGGGCATAAACGAATTTGAGGATTTCACCCTTACTCTCAGTAGATGGTTTGATTTGGCATTCAAAAGACAGTAAGTAAAAGCACTTAGTCACGAAGTATGCTGCTTACTGCAAGTCTGACGTCTTGTGCTTTGACAGTTTTTCTTCCTGCGTGGGAAGCAAGACCAATCGCCTTCCTAGCAATGGTATCGGCGATTCTTTCAAGTGTGCTGCGCAGTTCTTCCGTGGCCTTCTCTGAAATCCTTTCAACGCCAGATCTCACTATTAACCTACGCACAGCTTCGAGTGAGAGTTCTCCGGCAGCCACAAGCCATGACCCGGGTTAAATCTCACTCCAATCAGGTAAATGCTTTCTACCGCTCCTGTGGCTATTTAATTCAGACGTTCTTGTCGAATTATCAGAATGTTGGCATAGACCTGCGCTAGCATGTCCGAGGTCTAGAGAGGCTTGGACCTTGGCCATCATGAGTTTTTTCGGATCACTTTGCCGATCCCCTTCAGCGACACTTGTGCTTCGTCCTTGTCCCTGATCAACGTTTCAAATCACTCTGGGCAGGCAAAGAAGCTTTTCGCTTCAGTTATCCTGTAATCATGCATTCTCTCGCCGTCGAATCTCCACTCTCCGTCGGTAGTGATACAGTAGAGCAGATAGCTGATGTGCCTATGACATCTTGGACACTTCCACTCCACGCCATCTGCACGGCCGGCCGGGCCGTAGAGACATCAGATCGGGCTCATACTTCACTACTTTCCACTGGTTGTCTGTCATTGGCTTGAACGTCTTGTTGCAGAGAGGACACTTACGCGGCCGGCCATAGGGCTGATGCGCGGTGCAGCACAGCCCAGGAACCCGTTTCAACTCGATCGTGCACGTCTTACAGTCCTTCTCGCAGTCGGCGCATCGGTTCGTTTCAACGAGCGCAATCATAATCCGCATCCCCCTTTTGAGGCGACGTCGTCGCGTTGCCATCTGTGGGGCTGTTGACGCCTATAATGAAATTGATGTTTCCCTTGATGAGCTGCTCAACCATCACACCCAACTCGTGGCACGACCAATCCAACCTTCCCAATTCATCTCTTCCCTGAGTCAACCTGAAGGATCCTCCGAGCAAGATGTGCCTCGTACTACCCAGATAGACTTCGAAGTAGTCGTCGTCCGAGTTGGGGCGGTTCATACGCCACATGTGCGACCCGACCTCCGTCCTGAGAAGCATCCTCCCCTCTCGGTCCGAGATGCCCAAAAGCCTAAAAGTCATCTTCTGGGCCTCCGAAGCTCAAATCACAGCTTCTTCTCCAGATCAGGGTCCCAAGGCGCCTGCTCCTTTGATTGGGCTCGACCTGGCTCTCTTTCGAATCGATTGGACCGGTGGGTGGTCTGTCCAGAACCACCCCCCGGTCTTTGACAACCACCGGGTGGTCAACCGCCAACCGACCGGTGGTTCCATCGGTTCGGTTCCTTCGCCCCGGGCCTATATACTCCGGCGCCAGGGAACCGACCGAGGGTCGGTCGACCGGTCTTTTGGTCGGTCACCGACGGTCGGTCTCGAGCGACCGAGGGATGGTCCACGGAGGAACCGACCGAACCGATGGTCGGTCGGTCTTGGACCAGTGGTCGATCGCTTTGGACCGACGGGTGGTCCGAGATATGATGCTTCAATGACGCTTGGGTTTGCGGTATATAATTACTAAAGGACCGGTTCGGACCGGTGGGTGGTTCCTTCGGACCGACGGTCGGTTGATCGTCGACCGGTGGTCGGTCGCTTCGGACCGACGGTCGGTTGTCGATTGAACCGGTTTGACCGGTGGGTGGTCGGTCCAGAACCGCCCGTCGGTCCGATCGGACCGTTTCGTGACCACCCCCCGGTTGCTCTGAACCGTCGGTCGGTCTGCCTAGGAACCGGTGGTCGGTCATCAAGACCAGTGGGTGGTTGTGTTCGGACCACCCGTCGGTCGGTTCTGGACCGGTGGGTGGTTTCCTCAAGACCGACCTGTCGCTAGGGGGTTCGGTCTGGTTGCTCGGTTGTGGTCTAGAGCGGCGTTTAGGGTGTGCCTCCAGCCGTGAGGATCTTCTTGGCTTAGAGGATAAAGCCATGAAGTGAATTCTTGTGGTGGGGCCGGCGAGATCTTGTCCAAAGATAACGTTAGGGTTCGAAGGAAGTCTGCTTTGCCTAGAAGAGAGAATGTCATCAGACAGAATCGCTGGAATACGCCTCGATGAGAGAATTAACCGCCGAAGATCGATGCATATACCAAGCTCAGTTTCCAAAAGCGGTGTAAGAACAGGCGCCGTGAGCCGTAGAGTACTGTTCGCAGACGCTGCCTCCTCTGGAGGCCTCGTGACCTGCTGGGATCACGGCCTTTTGTGCCTGCAATATCTCATGTTCGGATATCGTACATATAAATAGGTGTCTGGAGCTGACCTCCAGATAGCCTCCCTCCGCAAGAACAGGTATGGTTGAAGCTCGTTGAGCCAAAGGGACAAAACGCCTGCTTGGATGGAGATGTTTTTCGACATTGTTCGAGCCGCCTACCTCGGCGAGGAGTATCGACTTGGCACAACGATCTTCAAATTGTCTCCGAGAATAGCTCGTCCATACGACTTCTCACGTAGAACCATCAGGAAAGCTGACGAATACGAGCGCTTGATGTCGAGCCTGGACAGCAGATTCAGAGATGCGGCACGAAGTGATCTTTATAGAAGAGACACGGGTTGGCTAGACCGAGGGAAAAGGGACTGCAAGATAAGAGTCATCGAGATTGATGATGAACCCCACATAATCCCAACATTAGTCCAAGAGAAGACCGTTGCCATTGACACATCAACCATCAACAACAGCGCCATGGTCTTAGGCATCTGCAACATACCTGACTTTCAGTCAGCCTACACGTATCTTGAGAGGATCCTGCAAGTCTGTCGAGAGGCCGTGGCAGAATTGGAGGCACTGTTACGTAGTCATAGTCCCTCGCCAAAACGGATTAGAGAGAAGTAGATTCACTCTTAGGACTCATAGCACACTACATGACGATAATGCCTCGTATCTTTTGAATCAGAACACGTATCCTCGATGGGCTTCTTGAGAACAGCTGTTGATACATTGCTCATTCATGTCTCAGCAAACAGTGCAGGCATCCCTGATGAGAACTGGACCAGACAGAGTGGGATATTGACCATTGATAACGTCGGGGTTAAAACGATTCCTGTGCGCTACAAGGGTTTGCGGAGGATGTCCATAAGATCAGTGCGACTAATAAAATCGAGCGCTTGGGGCAAACTGTTGATTTTTTCACGGTCCTCAAGCCATTGCCAGATTGCTTGACATTCCATACCCGCAGTGAACATCCTGCGTTCGTGGCTTGGGATCTCGTAGTAGTCCGCCAGATGATGCCAATCGTTGCCAAGACGTTGGCATAGTCGGATTTTGTGTTTTCCGGAGAAGTAGACAGACTCTGACCTTTGTGGTTGACTACGTTGTGGTTCCATGGAGAAGGGACGAGATTCGAGGAATGCGAGAGCAAAAGACGCAGCAACATCAGCTGCATATGCTTGCCAATCATCATTCTTGGTCGAGTCAGCCCAATCAGATATGCCTCTGATCTGCAACATTGCTGGGAGGTTCTCTGCTTGATAAGAGGCCATGGCCGCGCCGAATCCCTCCATATCTATGCTGATCATCTTGGGCCAGTCTCTCCGAAGATCATTTACCAGTTCGTTATCAGCAATGACCTTTTCTCCGCTAAGGGTTACGCCAAAATGAACCTTAGGCTGACGTTCACGCCTTCCGTCAGGCGGGGGCACCTGTATCTTGGAAGTCCAAGGCCGTCTCGCAAACTCACGAGCAGCCACAAGCAAGTTGTGAGCAGGACGAAGCACATCGTATCGTCTGGACACAATTCGATTCTTGATCTTGCCCGGTTCATACGCTACAATTTGCTCGGCCACCACGACATCACCCAAGCTGCCATCTTCTAGGTCGGCCTTGACACCTCCTGCGATGCCTACCACGAAGACGGCTTGGGGATTCCACACATCAATCGCCTGAGTCGTTGCAACTGCTGCATTGACGTTTCCCATTCCTCGCAAAGACAACAAGGCAACTGAATACTTATCGCCGTCCTCTGTCGGAAGCTCTGCGTAATGGTAGACTCGATGCTTTGTAGCGATTCGTCTGGGTGACATGAGTCTACGGAGGATCGCGTCCTCTTCCAGTGATACAGCGGTAATGATGACGATGTCGGCTTTGTCCCTTGTACTATTCAAAGCTTCCCTTATGTCTATCCTCTCCTTTTTCCACACTTCAGGGTCAATTGCCTCTTCAAGTACAACTATTTCCTTTCGACTCAGATTTCCAAGAAAGAAATACTTCTCTCTGTCACTCAGGGACGCCCATCGCCTGCCGATTTCCTGTGCTAGTGAGACTGTTTTGTGAAAGAGAAGGGTGTGTCTCGCCTCATATTCGTCCTGCCTCAACTTACTTAGTATTGATTTCAGTAGTCTAGCAGGATTCATCGACGGGCTATCCCCATTCAGAATCGCCATAGGCACATTTCGGTTCAAGCTTCTCCTTCTTCGCATAATCTTCTTTGCTCACTCGGTCTTCTCCTTCTTCCTCCAGCTTACGCAAAGTCTTCTTGTATTCCTCGCATAACTCGCAAGGCGTGATCCTTCTGTCGATGAGTCTATAATCCGGTGGCACACTGATAATGGGTTTCACCAGACCGTGAAAGTTGTTCAGGTCACCTACGTACCTTTCGATGAATACTCCGATCCCCACAACGCTTGCTCCCGTACGCGTTAATGCCTCCAGAAGTCTCTTGATGCTATTACCAGTGTTTAGCCCATCGTCCACGATCACGACTTTTCCCTTGATGTCACGGTCGGGGGGCAAGGTAATAATGCCTTTTCTTCTTCTTGAAAGAACAACTGGAGAATTGAGTCTCTCTGCAATATGGTGGGCTAGCAAGAACCCTCCCCGGTAGTTTGGAGTAACGACATAGTCGATTTTACCTTGTATCCGAAGGTTCTTGTACATGATTGCAGCGACTCTTTCAACTCTCGCAGGATCCTCGAAGAACAAGTCAGTGTCAACGTAGTAAGGCGTGTGATAGTTGGAATCGTAGTAGAAGTGAGCTTCAACAATGGCTTTGCTCTGAACAATAGTATTCCACAACTTGGTGCTCTCACTCATGGCTGTCAAGCTCCTGGCAAAACCCTCGGCGATGACAAAGCAATCTTAGACCTGCATTCTGATTCGGCGTGCAATCCCGCGTTCTCCTGAACCAGTGACTGATAAGTGTGAGGCAAAAACGAAATAACTCCATTCGACAAATCCAGTATGCTGCATATACCAAGCAGAGTGCCTCCCTCGCGCTTGACAAGGTCGATCAGCATTTTTGCGAAAAATCCAGTTGTCACCGTATCTACTGCAATCAGTCCTCTTTCATTCTCTTTGATCACGAACCCCTTGTGAAGAAACATTTTTTTTTCAACTGCATCAAAATAGGCAAAGATGGATCTTGTGCTAACGCCAAAGGACTGTGCTATCCTGTGAGCTAGTACAATGTTATTAGGAGTCTCAACAGTGAGCACGAATGTAGGATTCATCTCTGCAAAAAGATCTCCGAAATGAGCACCAATACTCCTGACGAGTCTGGCGTCATCAAGCACTTTTGATAGGTGATAGAATCTATCCAAGTGTACCCCTGAAGGAAGCTTGAAGTGTCCGTTTTCGACCGCTTTGTTCGCGAGGATTCTTTCTTTAACACGGTCCGCAATCGTCTTCCCGATCATTGGTTTGATTTGGGCAGAATGCTTCGCCTCATAATACAAATGACGGTAATGCCCAGTCCTTTGCTTGGAAACCATTCCGATGCTAACGAGCGATCTGAGAGCTTGTCTAGTTGTGGCCTTACTTATGTCCAGTTCGCACGCAACTTGCTCCGCAGTCTGAGGCCCCTGTCTCCATATGCTGCCCATGACATGACTGGTATTGCGATTTGCTCCTAAGAGATGCGCAAGTCCATTCTTGTCAACAACAGGGAAGGTGATCTTCCAACGCCTTAATGTAGCACTGATGTCTGCTTTTGAAAAGTCCTCTCTATATACCACAGGATCTACGTTAATGCCGATGACTACTTTTTCTCTGGCCCGGTCACGCATAAGAGGAACCAAGAAAGCATCGAAAAATGATTTGTCGATGGCACCAACCATTGTGAAATCTAGCAGAATTGTCTTAGTCCTGCGGCCGATACGTCTACTCAGATTCTCCAGCAATTGCTCACCTTTCTTTCGATGCAGCAGCATTGTGTATCTGTCTTGAAGTTCTATCGTAACATCGTAAAGTACTGTACGATCACTCATGTGAAAGAAACCTCTTTCCGTCGTCGAATGCTGATGCAACCGATAATCTTGGGATCATGATCCTCACCTGCGTACCGGGAAAGAAGCGCCAAAATCTTGCTGGCGTGTCATAATCGTCATAGCTCGAAAGATTGCCGGCTTTGGCACATATGGAACGGATGTCTATGCGGCCACCAAATTGACCTACGAAGTCTTTAGCTCGCAGGATCCCGCCTCGATGCTGACCATGAGGCATCGGGAATCGTCCTTCGAGCACCGACTTAATGACCTTGTGATGGGACTCATTTTCATATCTGCTCGGGTATCTATCAAGCAAGCTTTGTCTGATTCCTATGCCACAGTCTGAAATTGAAATCTCTATGTCTGGTATCCTTTGGTCCGGAAGTTCCGGATGGGCATGTACTATGATGAAGCCCAAGCTTTTGCTATGCTCAGGAATGTTCTGACAAATCTCAGATATTACATCAGTAACAAACCCATGAATCAGTCGGCCGTCCATTCCGTACTGTTTCTTGAGCAGGTCTGTGATCTTTTTTGCTTCTATTAGTTCTCCTGCCGTTCTATCCACGTCGGAATAGTCAGAAATCTTTCTGATAGGTATCAGTCTCTCACTATCTCTTGTATCTGGATACAGTAGCATGTGTTTGACATCATCTCCCACTTCGCCCCACTCATCGTAATGCTCGAAGAAGTTCCACCGTGACATCCATTCGATTTTGTCCAAATTGAACATTGTTTGAATCTTGCAGCATGAGAGTTTCTGACAGAAATAGCCGAGCGTATGTATCATAGTCAACTCTAGATCACCAATAAACGAAGTCCTAGACAAGTCGAATCTCAAAGGCTTCGAGCCTCTTTGTCTCTGAAAAAGCCGTTCATAGTAATCTTCAATATCACAATCAGTGCGATAGGATTGACCAACTTGGCACAGAAGGATCTGCAGTTGAATCAGAATCGAATCTAGTGATCGATAGTACTGGAATTTGAAATCGGTGGGAAACACGACTGTGAAAATCTGATCCTCAGAGGAAGCATTTGTTTCTGCAAACCTCCGGTATGTTTCCTCGTCCCGTTGTTTCAGCATCTGACACAGCGTCTTGATCTTGCGCCCTTCATCGGGTGTCCTTTTCGCCAAAGATTGTTCTACGCTAGCCATTTTCTCTTCTCTGATGCAACCGTGGACCTAAGGTGTAAGATTGAGTGAGTATTTAAAAGCGTTCAAGATTAGGAGCGACGAATGTGACAAGTTTCGGCAAGAGTATCTGGTAAGAAAAAGCTAGACTCTTTGACTAAGCTGGTTTAACATGACCTGGTTCATCCATTCATTTCTTCCACAAAGTTGTTCATGTCTGTGAAGTGGGATATTGACCCTCAATAACGCACGGGTTAAAACCCCAGTGATGTGGTGGGGCCGGCGAGATTTGAACTCGCGACTTCTGGCCTCGACGTGCTTTGAGGACGCCAGCGCCCCAGGTTCACCACGCCTAACGAGGCGTACTGGTATCCTGTTGGCGACATTTCGCTGTCTAGACCAAGTTCTCCGGACACTTCCGTCTGGCTGTGGACGGAGCCATCCTCTAGACGACGGCCCCACCGCATGCTAGCACTTTCGCACTTAGTATTTAGCTTTCCTCTGACAACTTTCCCTGTGAACTGGATCAGAAGTGTTGGGGCGGGAGGAGGAGGCCCGTACGGCCGCAGGGAGAAAAGAAAATTGCATCAGCGCTGCATTTCTATTCAGTCGGGCGTACAGGCGTGCCCGCCCACCGAGTCTTATCAGTGCATCTTGTGATATGTATGCGTGTGTTTGTCACATCAGTATTGACAGATCTGAGCTCCAAATAGTCCATCTCAGAGACAACTCTACCCACTATGCGCGGACATCCACTGTTGGAGGGCGTCTAGACATGTCTCCGAAACAGGCGGATCTTTCTAGGAAATGGCTTTCAAGATTCGTTGAAGATTCTCGAACTTCCTATTCTTCTTGTACTGTCTTAATGCCTCTACCAAGGTTCGTTTACGTATAGGCCCTAGGATTCGTCGAACACGCGCACTTAGGCTGCTTCCTATGAGCAAGTACTGGGTTATTGAGGTCACGTTTGATGGCCGTCGGTTTACGCTGGCCGTTTCGAAGTCCACGATCTCAGGTTCGTCCTGTCCATTCACTATGACGTGCTTCGGTGCCCTGCTCAGTTCGCCATGATCCAGCCCTATCTGGTCAAGGATGTAGCATGATTCAAGTATCTTGGCCAAGACTGTTTTCAAACGGCTCTTTCGGCCTCTGCCAGCAAGCTCTTCAACCCATTGCGGCAGAGACTTCCCCTCAAGATACTCCATAACTAGGAACTTGTTCGAAAAGTCAAGAGCTCTGGGTCCGACGTTAACCGAGTTTGCAAGCCTGAGCATTGAAGCTTCGTGTTCGAACCCGGATCTGTCTGCGTCTGTTCTCAGGATCTTCACGGCGACCCGCCCCCCGTTTCCCTGTGCAGAAGCAACGAGCCCCACACAGCCCTTGCCCAGCATTCTGACTCCGAAGACGGTTCTTGGTCCTTGGAATTCTACAGCGGAGATACCTAGGCTTGACAGTTCGTTGATTCTTCTCTCCAACTCGTCCTCAGAGAGCCTGGGATAGCATAGGATCGTGCTGTATGGTTCCTTCCTGAGGCCGCTTAGCATAACGGTGGTGATTTCAGTCAATCCAGCTCGGTCTCCCCTCCAAGTACTCCGTTAGAAAGACGGCTAACCCCCTGTGCTTCCTGCAAGAATCGGCTATTTTCTCGTTGACGAATATCTTGAAGCTGTCTCTCAAAGCGGGTACGATCTTGCTTGCCACTCCAATCGCTTTCCCGCCTTCCCTCAAGCTTTCCTTGATCAGTACCTCAGCGTCGGTGTACCTTCTCCTCTTCTCTACCACCCATCGGTCTCGTTCCACGCGTGGCCCTGACACAGTTCCCGGGGCGAGTAAGTGCTTCTTCAGAAAGCCCGCGGACTCCTCTGTTCTCGATACAGGTGGCCCATAATGGCTTCGGATCCGAGAGAGCCTTCTCTCCTCCAGTTCCAGCACGATCAGGTTGCACTTAGACTCGTCGCTCCATGAGGCGGTTCTCATGACCTGAAAACCGTTCATCTTCAGCAGATTGCGGAGGGAATTCTCTGTCTTGTACAGTTGGCTCCAAAGCACGTCCACCACCGAATCGACGCGGCCGAACTGAACGAAAATGATGTCGGAACCTCTATTGGCCAGCTTGCTGGCAAGCTGCCTGGAAGTGTAGGGTTTCCTTGGCGGAGGATAGAAGAAGGTTAAAT
>Ga0315282_10008594_pt1 | contig 16487 bp, 4 predicted proteins | sample YL17G07_20_MG_FD_203693 | JGI IMG/M metagenome (GOLD analysis project Ga0315282, IMG submission 203693) | Sediment microbial communities from Yellowstone Lake, YNP, Wyoming, USA - YL17G07_20 | ecosystem: Environmental > Aquatic > Freshwater > Lake > Sediment | place: USA: Wyoming | collected...
CTTTATACCTTTTCTTAAATGTTCTTGTTTTGTAACAAAGGATATCGATGGCAATATCATATGGGGTAGAAATCTTGATTATCTTTTTTATGAAGTTTTACCTATTCTTAACATTGTTTTTATCTATATACCACAACAGGGTTTTCCCTTTATATCTTTGAGTTGGCCTGGAGTTATTGGGGCATCAACTGGAATTTCAAGAAATCTTAGTCTAATTTCACTCTCTTCTTCTACTAAATCCCGACTTTTCAGTGGAATAGCCCAGGAAATATTGACCCGCCAAGTGATTCAGTATAGTCAAAGTTTAGAAGATGGAATAAAGGAAATTCTTTCCCTTCCGGCAACAGTAGGTCAAAATCTGGTTCTGGTTTCTAAAGACGATGCCAGGGTTGTCGAGATCAGTCCTAATAAGAAAGCGATTAGATCTTTTCAAAATGGGTATATTACTGTGACCAACCACTTCCAGGTGCAGGAAATGGGGAAGGAGCAGGTTCCTCCTATTGGACCAAGGAAAACGTCGATACCCGATGAACTTTTTACTTTGCTGTTTACTTTGGAGGGAAGTAAAAAGCGAGATGAAAAATTGAAAAAATTGCTATCTCAACCTGTTGAACCAAAAAGAGCGATAAAAATTCTTGATCAAGTAGCTGGTCCGGGAACAGTTCAAAGTGTAATAGCCATCCCCAAAAAAGAAGAGTTTTGGGTGGCTAAAAGAACTCAGCCACCGGTAACAAAAGGGGAATGGATGCACTTCAGAATAGACGATCTCCTTTGAGGTGAAAGACAATTTGATTGGGAAATTGGCTTTTTTGGAAATTACTAAAAAGGGAAGAAGTATCAGGAAGTTTGAAAAATAAGGAATTAAAACATAGCGAAAAATAGCGGAATTAAAAAAAGATATCAACGTGATATGGCAGTGCCGGGTGTCACAATGTCAGTGCAACGGTTGCAGTTTCAGAGAAAAAGAAAAAGCCTCCTTTCGGAGATTTAACTGATGAGAGTTCGGCATTATAATAGCATATAGAAGATAAAATTTTTACTTTTTAGAAACAAATATAAAATATTTTGAAGGAGATGTTTTTATGAAGAAATTTTTATCAATTTTATTAATTTTTCTTCTCTTTTTTTCTTTGATTAATTTTTTGCCTGTTTCTCAATTTATTACACCTAAAACTGCTGCGAGTACACCCAGCGTCACCGACACTAAGTTGCATCCCACAGATTGCGTACTTGCTCCAGTTAAAAACTGGCCACAGGTAAATGTACAGAAACTCAAGAAAGACCTTGTCTCCAAGGGTATTACTGTGTTACCTACTTCTGTTGATTGGAGCTCCAAAATGCCTCCAGTAAGAGACAAGGGAGGCCAAGGAAGTTGTGTTGCATGGGCAACAGCCTATTATTACAAGACTTTTCAAGAGGGCAAAGACCAAAATTGGGATTTAAGTTCTATTGATCACCAGTTTTCTCCTGCATTTGTCTATAATCAGATAAATGGTGGGCGTGATGGGGGTTGTGAGATTCCTGATGCTCTTCAACTTTTAGTTAATAAGGGTTGTGATACACTTGCAGTCTTCCCTTATAATGAGAATGATTATCTAACTCAGCCAACTTCTCAACAATTGCAGCTTGCTTTGCCTTTTAAGGCCCAAGGCTATGCAAACGTCTTTCAAGGACAGGGAAATTGCACAGATGATACTATAAACACTTTGAAATCTTGGCTTGCTAATGGAGATTCATTTGTAATAGCAATTCCTGTGTATCCTGAATTTGATGCTCCAAATGATCCTTCTTATGTAATTCCACCTCATAATCCTAATGATGATCCAAGTGGTTCGCATGCAGTTTTAGTTGTAGGGTACAATGATAACCTTTATTATATTGATAACTCCGGAACAAAGCATTATGGTGCATTCAAGATTGTCAATTCTTGGGGTACAGGCTATGGTTACGGTGGCTACGCCAATTTAAGTTACGATTTCTTTAAAGTTGATGTTTCTGAAGCATGGACGATGACGGATGCTCCTACTCCTCGAGACTTTACAATAGGGTTAAATCAGATTAAACAGTCAGTTGAGCTTGGTAAGACACTTTCTTATACAGTGATGCTCAGCAGTTTAAGTGGATTTAATGCAGAAGTTTCTCTTTCTGTTTCAGGTCTTCCTTCAGGAATTACATATTCCTTAAGCAGTAATTCTGTTACTCCTCCTCAAAATGTTACCCTCACTCTTAGTATAGGTTCCTCATTTCCTTTGGGTACTTATTCTTTCACTGTTTCAGGCACTTCCGGTTTCATAACGCATGAGATTAATGGGATTATTGATGCAAAGGGAAGCGTCTTTTTTTATGGAACTATCGAAGAGGGCAAGGTAGTTTTAAACTGGGACAAGGAGATTAAAAAAATAACTGAAAGGGAGTATGGTGAAAAATTAACTGTTACAGATGTAGATGTTGAAGGTAAGAATGGTTTTTCTGAAACTGCTAAAGAGCATTTAATAACAGAATTTTTTGATGGGGAGATTTATATCTCTTTTGTCTACTCTCAAAACAATAAAAATGTTGTTGCAATTATTGTTCTAAATGAAGATTTTGAAGAATTAAGACCCTGGCTTTTCTCCTGGATGAAAGATATCTTCAAAGAAGGTTATAATGTTATTCTACAATCAATATCAGACAATACATCTCCTCAATCAATAAGAAATTATTTAAAAATTGTTAAAGATTTGAAAGGAGTTGAGTTAGTAGGTGATATCCCAGCTGTGTGGATTAAAATAGTTAATCCATGGGAGAAGTATAGATACAAGGAATTACCAACAAATGTTTTTTACCAAGATCTTGATAGTGAGTGGATCGACAAAGATAACGATGGAATATACGATGGGGTTAAAGGAGATCCACTTCCAGAAATTTGGTGTGGCACTTTGAAAACAGGCTTTGATAAAGAAAGAAATATTGATGCACTTAAAAGGTATTTTGAAAGGATCCATCTTTATAGAGATGGAATTTTGGTAGTTCCTGATAGGGGATTGGTGTATTTTGACAGAAGTACATCTGCTCCAGATTGCGGTTTTAGTAGGTTTTTTAATAAGGTAGAACTTGTTGCAGATCCTCAAACAACTAAGGAAGATTATTTAAATCGTCTTAAAGAAAAAAATTATGGATTAGTATATGCTTGGAGCCATGGAACACCAACTTCTCAAATGATGATGACAGTGGATGAAAAGACAAGTCAAGGCGATGTAACATCCCAAGATATAAAAGAGATTAACCCAGGAGCATTGTTCATAAATCTTGAAGCCTGCCTTACTGCCCGATTTACTACAAAGGATTTTCTTGATGGTTCTTATACATTTTCCAAATATCCACTCTTAACAATTGGCTGGAGTATTGAAAGAGGAGGACCTTGGGATCCTAAAGGCAACTTTTTTAATCTAATCTTTTCACAATACCCCTTTTCTAAAATACAACTTGATCTTTTAAAGAATTATAAGCATATTAATGATTATCCTAACAATTTTTATGGTTATACATACATTGGTGATCCTCTTCTTTATCTTAAAAGGCCCTCTTTGGATGTAGATGGAGATTTTATTTCTGATCTATGGGAAAAAGATAATGGTTTTAATCCTAATAAAGTAGATTCAAATGACAATGGCATTTCAGATTTCGACGAAATAGTTGATGGAAAAGGAAAAGCACTTGATAATATCCCCAAATATATATTTGATATTCCCAAATCCGATAAGATAAAGCTGAGTTTAGATAATATCAGTTTGAATGTCGATACTTCTAAAGATTACACTATCCAGGAAATAAGTATTGTTCTGAGCCTAATTAGGAAGATAGATATCAAATACGATTTTAACTATCCGTGGGTACATGTCCTTTCTGATCCCCAAGATTCCCAATATACTGATTTAAAAGATGTTTATGCAAGACTTATAGGCAATAGGTTTCTTGAATTTAAAGTAACTACCTATAGGATGGGTGACCCTGAAAAAGATTTTCATATTAATATAGTCATTGATTCAGATGGAGAATTTGACGGAGATATAAAAGGAGCAGGTTACATTCTTAGAGGTGGTAATCTAGGAGAAGGTCATTTTGAGACAGAACTACTGGAAGTAAGAGAGGATGGCTCTAAGAGAATTTCAGAAAATGGTTTCTATGCAGAATTTAATAAAGAATCTGGAGAATATTATGTAAGAATCAGGTTAGATTATTTAAATGTAAAAGGTGGAAGGATAGGAATAAGCGTGGGTATAAATTCGTGGGTAAATGGGAAACCAAATTGGGATTGGGCTTTGATGGTGCCTTTTAATTTTCCAAGAGATATCCTTACTATTGAGCCAGCAAAGATAGAAACAATGTATTCAACTACTATTAAACTTACATTTGACAACAAAGATATTTTGGAGTATCTGAAAGACAAAGAAGTGATAGAGGGAAAAATTATTTTTGAAAAAAATGAAAATTTACTAAAGGAATTACCCTTCAATATAAGTTTAAAAGATATAAATCCACCTGAATTAACAATAGTTTATCCCCAAAATGGTTTTGCTACGAATAATGAAAGAATCTTAATTAAAGGTACGGTCTCTGATAAAGAGAGCGGGCTTGATAAGCTATTGATTACTGGTGAAATTGTTAATATTTTAGAGGATGGAACATTTGAAAAAGAGATAATTCTTCAAGAAGGCGAAAATAAAATAGTAGTTGAGGCTTACGATAAGGTCGGGAACAGAAGTGAAGAGAAGCTGACAGTAAGATACGTAAAAAGAATTATTCTCAAATTTCAGATAGGAAACAAAGTTATGTATGTAAATGATAACCCAGTTGAAATTGATGTCCCACCAACAATTGTTGAAGGAAGAACATATCTTCCAATTAGATGGGCCGCTGAACCTATAGGAGCAAATGTGGATTGGTCCCCTCAAGAAAGAAAAGTGACTGTATCTCTTAAGGATAAAACCATTGAATTGTGGATTGGCAAGTATATGGCGAAAGTTAACAGTGTTGATACACCTATTGATGCAACGAATTCTAAAGTTGTACCTGAAATCATTAACGGAAGGACAATGTTACCTTTAAGATTTGTTACTGAGAACCTCGGCTGTTCAGTTGATTGGAATTCTACTACGAAAACAATAACGATAACTTGCGGTGAGTAATTCTTTACTTTAAAAGAAAGCATAAATTTATTGGTAGGAGGAGGTGTATTTTTATGAAGAAACTTGCAGTTGTAATAACCCTGCTACTTATCATAGCATTCTCTCCTATTTTAAACCCAAAGTCTACAAGATATTCACAAGCTGTAGCAGGATCGTCGTTTATTTCTCCCTCATTCTATGCAGTAGCAAATAGAATTGAGGATAGTTGGTTAAAAACCTCTCACGAGGTTATAAACCTTACGCAAGCTACAAGTTTGGACTGGTTAAAGATAGAAAATGATTATTTCATTATAGCTTATCAGCCCGGATACGATGGCGATGCAAGAAAGCTTTTAGAATTTGCCACATACGCTCAGGAGGTAGCTGTTGGACCTAAATTCTCTTATAAACCGGATAAAAAGACTACGATTTATATCTATTTAAAGCCGGGAGAGTCCCCAGCTCCTCATAATTGGGGGTATGCGTCAGCTGATACCAAGATAGCTGAAATGTATTTTTTATCGCCCTCAGAAGCAATAAAAGTTCATCCCCAATTAAATGACGAGTGGTTTCTACGTAATATTATACATGAATATACCCATGTCGTAGTCGCAAGAAGCAGATATCTTGCAATTGGGCAATGGGATAATTTTCTTCCGCTGTGGCTTAGTGAGGGACTGGCTGAATATTTTGCTATTTTCCACTCAACTCCAAGCATAAGAAAAAGGGAGGGCCATCAAATATTTGCGGACCTTTATTCTATGGTACATGAAGGATCCGGCTATCTCCCACTTGTTATAGGAGAGATATATGGTCGAAGTGCTTATATTCCCAAATACCTGTATGACACACTCGGTGATAAGAATGTTACTAAGCTCCTCTGGAGCAAAGCTTCAAACCTCCCCGAAGCCTTGAAGAAAGAACTTAACCTAAGCTTCAGGGAGTTTGAGGAGGATTGGCTTAAATGGGCTTGTGAAGAAGTTGGTGCAGATTACGATAAACTTTATGGAGAAGCCCCGATAGTGTCTTCCTCCGAAAGAATAGTTTTATCGCCTTCGAGTGGATTGCCCGGCACAGTGGCAAACATTAGTGGATTTGGATTTGCTCACAATACTTCAGGTATTGTTTGGTTTGATATGAATTGCGATAGATTAGTTGATGTGGGTGAGCCCTCTGTGTCCATAATCACAGATGATACCGGTACTTTCACTGCCACTTTAACTCTTCCTTCTGTTGATCCAGATTTCTATTACATAAGGGCAGATATTTCTTTGGGTTTACCGATTGAATCTTCTGCTCTCTTTACGGTTTCGCCATCCGTGTTGAAACCGGTAGCTCCGTATATTATATATGGAGAAAGAAGTCCTCGCGGATTCGACGAGTTTTATGAGACTATTTGTTCTCTTGCTGGTGGGGGTAACTTCTTACTTGGCGGATATCCACTTGTTAAAGCGGTAGAGGGGTATACCACCGAAATTAAAGGTGCTAACAGCATCTTCCTAATCAATGCTTCATCTACCAATGACCTTATGGCACTGAAAGAGTTGGACGAGAAGTATCCCTATCTCCTTCCTCTTCCATACGAGGAGTTAAGGTATTATCCTCTTCCCCTTATATGTTTTGGGATACAACCATCTGGAGCTATAAGGGGAATCATCATTGCAGAAGACGTATCAGGTTCTTTAGCAAAATTGTTAGTTGATATTGGTGTGCCTCCTGGCGTCCCTGTAAGAGAGGAAGAAGGCAAGTTTAAACCTTTGGAAAGAGTGACAACCCCATGGGGTCCTTCTTCAGATGCTACCTTCCTCCCTCACTTTATAACTGTCTCTGCAGGGAATGGTGGCTCAATTTCACCTTCTGGAACTGTAACAGTTAACTCTGGCACAGATCAAACTTTTACAATCACTCCTAATATAAGTTACCATATCAAGGATGTAAAAGTAGATGGCAAATCTGTTGGTGCAATAGCATCATATACTTTCACAAATGTTACGGAAGACCATACTATAGAGGCGACATTTGAAATCAATACTTATACAATAAAAGCTACTGCAGGCTCAGGCGGTTCAATTTCGCCATCAGGAACAATTACAGTTAACAACGGTGGTTCAAAAACATTCACAATAACACCTGATTCAGGATATAAGATCTTTTTTGTTAAAGTAAATGGAATATCTAAAGGTTCTATCTCTTCTTACACGTTTACAAACATCACCTCAGATTACACAATTGAGGCAATATTTGAAAAAAAGATTATTGAAACAGTCATCATCCTTCACATAGGAAACAAAAACTTCACAGTAAATGGTGAAACAAGAACTCTTGATTCTCCTCCTGTTATCAAAAACGAAAGAACTCTCCTTCCGATTCGTGCAGTTATTGAAGCTTTTAACGGAACAGTTGGCTGGGATGCAACTGAAAAGAAGGTTACAGTTTCCCTTGGCTCAAATACCATAGAACTCTGGATAGGAAAATCTATTGCTAAAGTAAATGGTATTAATGCTCCGATTGATTCATCGAACCCTAAAGTTGTCCCTGAGATAATTAATTCAAGGACCATGCTTCCTTTACGGTTCGTTACAGAAAATCTCGGCTGCGATGTGCAGTGGGATGGAACGACCCAAACAATTACGATAACATACGGAGGATAAGTTTCGGATTGTTGCGGAACGGAGATACACAAACAGTTACAAAATTAAGAGGGTAAGCAAAGGAGATTATATAAGAATGAAAGGTGGATTTGAATGAAAAAGATTGTTGCAATTCTTTTGGCTATCTTTATGCTCTTTTCTTTGTTCCAAGGAACAGTAGGAGGGACGGTCTTTGGGAAAGAAACAGTCTCAATAATTGGGGTTGGTGATCTAATGTTAGGTTCAAACTACCCCTCTTTAAAATATTTACCTGAAAAAGGGAAAAATATTTTGAAAAATGTAGAAGGTATCTTGAAAGATGCTGATATAACATTCGGTAATCTGGAAGGCACTATTCTTAATAGTGGAGGAACGCCTAAAACAGGCGAAAATTGCTTTGCTTTCAGAATGCCAGAAAACACCGTCGATTATTTAAAAGAAGCAGGTTTTGATGTGTTAAGCCTTGCGAATAATCACAGCAGAGATTTCGGAACTGTTGGTGCCAAGAACACTATGAAACTATTAAACAAAGCAGGGATTCATTATGCAGGTCTGACTGAATGCCCCTACACAATTTTTGAGAAGGACGGAATTAAATACGGCTTCTGCGCCTTCGCTCCCGATTATAGCGGCGTCATGCACTTTAGAGATGCTGTAAAGACTATTAAGTATCTTGATTCAAGATGTGATATAGTGATGGTTTCTTTTCATGTAGGAGCGGAAGGAAATGCCTATGAGCATATAACAAGAAAAACAGAATACTTTCTTGGTGAAGATAGGGGAGATCCTTACCATCTTGCAAGAGAGGCTATAGATGCTGGTGCTGATGTTGTATTTGGACAGGGTCCTCATGTAACAAGGGCAATAGATATTTATAGAAATAGATTTATTGCGTATAGTTTAGGAGATTTTGCAACTTATGGTCGTTTTGATCTTAGTGGCGCATGTGGAATATCACCAATAATTAAAATATATGTTAGTAGAAACGGAGAGTTTTTATCTGGCAGGATATATTCGATAAAACTGGTTGAAAGAGGAATACCTGTTGTTGATAGCAATCAAACGGCTTTAAAAAAGATAATAGACCTGACAAGGTCTGATATTCCGGAATCACAACTGGTTATAGAAAAGAATGGTGTCTTCAAACTTGCGTCTAAGCCTGCGACGGTGATGATCCTTCAGATAGGTAAATCAGCATTTACTGTAGATGGTATTTCAAATACTTTAGATGCCCCTCCTGTTATCAAGAACGGAAGGACTTTGCTGCCCATAAGAGCGGTAATAGAGGCATTAGGTGGTACAGTTGGCTGGGATGCTAACGAAAAGAAAGTTACAGTTACTTTAGGGAGCACAACCATTGAACTCTGGATTGGCAAGTATATGGCAAAAGTTAACGGTGTTGATACACCTATTGATGCAACGAATTCTAAAGTTGTACCTGAAATCATAAATAGTAGGACTATGCTTCCTTTGAGATTTGTTACTGAGAATCTTGGCTGTGATGTGCAGTGGGATGGAACAACAAGGACGATTACAATAACGTATGAAGGATAAAGATACGAGTTGGTGGAGTAGTTAACCTGGATGGAAAAGTGAGAAACATACTCAAAAAAATTGCAATGTTTAAAATAAGTAATAAAATTTCCTTAAGTGATAAACTCGCTGAAAAGAGTACGAGTTCCAAAAGAGTAAAAAATCGCTCAACTTAGGAAGGATACAGATAAATCTGGAACTGAAAGGAGGCAAAAGAAATTGAAGAAATTGATCGTTTTTCTGACCATTTTGTTATTTGTAGTATCATTTGTTTTGGCTTGCACTCGAGCATCTCCAGAAGTTCCTGTGCCACCCTCTAAACCTCCTGTTGAGCCCGATTTGCCGAACAGTGATAGCTATAGATTTTCAGACGATTTCGAAGTAGATATTTCCAAAACTGACCCATTAATTCCCACTCATTCCGGTACTGATTTAGAAGTAGCCTATATCGAAAGAGTTCCTAAATATCCCCGATATGATGTGGACTACATCATCAATCATCAATTTACTGATGACTTCACTCCTTATAATCTGGACATTGCTACTGGCTTAAAATCAGGCCAGACCAGTCAGACCAAGCGCTGGCCAGCTCAAGATGAATTAGTAACTTTTACTGCCCACTTTATCAATCGAGGAACCAACCCCATTGACCAGTTTAATTATCAATGGCTGCTAGATGATAATTCGATTAAAAGCGGAACTTATAAGGGCCCTATCTTACCCGGGGAAAAAGCAGAGATTTCGGTTCAGTGGTCCTGGGATAAGGCTTCCCACCGGATCAAATTTTTAGCTCCACTGAAAGACGATCTCACCCCTTCTAACAATGTCCTCGAAGATTATACTGATGCCTTAAGCTTCTTTACCTTTATTGATCGAAGCTATGACCAGCAATTTGCCGCCAACACCACTAAGGTCGCTCATCCTACCACCAGTTCTATCCTGGAGTGGTTACAGCTCCACATAAAAAAGCTCAACCAGATGTTTGAACAGGCCGGAGCTACTACCCGAGTCAGATACGATTTGTTGGAAATCATCGATGATAACGCATCACTTCCTTCCCAAGACCGACTAATAATGTATGATGGAAGTTTCCCTAACCGGTTTGAAAAAGGGAATAAAGACCTGAGATTGGGAGCAAGTGCTTATTACGACCAAGGGGAAGATATCGATTATGGACTTTTGCATGAGTTAGGACATCAATTAGGACTGATTGATCTCTATCGCTTAGACGTGTCTAAATCTCAGAATGAGGTAAATGGTGAAAGTCGTCGGGCTATTTTTGGGCTGATGGACGGAGTTTCTCATTTTATCTCAGAACATTCTGCCTTAGCTCTAAATAGCTGGCAAGGGAAAAGAAGAGGTTATTTTGGTCAATATCTCTACGATATTCCTGTCCAAAACCAAATAAAATTTCTGGAAGCCAATGGTAATCCTTTAACTAAAGCTAAGGTAACCGTTTATCAAAAAGTTGAAACTGAAGGAATAGGAGAGAGAATTCCAAATATACCCAAATTTCAAGGAATGACTGATGATAATGGGGTTTATGTCTTACCCAATGTGCCGGTTGACGATTCCCTATTTACTCCTACAGAAACTGGCAATAAGCTTCGTCCCAATCCTTTCGGTTATATCAGCAATCACGGCGAAAACGGTGTATTCCTGCTCAAAATTGAAAAGTGCGAGTTTACAGACTACAAATGGATAGATATAACTAAATTTAACATCGCTTATTGGAAAGGGGAAACTAAGAATGCTACATACCAAATAAAGATCCGACTGAGCAGCCAGATAGAAACTAAACCACCTCCTGAGTTGACCGAGAAGAATGCAGAGAACTGGGCAGCCGAAGCATCTGATGGTTTACTAACCACGGTGAAGGATGACTACACCTTTAAGCAGGTAGGTGAAGCTTCTATCAAATTGGTAACCGAGAGCGGTGGCGATGTCTGTATCAGATACCCGGCCTTGACGATGGCTGAGTGGGATCTCACCAATAAAGACTACCTTACTATTTGGTTTTATTCAGAAAATCACAATATAGGCTTTCAAAACTCTAGCCCATGGATTTCGCTAGGAAACCAGAAAACGGGAGGATACTTTCAGTACCAGACCGATTGGGATATTCTGAATGATAGTCAGGGGAAGTGGTGTAGCTATAAGATCCCCCTAACTGGTGATGAACTTTGGCGTCGGACCAAAGTAGGAGAAGTTAGCCTTGATGAGATTAACTACATTGAGATTCATGCTGATACCTGGGACTATGGCTTCACTTTATGGATAGATGGTCTGTCTTTTATAGACTTCTCAACTGTGATAGAGCCAATTTATAAAACTCATTGCATTATTACAGCTTCAGCAGGTCCAGGCGGGACAATTACACCTTCATGTGATGTAGTAGTTAACTATGATTCAGATCAAACATTTACCATTACTCCATATACAGGCTACCATATTAAGGAGGTGTTAGTTGATAGTAGTTCAGTTGGTGCAGTACCTTCTTATACCTTTACAAACATTACATCAAACCACACAATTGAAGCAACATTTGAACCTTTAACCTTTACAATAAAAGCCACTGCAAGTGTTGGTGGCACTATACTTCCTTCTGACACAATCAGCGTAAACTATGGCGACTCAAAGACATTCACGATTACTCCAAATATAGGTTATCATATTAAGGATGTAAAAGTTGATGGTAGTTCAGTAGGTGCAGTTTTAACTCATACCTTCACGAATGTTACTTCAGATCATACAATAGAGGCAACATTTGAGATAAATACATATACAATCCAGGCATCAGCAGGTCTTGGCGGTTCAATTTCGCCATCAGGCATAATTACTGTTAACTATGGTGATTCAAAAACTTTTCAGATTATACCCGACCAGGATTATGGAATAAAAGATATTATTGTTGATGGGATTTCTGTTGGCGCAGTTTCATCCTACATCTTTACAAACATTACATCAAACCATACGATAGAAGCAATATTTGAAGAAGAGAAAAAAGAAACAGTAATTGTACTTCAGATTAGTAACAAGATATATACTGTAAATGGCATTTCCAATACCTTAGACTCCCCGCCGGTCATTAAAAATAGCAGAACGCTTCTTCCTATAAGAGCAATCATTGAATCTCTTGGTGGAACAGTTGGTTGGGATGCAACAGAAAGAAAAGTTACCGTTTTACTCGGCTCAACAACACTTGAACTCTGGATAGGAAAGTCTGTTGCAAGGGTTAATGGCAAGGACACTCCTATTGATTCAACGAATTCAAAGGTTGTTCCTGAGATAATAAATTCAAGAACAATGCTGCCTTTAAGATTCGTTACAGAAAACCTTGACTGCACAGTTAAATGGGACCCTGATACACAAATAATTACGATAACGTATCTAGGAGGGCAAACAAAGTAGATTATATAAGAATGAAAGGAGGCATTTGAATGAAAAAGACTGTTGCAATTCTTTTGACCATCTTAATGCTCTTTTCTTTCTTTCAGGGAGCGTTAAGAGAAAACGTTGTGAAGGCAGGTAGTACACCTATCTGGCCTATGCTTGGTTACAATGCACAGCACACTGGACAGTGTCCATATGATACATCAAATAACAACGGCACGCTAAAATGGAAGTTCAAAACAGGTTATCCTATTCATTCCTCTCCTGCCATTGCTTCTGATGGAACGATCTATGTAGGGTCAGAAGATGATTATCTTTATGCAATTAATCCCGAGGGTACGCCCAAGTGGAAATTTAAAACAGCATATGTTGTCAGTGCCTCTCCTGCCATTGCTTCGGATGGCACAATCTATGTAGCATCAGAAGATGATTATCTCTATGCAATCAATCCAGATGGTACACTTAAGTGGAAATATGGAGCAGGTGATGAGATATACTCTTCTCCTACAATTGGTTTAGATGGAACAATCTATGTAGTGGCAAAAGATGGTTATTACCTCTATGCAATTAATTCAAATGGTACACTTCAGTGGAAATTTAAAGCAGCATACGTTGTTAATCCCCCCCCTGCAATATCTTCAGATGGAACAATATATGTAGGGGCAAATGGAGAGTTTGCTTATGATGGTTGCTTCTATGCAATTAATCCAGATGGTACACTTAAGTGGGAGTGGAAGTATAATTTACTTAATTGGACTGGGGAAGGTGGATATTTCACTTCCCCCACCATTGCCCCAAATGGAACAATCTATGTGGGGGAAAAAGGTAGAAACCTTTGTGCATTCAACCCAAATGGTACTCTCAAATGGAAGTTTGATGCAGGTATCACTCATTCTTTTTCGCTTGGTCCAAATGGAGCAATCTATGTGGGAGCTGAGGAATGGTATCGACAACCTTGCCTCTATGCAATTAATCCGAATGGTACACTTGAGTGGAAGTTTAAAACAGAGATACATATTGGATATATCTACTCTTCCCCTGCAATATCTTCAGATGGAACGATCTATTTTGGGTCAGATGATGGTTATCTCTATGCAATTGACGAACATGGTAACCTCAACTGGAAATTTAAAACAGATAACTATGTTCGCTCTTCTCCAGCAATTTCAAAAGATGGAACGATTTATGTTGGCTCAGATGATGGTTATCTTTATGCAATAAGTGGTACTCCAATAACTCATCCTTCTCCTCCTCAAAACCTTTCAGCTTCTTTCTCTAATTCTTCAATTACATTAACATGGAATGCCTCTCAACCGGGTACATATCCCATTGGAGGTTATGCAATCTATAAGGGAACTTCTCCTGGTGGTGAATCTTCTATGCCAATTGCAACTGTTGGTGCAACTACAACGACATACACTGATACAAATATAACTATAGGAACAACCTATTACTACTATGTAAAGGCATTTGATAACCAATCACCTCCAAATTACTCAGCACCTTCAAATGAGGAAAGTATTTTTGTTAGTTTGCCTCCACGTATACTTCTTCTTACTTCTCCTTTAGAAATAATACGAAAGGAAATAACCTCGTCATTTTATGTCAGTGCTATGGGAGGGTCTTTTACAGATATTTCCACACTACCCTATTTTGTAGGAGATACTTTAAGTGCTTCATTTGTTTTAACAAATGAAGGAACTCTTCCAGTTAAGCTTAATGAACTAACGGTAGGTGGCCGATTTAACGACGGTAAGTTGCCAAATGGTAATTATCCTGATTTTAGTTATGCAGGACCAATTACTTTTGCTCCGGGGGAGTCTTATACTTATCGTGGGACTCTCCAGTTAACCCATTCAGGTAATTACCACTTTTTCCCCACCTATCAAATGATGGATGGGAATTGGAACACATCTATTGATTTAAAAGAGGGGTTAACTGATGCAGATAGAATAGAAGACATAGAAGTTAAATATATAGCTTCTCCATATCCATCTACTCATGCAACATTAGAAATAGCCAATTTGAATGATTATGAAATGCAACAGATGTACAGTACAATAAAAGAAGTGTTCGATATTGACAAGGCAAGAGCAAAGTTAGCAGGAGAGCAGAATGAGGCTACACTTAATGATGTAAATCTTTTATTAGATCAACTTAATTATAGAAAACGGACAGTTGAACTTCATGATATCGTAAAAGAAAATGCGCTCTCTGAAGGTCAAGAACTTGCTATATCTTCTATAAGTGGAGGGGCTAAAGCAGTTCTCATTACTATAGGATTGTATTTCCCTCCTTTTAGGTGGATGTATTTAGTTGGGGAATATTTCCCTTCTCTCACAGAAGGTGCAAAAATGTTAGGTCTTGAAGTTGGCGAAAAGTTAGTATTAAAAGATATTGGCTCTGCCATAGTAAAAGATCCGGGAATCGGAAGAATGGAGGTTATCTGGTTAAGACCACCAAAAGACAAAATAATAGTTAACATATATTTGGAAAAACCTGCAAAAAAGGGTTCAATCGTCATATCTGCTGGAGAATGGCAGAACGAACTAAAAATGAAATGGGGCATTAATGCACAGTCAACAGTTCCTGTATGGGATGCATTTACAAATCCTTATCAGAATACATTAACAGATCCAAAATCTATAATTAATTATGTTCAAATAATTGGCTTACACAGCGCTGGTGAGGTTAGAGTCTATGATTCACAGGGAAGAGTTACAGGTGTGATAAATAGTCAGGTAAAAGAGGAAATCCCAGGCTCGACATATGACAGTGATACTAAGATGGCTATAATTTTCTCCCCCTCAGATTCCTACCGCTATGGAGTTGTAGGTACAGCCGGAGGGTCTTATGGATTAGAAGTAGTTTCAGTGGAAGGTGGAAAGGTCAGTACCTTCAATGCTAATAATGTTACCACATCACCGAAGGCAAGGCATGAATATATCATTGACTGGAATGCTCTTTCTCAAGGGGAAGGAAACTTTATACTCAAGGCAGATAACGACGGCGATGGTATATTTGAGAAGACTATTACCAGTGCTAATGAATTCAAGCAAACTACTAATGGAATTATTGAATATAAAGTTGCTTTTAGTATTACTTCTACAGCATGGCCTTTTGGTATAATTTCCCCTTCAAAAGGTATAACCGTTGATTCTGGCTCAAATCAAACATTTACTATCACTCCAAATACAGGTTGCCATATTAAAGATGTATTGGTTGATGGTAAATCAGTTGGAGCAGTTTCTTCTTATACCTTCACAAACATTTCAGCAAATCATACAATTGAAGCTCAATTTGATATTAACACATACAATATAACAGCTTCAGCAGGTGGAGGTGGTTCAATCTCGCCAGCGGGGATAGTAACAGTAAATTACGGAGAAAGCAAATCGTTCACAATAACCCCCAGAACAGGATACCACATCAAAGATGTTAAAGTTGACGGCACTTCATTAGGTGCAGTTTCGACTTATACTTTTACTAATGTCATTTCAAACCACACGATAGAAGTAATATTTGAAGAAGAGAAAAAGGAAACAGTCATCATCCTTCAAATAGGAAAGTCTTCTTTTACGGTAAATGGAATTTCAAATTCTTTGGATTCTCCTCCTGTTATTAAAAACAACAGAACTCTTCTCCCCATAAGAGCAATTATTGAGGCTCTTAGCGGAAGCGTATCCTGGGATGCAACAGATAAGAAAGTTACAGTTTCACTTGGCTCAAAAGCCATTGAACTCTGGATTAATAAACCTCAGGCAAAAGTAAATGGTGTTCTTAA
>Ga0315282_10008595_pt1 | contig 16485 bp, 12 predicted proteins | sample YL17G07_20_MG_FD_203693 | JGI IMG/M metagenome (GOLD analysis project Ga0315282, IMG submission 203693) | Sediment microbial communities from Yellowstone Lake, YNP, Wyoming, USA - YL17G07_20 | ecosystem: Environmental > Aquatic > Freshwater > Lake > Sediment | place: USA: Wyoming | collected...
GTTGGGATACCTCACACCGGTCGAGTTCGAGGCCGCCTATTACCTGGCCGCCGATCCGCTGGAGGGGTCCCCCTTAGCTTAGCCATTTTTGTGTCCAAAGTTTTGGGTCCACCACAGTTCGGGCTTTCGGATTATGGACACGGCGACCCACGCTTCGGGACGGCCTTCTCCGACCTAGGGGTGATCGGTCTGCCGTGTCCTCCTTAATCATACTAGGGGTGAAGAAACGAAGATCACAAAGAACACAAAGAAGAAGCTTTTTAGGAAGATCAGGAAAGCTTACAATTTTAATAACTTAATTTCTTGGACTTTCTTTTGATCTTTTTCTTACCCCTAATCCTCTTCTTTGTGCTTTTTCTTTTTCTTTACTTTGTGCCTTCGTGGTTAATCTCTTTCTTTTCCTAGGAGTATGGCTATGATCGATGCGAATCGAAAACAGGAATGGCGGCGCCAGGTGGAGCAGGAATTGGCCGGAGATATCCTTCCGTTCTGGCTGAGCCATACTCTCGACCGCGAGCGCGGCGGCTTTTACGGCCTGGTCGCCAACGATGGCCGTGTGGATCGGGACGCCCCGCGTTCGGCTGTCCTCACCGGGCGCATCCTGTGGACCTTTGCCGCGGCTTACCGTGTCTACAAAAAGCCGGAATACCTGCAAGCCGCCCGCCACGCTTACGAGTACCTTACCGGCAGCTTTCAAGACCGGCAATACGGTGGTTTTTACTGGATGGTGGATGCCTGGGGCGCCCCGCTTAACCCGCGTAAGCAGATCTACGCCCAGGCTTTCGCCCTCTACGCCGCCAGCGAGCATTACCGAGCCGCCGGCGAGCCGGCTGCCCTGGCCCTGGCCCAGGACATCTTCCGCCTGATCGAGGAGAAAAGCCACGACCCGCAATCCGGCGGTTATTTCGAGGCATACCACCGCGATTGGAGCGCCCTGCAGGACTGGCGCCTGAGTGAAAAAGACCTCAACTGTCCCAAGTCGATGAACACCTTATTACACGTGCTCGAAGCCTGCACCAACCTGCTGCGCATCTGGGATGACGCCCTGCTCAAACAGCGCCTGACCGAGCTGATCGAGGTGTTCCTGCAGCACGTGATCGACCCGCATACCGGCCATTTTAAAATGTTTTTCGAGGCGGATTGGGCTTCGCTCTCCGATCACGTTTCTTACGGGCACGATATCGAAGGAAGCTGGCTGCTGTTGGAGGCGGCCCAGGTGCTCGGAGACCCGGCGTTAGCGGGGCAGGTCAAAACCGCTGCCCTGCGCATGGCCGAGGCGGTCTATAATGAAGCCCGCGAGCCGGATGGCAGCCTGCTATACGAAGCCAGCCCGCACCAGGTCACCATCGCCGACAAGCACTGGTGGGCGCAAGCCGAGGCCGTGGTCGGCTTCTACAACGCCTACCAGGCCTCCGGCGAAGAGCGTTATCGCGAGGCCGCCTGGCAGGCCTGGCGGTTCATCGACGCCAGGGTGATCGATCACACAGATGGCGAGTGGTATGCCGTCCTGAAGCAGGATGGCTCGCCCTATTCGGCGGCCGAAAACCCCGACCAGCACAAGGTAGGCCCGTGGAAGTGTCCCTACCACAACAGCCGCATGTGCTTCGAGATGATGGAGCGGCTAAATGCCGTCGCCCAACCAGTTTGAGGCCTACAGCGTAATCCTGCTGGAGCACGGCGGGCGTTTCCTCCTGCTCAAGCGCTCTCCGGCCAGGGCTTTCGCCCCCAATCGCTGGACTGGCATAGGCGGCCGGGTCGAGGCGGGGGAGTTCGGCGACCTTAAAGCGTCGGCTCTGCGTGAGCTTCACGAAGAAGCCAGTTTCACCCTCGCCGATGTCGAAAATTTCACGCTGCGACGGACCCTGTTCCTGGCCCGACCGGATGGGATTTTTATCTGGCTGGTGTACTTTACAGGCAGTTTGGCAGCTCAAACCACACCGGACTGCCCAGAAGGCACGCTGGCCTGGAAAGAGCCACATGAATTTGCCGGCCTGGACATCATCGGGACTTCTCGCCCGGTGCTTTCACTCCTGGTTGAGGATCAGGCGCGTGACCCACAGGGGCTTGAACGCGTCCATGTGGGGGTCGGTGTGTACGATTCGTCGGAGAACTACCACCATATTCTTTGGGATTCTGATGGTAATGTCTCACGGCATTAACCTTTTCAGTGATTATGTACAGTAAGCTTCCCTTGTTCGATCAACCGTCGTTTTGCTTCTTTCAGGGTTTCGCGGGGTTCATCAGTCCTGGAGGCAGCAATCAGAGTGTCATAGAAATCTTCCCATAGATTTCTATATTTTTTCAGATCGATTTGTACGGCGATTTTTTCACCACTTTCGTCCACGACGAAGTGAATGGCTTTACCCCTTGATTTCAGTGTTCTCATCCCCTTCATCTTCTCAGTGTTTCACGCAGGCTTCCAGAATCTCAATTTCCCCTGCCTCCGCATCCATGCGCACCCGTGCGCCTACCGGCAGGGTCGTGTTGGGGCAGTTGTGGCCGAAGTCGTTGGCCTTCAGAATAGGGAAGCGGTAATCGCTGGCGACGTTCATTAATACGTCTTCCATGTGGAGTGGGGCGTCCGGCAGGTTATCCACCCCGTCAATGTAGCCAACAATTACCCCGGCAACCTGGTCGAATATGCCCATCTGCTGGAGCTGGCGGAACATATAGTCGCAGCCGGCTGGCTCGAAACCCAGCGATTCAATGAACAGGATGGCCCCGCTGAAATCGGGGAAATAGGGCGTGCCGGCCAGCTTGAGCAGGCAGCGCAGGTTGCCGCCCAGCAGGCGCCCTTCAGCGCGCCCACTGCGTATAGCCTTCCGAGGTCCAGCGGCGTTCACTTTGCCAATTTTGCCATCCACCAGGCGGGCCAGGAATTCCTGCCGGTCGTAGGCCGTGGGGTGGCGCCCAAAGCCCCACATGACATCGTTGCCGTGAAAGGTGACCAGCCCGGTTTTGGCGTAAATAGCGTTGAGCAGCACGGTGATGTCGCTGATGCCTAAAAAGACCTTGGGGTTATCGGCGAGCACCTGCCAGTCCAGGTAGGGCAGGCTGGCGTTGGCGGTATCCCCGCCTTGCGAGCAGATGATAGCCTTGACGGCCGGGTCTCCGAACATGCCCATAAGGTCAGCGGCCTTCTCAGTGGGGGAGGCAGCGTAACCCAGCGAATTGGAGAAGACGTGCTCGCCCAGGAGCACCTTGAATCCCAGGCCCTCCAGGAAGCGCATGCCGTTAGCGAGCTGCGGATTGCCCGGCTCGACCGGGGTCGAAGGCGAGACCACCCCGAGGGTATCGCCGGGAGATAATTTGGGTGCAAGCATAAGCGATTATTCCTTCCAAGCATCGCTCATACCGGCACTCCTTCTTTCATAATCGCACTCATGATCGGGTTGGCGCCGAATAAACCATATTGGATGTCGAAAGGCGTGGCCACCAGGGTTGAAATGACCACATCGTTTTCCAGGCCAATTTCCCAGGCCGTTTCGCTGATCAAACGGCGAAGTTGGGATGAGAGGGCAGGCACCTCGATAAAAACATCCAAATCCGAATCATCCGTTGCCGTTCCACGTGCCCGCGAGCCGAAGACCACAAATTGATTCACCGGCGTAATTTGTGTTAAGCGATTTTTGAATTGAAGAGTGATTTTAGTATCTTGACTGTTTAGCATTCCCGCGCTTCCCATGGGGGTCCTCATCAACCCTTGTGTTGATTATACAACCAATGCCAGTATGAATTTTCCACTGGCTGCGTATCTCCGCCTGGCTGTGCGGATGTTTTCTTTACTTTGGATTAACCACCCGTCCAATAAAGAGGATTGTGCCAGACTGCTTATTGCGGATCAAGAACAGGAAGGGATGGTCGATCTCTACTTTGGCGCTTTCCACTTGAATGGCGGTGGCCCCGACCTCCACACTGGTGGCGGCCGCGGCTTCGGTACCCTGCTCGTCCACCGAGATAAAAGCTTTGTGGAGGACGTCCTGGATAAACAAATGTCCCTTCCCGTTGTCTATTTTACTAAAATCGGCCAGGCCGGGCGTGAAGGCATCCGTCATTCCTAAACCCTGCAAGGTTTTTGCCAGGCTAAAGCTGTCATCAAACGTGAACTTTGGCATGGTCAGGTCGACTTCCTGCTGTTTTAGATCGTTGATCAGAGCGGCCATCTTGCTCGCATCCAGCGACTGCTCAAATTGTCGAAACGTGTCCGCATCCGGCATGACAATGACCATCGAAAAATCTGTGTTGCTGTAAGGCAGCTCGACCACTGTGACGCCATTTTCTTTAACATAACCATACATCGCCGACCCATGCATCATAGGTACCTGAACCGTGCTGTCCCTCGCCATAAAGAAAGGCCCATTGGTGGTCTCACTTTTCTCAAATTGTTTTTGCCAACTGGCCTTGAAGTAAATGGCGTTAGTCAGTATGAGGCGTGTGTTGGGCGTGATCACTCCCCTGGCAATCAGGTCTTGAATGCGTTGATTGGTCTGCTGGCTGACCCACTGGTTGATCGCCTGGCGAGAAGCTTCCTGGTTTTTTACGAAATCCAGCGTATGCATTCCGGCGCCATAATATTTGCTCAGCACATCTAAAAAGGCAGGTTGGAATGCATAGCCAGACTGCCCCCACAGGGCATTGACCATTGAAAGCTTGAAAGCATTCTGTTCGTCCTGGCTCCCGCCCGCGGCAGCCAACTCCTCATCCAACGCATTGAGCGCGGCGTGCAGGCGGCTATCCGGCAGGGGAAAATTGAGCGTTGAGGCCATTTGCTGTTGGGTTTTACCATTCGCGCCGGCGTAGGTCATGGCCAGAGCCTGAGTAATACTGTAGGGTGAATAAAACAGGTTGCCAGGGTTGTCTTTCAGGGTCTGGTACAGGTTGAAAGCGAACTGGCTGTTGCCTTCGACCAGGGCCATGGTGTCAGTAACGGGGATATCTGCCTGGGTGATGCGCGCCGCTTTGGATTGGAACAGCCCAGGGCCAACCGCTGCCGCGGGGATAATAAAGCAACTGGTTAATCCCACAAGCAAAATTATGATCATCATGCGGTATAAAGTTGAGCTCATCAAAATATCCTTTCTTATTATACGATATCTCATGCCTATGACGATTTCCCCCGCAATATAGTTCCCAATGATTTAACATGGTACACCGCCCTGCTTACAATCTCCCTTTTGCCAGGAGTTCATCGACTTTGGTTCCTCTTTGGGTATAATGGGTTCAGCTTTGCCTCGGGTGGGGTAACGAGAATGCTGGTAGACCTCCATTCGATAAATCCTACGGAGGAAAAATGGCAGCAGAATATATTCTCTCACTGGCAGATTCCCGCGCCACCTTAGCGCTGGCCGGCGGCAAGGGGGCTTCCCTGGCCCGCCTCTCCCAGGCCGGGCTGCCCGTGCTGGATGGTTTCCACATAACCACCGCGGCTTACCTGGACTTTGTGGCTGAGAACCGCCTCCAGGAACGCACGCTGGCTTTAGCCAGTGTGGCCGCCCTGGCGCTGGTCGACCCGGCTCATTACGCTACGCTTGAAGCCGCTGCGTGCGCCATCCAGGATTTATTCCAACAGGCCGCCATGCCGGTTGCCATCGAAGCAGCTATCGTCCTGGCCTACACCGGCCTACCGGGCGAAGTCCCGCGGGTGGCTGTGCGCTCTTCCGCCACCGCCGAAGACCTGCCTGGGCTGTCCTTCGCCGGGCAGCAGGAAACCTACCTCAACGTGCACGGCATCCCCTCGGTGCTGGAATCGGTCAAATCCTGCTGGGCTTCGCTGTGGACGGCGCGCGCCATCGCCTACCGGGCGCAGCACGGCATCCGGCCAGAGGACCTCAGCCTGGCGGTGGTCGTCCAGAGGCTGGTGCGCGCCGGGGCGTCCGGGGTGATGTTTACCGCCAACCCGGCTAACGGCCGGCGCGACCAGGTGATGATCACCGCCGCCTGGGGATTGGGCGAAGCCATCGTGGGCGGGCTGGTCACCCCCGATACGCTGACGGTGAATAAGGCCACCGGGCAGGTGATCGAGCGCCAGACTGCCCGTAAAGAGGTCGAGACGGTTCTGCTGGAAAGCGGCACCGGCACCCGGGAACAGCCCTTACCTGAAAATCTGCGCGACAAGGCCGTGCTGAGCGACCAGGAAGCCGCTACGCTGGCCGGCCTGGGCGTGCGCATTGAGACGCTGTTCGGTGGCGTACCCATGGACATCGAGTGGACGCTGGCTGACGGCGAGTTCGCAATCGTCCAGGCCCGGCCGGTCACCGCCCTACCCCCAAACAGCGGGGACGAGCCGGAAGAGCAGGTCGAGCCGCCCTTGGAGTGGAAACGGCCTGATCCGCGCGGCGTTTACGGGCGCGGCAGCATCACCGAGCAGCTCCCCGAGCCGCTTACGCCGCTTTTCTCCAGCCTGGGCGGGCCGATCATCGACCAGGAAACCCGCCGGATATATGCCGAGTACATGGGCGTGAAAGAATGGAAGGGGCCCATTTTTGATACCATCAACGACTACGCCTACCTGAATATGAATTTTAGCCAGTGGACGATGTTCCGCATGGTGCTGAGTTCCTTGTTGATTGCGCAGAAGATGCTGAGCGGCGCCGGACCGCGCTACCGGGCGGCGCGCCAGCATTATATCGAGGTAGTCCAACGCTACCAGGCCCGCCCGCTGGCGGATTACCGGGCAGCCGGGCTGCTGGAGGGCGCCCGCCAGTTGACCCGCCAGGCCATCTCGCTGTACACCGTACTGCAGACCAGCGTGATCCCAGGCGCTTCGACCAGCGAGATCATGTTCACCCAGACCTATAACCACCTGATCAAAAAAGCTGGTGACCCACAGGCCCCGGTCTTTCTGATGGGCTTCGTCTCCACGCCCATCCGGGCCGAGCAAGCGCTCTATGACCTGGCCGAGTGGGCAAAAGCTCAAGGTGGTCTGGCCGCTCACCTGGCGGCCACGCCGGCCGCTCAACTGGCATCCGAGCTGGACCGCCCTGCGCCCCTCCCCCCTCAGGGAGGCGTGGAACTGGAAACCTGGAGCGAATGGCGGCGCCGTTTCGTTGAACACCTGGTCGCCTACGGGCATTCTACCTACGACATGGACTTTTCCAGGGCAGTCGCGGCCGATGATCCTGCGCCGCTGCTGGAAACCTGCCGGATGTACCTGCTCGGCAAGGCTGGCAGCCCTTACGACCGCCTGCAGACCCTTGCCGGGCGGCGCGAGCAGGCCACTCAGGCCCTGTTGAAGCGCCTGCGCGGCCTGAAACGCTGGATCTTCCTCAAGCAGTTACGCGGCGCTCAGAAGAACGCCCCCTTGCGCGAAGATGGACTTTCGGACCTGGGGCTGGGTTATCCGCAGTTACGGCGTATGCTGCGCGAGCTGGGCAGCCGGTTGGCCCGGGCAGGTATGTTCGGGCAGGCCGATGACGTCTTCTGGTTGGTAGAGCAGGAGCTTGAACGGGCTGCCGCAGCCCTCGACCAGGGCCAGCCGGTCGAATCGATGCTAGAAACCATCCGCCAGCGCAAGATTGTCTGGAAGGCTGAACAACGCCTGGTCGCCCCGCTGGTACTGCCCCCTGGCTCGAAACTCCTGGGAATCGATGTCGAAAAACTTTCTGCCGCCCGCGCCAGCGATGACGTAAATGTGATCAAGGGCTTTGGCGCCAGCCAGGGCAAGGTGACCGCTACGGCGCGCGTCTTGCTCGGCCCGCAGGACTTCAGCCTGATGCAGCCCGGCGACGTGCTGGTAGCGCCCATCACCACCCCGGCCTGGACGCCGCTCTTCGCTGTGGCCTCCGCCATCGTCACCGACATTGGCGGCCCGCTGAGCCACAGCTCGATCGTCGCCCGGGAGTACGGCCTGCCGGCCGTGCTCGGCACCGGCGTCGCCACCCGCCGCATCCGCAGTGGTCAGAGGATCACCGTGGACGGCGATGCCGGATCGGTGACGCTGGAAGCCGAATAGCAATAGCGCCAGAAAAATTGCAGCGCGGAGACACACGCTCTTCAACGCACCCGACGCTCGACAGCGCACACCCCTTCGGGTGCACTGCCGAGTGCTCGAAGGGGTGAGGGGTCGAGAACACAGAGTGGAAAATTAACCGTTGAATTGTTCCGCGAAAAAAAACAACGCGAAACAATTCGGTATTTGCGGGCTGCTGGCGCAGAAGCCCATGCTTGAGGGCGTTGAGGTTACGCAGGGGGGCGCGGCGGCGGCGGGGACGAGCGGGGGATGTGCCGAGCATGGGTGGTGGCCTTTCTTAAATACTTGCAACAGGCTGCGGTTGGAACCAGAAATAGAATAGGTGTTCTATATTCTATTGTAGCAGGGTTGGGGAAAAAGTCAACTACATTAATGTGCAGTTTGGCTGCCAATAGGTGCAGTTTTTCCTTCCCCACAAAACGGGGACTATAGTCCCCACAGAACGGGGACCATTGCCCCCACAGAACGGGGACCATTGCCCCCACAGAACGGGGACCATTGCCCCCACAGAACGGGGATTTACATCATAGAGGGGCGGGAAGAGCCGGACTAACAGAGATCCAAGGGGGAAAAAGGAGATGGAGGGAAACAATAAAACCTCATTTTCTAATTTGACATTTTCCGGGTATGTCCTATAATAGAGATAGCCTCATCTACCATGTGTAGAAAGAGATCTTTCGTCGCCCGCCCGGGCGACGAATGCATTAAGTAACGATCACATAACACGATTGGCATATTTTTTCAATAATTGTGATCTGATCCAGGCTCCATCTACATGATAAGCGGTGATCAAGAAAGCAATTATCCCTATTCTTAAATTTCTCTTTTCCAGCACAATCACATAGTCAAAGCTCTCAAGCCAGAGATAAGTTCGCAAGGTTGTTGCCGCACCCGCCCCGCCAGCGATTGAAATCGTTGGCTGAACAACAACCCCAAACCCGATTAATCGGGTTGGAAGAGGGGTAAACAAGGTTGGGAAGGATTTGAATATTAAGAGCCCTTGCGAAAGAAACTCAACAAAGCATTAAATCTCCAGATTATATGTCGCGCCCGAATCGAATTCCCTTAAAACCTTGCCGGTAAGCCTGGGATTGTATATGGTTGGGTTAACTAAAATCTCGTCATTTACCCCACCTAATTCATCGACCATATGACGGATTGTGGGCAGGCATGTTTGTTCCATTTCTTCTCGAATTTGGTGACTATTAAACCGAAGAACATGCCAGCCGATAGTTTGGATGGAATTATCCCGTTGATTGTCTAAAGGGATTTGCGATCGATCGGCATGCCAAAAATCACCATCGGTTTCGATATCGACGAACCCATTTGTACAAAACAAGGCAAAATCTAAGCGGTAAAGTTTTTGTTTAACCCTGAGTTCCCACTGGAGCTCGGCTGACAAGCTCCTTTTTTTTAACGCTTCCCATAAGTGATCTTCCAGGGGAGATTCATCGAACAGGTCATTGATCACATGAGCATTTTGAAATTTCTTCCACGTAGTTGGGATGAACAGGATTCTACGCGGCTTGTGGCTGAGAATGGGGGTAGATAATACCTCCAATCTTTCCAGCCTAAGCTGATAGTATTCTTTGCTGGTTTTAGGATTAGCCGGTTCATCAGGAAAGAGGTCTGTCCGCTTTGCCTTTTCTATCGCAGCAACCTTGCCCCAATAACGCACCGCATAGGCTTCGTGATCGAAAACACTTGTCTGGTAGAATGCCAGCCACACAGGCGGCCAGCGGCGCGGGGCAGACCGGATAGGTATGCGATACCACCCCTCTTGTTGTAAAATGGACAGGTCAGCCGGATTGTTGAGGATGGAGACCAGCACTTCACCGCTGGCCTGGCCGGATTTCGGTTGTTTCATAAATACTTCTGCTTTCCCCAAAGTACGAATCATACACATGCTGGTAAACGGCATTGCATTTCTGGCTGTAAAGAGGAATTTCATAAACGGGCGGAAGTTGGTCCAGCTTTTCTTCAATGGTCAGGCGCACGGCGGCGCGGGTCTGCTGGTTCTTACGCCAGTCAAGGACCAGTTTATCGGTTTGGAGGGAATTTAGCAGGTCTTTGGCCACCTGCCTGACTTTGTCGCGGTCGGCTTTGGTCAGGGGCACGTCTGGTTTGGTGAGGATGTCGAACACGGCCAGCTCTTCTTCAGTAAGCTGCTCAGCGAGGGCGCGTTTTTCCTCTGTATTTAATGCCTGGGCAAAATTTACTAATTCGGCAAAAAAGGCATCCAGATTCTTGGCGCCCGAATTGTATTCCTCGATCATGCGCTGGAACTGGGCGTAATAATCCATGCGAGTATGATTCAAGCGGATCATTCTGCGCAATTTGCTACTGATGATACCGCGCAGCTTCTCGATCTCAATCCGTTTGTGGGACTGCTCGAACTTTTTCTTCAAGGCTTCAAAGTCGATCTGGCTCAAATCAACCCAATGCGAATTTCCACCTTGCCCGTTTTCGGCGATTGGTTTGCCTGACGAGGCGCGGATGATATAGCCCTGGTCTTTGGGCTTGATGTGTTCATCCAACAGGTCTTCGACCTGTTCCATGATCTCCGAAATATCCGCGGGTGGAATCAGCGAGCGCAGTTTTTCTGCCAGCACCACGATGGCTTTACGATCCATGCCAAATTCGTTGACGGCGGGGTCCGGCAGCATGGCCTGGAAAAGACGATCCACATTCGAGGCAAGGAGCAGGTAGCGGCGCTTGGTATCGTCATTGACCAGCACTTCTTCTGAGGCGTCTTCCAGGGCCGCATCGACTTTGGTGCCTTTCAGGATCACCACGGCCTGGTCCATCAGGTACACCCGCTCAAACCCTTCGGCCTGCTGGATTTTACGCAGGTCGACGCCTAAATTTGCCAGATATTCTTTTGCACCGGCGATAGCTTTGCGGAGCATTTCAACCAGGGCCTGTTTATCTTTGACCGGCATCTCACCTTCGGCCAATTCGCCGCCCACCGACGAGCCATAGATGGCCAGCGCCTGCTGCAGGTTGCGGAATACGCCAATGTAATCCACTATCAGCCCGTTGACCTTTTCTTTGAAAACCCGGTTGGCGCGAGCGATGGTTTGCATGAGGGTGTGGTTGCGCATCGGCTTATCCAGGTAAATGGTCGAACAGCCTGGCGCATCGAAGCCGGTCATCCACATGGCACAAACAAACACCAGCCGGAAGGGGTCATCCGCATCTTTGAACTTGGTCGCCAGGTCTTCATTGAACATGCGCTTGCGGTGAGCCAGGATTTCAACCCCTTTGGCGCGCATCTCCTCGACTTCATTCTGCCCCTGCGAGAGGACCACTGCCATATCCGTCTGCTGCATGTAAGCAATCTGTTTCTGGATTGACTGCCATTCCTCATCGCTGTGATTTTCTTTCTCTTCGCCTTGCAGGAAAACCAGGTGCTTATTCCAATGCCTTTTCACCTTATCGTACATCTTGACCGCGGTGGCTTTATCGATTGACACGACCATGGCCTTGCCTTGATAGCCGCGCCCAAGGAAATGCAGCACAATATCTTCGGCGATCTTTTCCAAACGGTCGTTGCGCGCAATCAGCAGGTATTCGCGGGAGAATTCGCGCTCCAATCGTGCCTGCTGGTCTTCATCCAGCTCGGCCTGGTCCAGCAGGTCTTCCATGTCGCGGTTCAAATCCCGGTCTGTAAGCTGAAGCTCGGGAATGCGGTTTTCATAATACAAAGGCACGGTGGCCCGGTCATCCACCGATTGCTTGAAGTTGTAAATACTGACGTAATCGCCAAAAACCTTACGGGTCAGCTCTTCGCCCGCCATCAAGGGCGTGCCGGTAAAGCCGATGAATGCCGCCTTCGGCAAGGCGTTGCGCATGTTAAGCGCCAGCACATCATATTGGCTGCGGTGGGCTTCATCGGTCATCACAATCACATCCGAACGGTTGGAAAGCTGCGGGTAGGTCTGGCCGTGTTCGATGTGGAACTTCTGGATCAGGGTGAAAACAAAGCGATGGTCTTCCTGCAAAATTTGCTGGAGATGCTCGCCGCTGGTAGCCCGCACGCGGCCCTGTGGCTCGGTCACCGCTCCGCATTCCTGGAAGTTGTGGTAAATCTGGTCATCCAGCTCTTTGCGGTCGGTGATGATCACGAAAGTCCAGTTGCCGGGCAATTTGCGCAGCACTTTTTGAGAAAAGAAGACCATCGAAAAAGACTTGCCGCTGCCCTGGGTATGCCAGAACACCCCAAGCTTGCCCTGGTTGTCCTGAATGCTTTGGACAGCCCGGATGGCGTTGTTCACCCCCAGGTACTGGTGGTTTTTGGCAATCAACTTGCGCAACCCGCCAGGAGCTTCCTGGTAAAGGATGAAATTTTCGATGATGTCCAGCAGACGCTCCGGCTGGCAGACGCCGCGCAGCATGGTTTCCAGCGAGATCACACCGCGCTCGCCTTCGCTGTTGATCTTCTTCCACTCACTGAAATGCTCCCATTCGGCGGTGAGGCTGCCGATGCGGCTTTCGCTGCCATTGGACAGGATGATAAAGGCGTTATACCAGAAAAGCTGAGGGATGGTGGTTTTGTAATCTCTCAGGTTCTGGTCGAAGGCGTTTTTCAAAGCCTTCTGAGCGGCTTTTAGCTCGATAAATACCAGCGGGATACCGTTGACGAAACCGATCAAGTCGGCCCGGCGTTTATAGATTTCTCCGGAAATCCAAAACTGCGAGGCCAGGAAGAAATCATTGTTGGCGGGGGTATCCCAATCGATGAGGCGCACCGTCTCGACGTTCTCATCGCCTTCTTCGACCCGATAAGTGACCTTGACGCCTTCTTTGAGCAACTGGTAGACCTGGTGGTTGGCTTCGACCAGGCTGAGGGTGGAGTGGCCGCGGGTCAGCTCTTCAATGGCCGAGTCGAGTACATGCTCATGGAGGTCGGGGTTCAGCCGTATCAGGGCCGGGCGCAGGCGGGAGAGCAAAACCACCTCGCTGCTGGTCTCACGGTCGAGCATACCGCCTGGGCCAAAGGTCTCGTTATAACAATTGGCAAACTGCCAATCCAGGCTCCGTAAGAGAGCAATGGCGGGTTGTTCAATCAACAAATCTTCTGAGTAATCAGACATTTTAGCCTGGACGATTAATGATTTCTAATAGAGATGTGCTATTATATATATAGCCTCGTCTACCACGTGTAGAAAGAGATCTGACGTCGCCCGTAAGGGCGACAGATGCTATTTATTTTCTGGGCCATATAAAATTTTCAAAGCGAGTACAGTTTATACCCTTCTTACTTGCTTTTTTGATTTGTTAATTATATAGTACTCTAAAAATGAATGGGACAAATTGCCTTGTTCATCTTAACTAACGACCTTCACTGATAATTCAATGTCTAAGACTTCCGTCGACATAAATCCAAATATTCTTAAATGGGCCAGAATCAGGGCTCGTTATGATGAACACAGTCTTGCAAAAAAAGTCGGTGTTGGTAGTGATACCTACTTGAAGTGGGAATCTGGCGAGTCAAAACCATCGCTTAGGCAACTTTTCAACATAACCCGTAAATTGAACCAGCCGCTTCAAATTTTTTTCATGTCCGAACCACCTGACGAACCTGAAGCCCTGGCCGAAATGCGCAGACTACCCGGCAGCCAGGTTGGTTCTGAGACCCCAGAATTTGCTGCTCAGATCCACCTAGTAATGGAGCGGCGCGATATAGCCCTCAGGCTTTATACAGAGCTGGCTAAGGTTCCGCCAAAGCTAGAATTAACCTTTGACTTACATGACAATCCAGAAAAAGTTGCTGCATCTGTTCGTGACGCGATAGATGTCAATATTACAAAACAGGCTTCCTGGGAAAATTATTATGACGCCATAAGAGAATGGCGTTCTGCTCTTGAAGCCATAGGCGTCCTCGTCTTTCAAATCCCTGACGTAGGCATGGATGAAATGCGAGGTTTTTCTTTTGCATTGCAGCCACTTCCTATTATCGGGGTCAATATTCAAGACGCCCCTCCTGGTAGAATATTTACATTGTTCCACGAGTTTACACATATCCTACTTAAAGAAAGTGTGCTCGACTCCGGTGGACAAGATTGGTATCAAACGAACAATGGGTTCGAAGTTGAGCGATTCTGCAATGAAGTCGCTGGAGCAATTCTTATCCCGGTAGAGGATATTTTTGCACAGGCGAAGAAATTGGTAAAAAGCGAACGAGAGACCTGGAACGATCCAGAGGTAATATCTCTGTCAAAACGTTACCGGGTTAGCCGGGCAGTTATTATCCGGCGTCTGCGCAGCCTTCAGTTAATTTCCAGAAATTCTTTCAACGATCTGTCGGAAAAATACGATGTTTTTGAGCCCCGTCAACCGGGAGGTGGGGGTAATCCTTATGCAAATAAAATCGCTCATCTGGGTACGCTAATCCCAAACCTGGCCTTTCAGGCATATTATGGCGAACGATTGACCACCAGCGATTTATCGCTATTGCTCGGGCTAAAAGCCGAACACCTTGGAAAGTTAGAACAAAAAGTAACCGGATTTACTTATGGCTTCTTGGGGGGTTAATTGATTTACGTTATTGACACAAGTGCATTAGTAGATGCCTGGTCTAAATGGTATTCACCTCGTTCTCACCCGCCTTTTTGGGAATATTTAGACGGGTTGGCCCAATCAAAGCGGGCCACAATCCCTGATGCGGTTCTTTTTGAGCTTCAAGAGATAGACGATGGCCTTTTCAGGTGGGTCAAAGCACGCGAGGAATATATTTGCACATTGAGCTCTACCCCAATCCAAGAAATTATTAAATACATCTCTAACACATACCCTAATCTTAGAAATGCTGGTACTCCGAGCAAAAACTTTGCGGATCCTATTGTGATCGCAATGGCAAAATATTTTAACTGCGCAGTAGTCACGCATGAGCAAGCCACCGGGAACCTGAATGGGCCCAAGATACCGGATGTCTGTAAGCAAGAAAGAATCAGGGTTATGCAGTTCCATCACCTTGTCATAGAACAAGGATGGACTTTTCATTAGCAAAACAGGCATCAAACTCACCAGGTCTTCCAGTCGGTTGTTATACTTTACTACCGGCAGTCCTTTCCAGGTATCTGGTAAATGTCCAATGCTCATGGTTCAACCTTAATTTCGGGCATTATTCCCTCCACATCCAACTCCCCGCTGACCAGGCGAGGCAAGAGCAAGTCGCGTTGAGCTCGGAGAATTGTGTTTTTTTGCCGAAGAATTATTTCGCTTCTTAAAATTGGATCAAAAATTTCATGACACATTCGGTTAACTGAATCACTAGGGATTAGCAACAAGATTTCTCGTAGATGATTATCTCCTAAATGTGCAACAGTTGTTCCTACAATTGTTGCATTTAACTCTCGAATTTTTGGTTGGATTAAAAGAAACAGTAAACATTGAGGAATGCTGTTCGGTTTTGTCCGTAATCTAGTGACCCGTTGATTGAGCCATGCTTCTCCTCCAGCCCACTTGCACATGTGAAAATTCCCATCCATACCTATTAAAATATCACCTTGGTTTGCTTTGTATTTATTTTTTATTGCGGATTCAGTAGTATAAGTACTGGTCGAATTGTTTGGAATATCCCTAATTCGAATTACTTGCATACCTTCAGGTTCATTACTAAAAAATGATGAATTAAAAGGATAACCATAAGTGATTTCTGCAACATTGAATAAATTTTTCACCTCCCAGCCCTCCGGAATCAACCCCAACGGCGACTCAACCATGCGCACGCCCTCGTGACCGGGAAAACGGAAATATACAAACCACTCGTGGTAAATCGCCTGCGCCATCTCTTCCAGAATGCGTATGCGGCGAGTGTTGTTTTCAATCAGGTCGTCGTAAGCGCAGAGGACAGCAGCGATTTTGCATTGAATAGGAAAAGGAATAAAGGATATATCAATTTCAGAAATGACATTTATATCTGCCCTTTGTCTTCCTGACGCTCCAAACATGCTTTTTTCGGCTGGTTTCCGGATTATGTCAGTTATCGCTAAATAGAAAATAAAATTATTATCAGAAATTCCAGGCTTACCTCGAAAAACTATAAATTCAGTTGACCCAAATGCTGGTTCTCCTACATACTGAGCTATTTTTCCGTTCTCTAAGCATGGGGTTATTCGGGCAAAAAGGGTATCTCCAGATTCAAAAACTGAACCGCCTTTAAATTCCTTAGCTCTGGGTGAGTTGACATAACGATACCCAGGTGTAATATCTTCCATCATTACGCAAGGATGGCTGAAATTTCGTTTAAGAGCTACCTTTGGATTTATTTGGACAAAATCAGCAAAGCGCACTTCTTTTACCCTAATATTTTTGAAATTTTTTCTGAGATGATAATTTCGAGTTCATGTGCCTCAGAATTGAGCTGTTCCAGTTCTTCGTTTAACTCTTCTAGCTGTTCAGAAAAATCAAGATCTTCTATCCCTTTCTCTGCCACCCCTACATACCGCCCCGGGTTCAAGCTCCAACCCTGAACCTCAATTTCGGCGCGGCTGGCAACCCTGCATAGCCCA
>Ga0315282_10008596_pt1 | contig 16484 bp, 18 predicted proteins | sample YL17G07_20_MG_FD_203693 | JGI IMG/M metagenome (GOLD analysis project Ga0315282, IMG submission 203693) | Sediment microbial communities from Yellowstone Lake, YNP, Wyoming, USA - YL17G07_20 | ecosystem: Environmental > Aquatic > Freshwater > Lake > Sediment | place: USA: Wyoming | collected...
TAGAGGGGCGAGATATCGATGGCATGTCCAACAACATCCAATGCTTCCTTTATCTTTCCTCTTCTCCTCAAAATCGTTACATATAGGAATAGGCCCTTCAGATCCATCATGTTCCTCTGCAGCCCTTCCGAGATTATCTTTTCTGCTTCCTCGTAATCCTTATCCTTAATTTTCATTAGGGCTATACAGTATGAAGCCAGGGAGAAATATTTCTGGAATCTCCTGGCTATCCAGAGGACAATTTGGGAGTCGAAGTAGCGACCGACCTTGAGATAGCAGAGTCCGAGATAGTATAGAGCGTCATCATAGTTGGGGCGTCCTCTTACCGCCCTCTCCAAAAGGTCAATAGCCTCATCATACCTCCCTTGGCGGAAATATAGCACGGCCAATGAACAGAGCCCACTTGAGAAGCCCTCGTCTAGCTCAAGTAGACGCTTGTACTTTAATTCGGCGATGAGACTTTCTCCCCTCTTATCTTCTAACATGGCGTCGACAAAAGGTTTCCCTAGGCCCTTGCCGAGGTCGCTATCCGTCCTGATACCATAATTTACAGGAACTTGGAAGACCGATTCATCAAGTTTCGTCCTATAATCCCTGCAATCCCACTGAATGATCTGCCTGCCATCTTGATCGAGGACTACAACATCTATCTTCTCATCTGTCAACGAATAATTTCCCATGAATGGGTTTTCGGGCGATAAGTCGAAGGCCTTTTCTAAGCTGCGGTCACCATTGCGGATTTTGATCTTAGATCCTGAGATATCCTTCGTCGCATACACTCCGATGAATACCTCACGACTCCTTCCATTAGGCTTCACACAGATTGTAATGTCCTTATTTGCGAATGAAATGCCGCCGATCTTCGCTATCGGATACCACCACTCATTCCACTGCTCGAAGAAGTGGGGATCTATGAACTCGACTATATTCTGTGTCCTGAATCTACCGGACTGAAGCTCTATATACGGTATGGCCTTGTCAGAGAGTATGGGCGCCCAGAATAGTCCATCCTCGCTCGTACCCCAAGTGAACCTCTTCTTCCCTGGCACGATGAAGTGATTCGCGTACTGGACAACGCCTCGCTCCGTATTGTAATCGTAATAACCGAAGAAATCCTCCTCGCAATCTATTATGAACGCGTCAACCGAATACTTACAATTCTTATACCAACTGACATCTATTCCCTCGAAGATCGGAAATGTGCCCGATTGGGTGCGCTTCCCAGGGATGAAGATCCTGCTCCCATCTGTGACGGATTCGGCCGTGTTCGTCCAGAAGTAATACTTATTATACAAAAGACCATTATTGAACACTCTAACGTTCGTTTCAAGGAACTGCCTTCCAGGCCTTAATGTAAGGCCAACTAGCCAGTATACATTGGTCAGCAAGTTCAGGTTTCCCATGTGGATGGTGACACTACCATCCTCTTCTCTCTCCATCTTGCAGTCGACGGGGGAAAAATTGTCAACAGTATGATGGGGTCTATCTAGAGAGTTGAACTCCATTCCAGTCGATATCCATGCCCCCCTCAGGGCTATCATGGCTGGCCTGATCGTTTCATTATAATGGAAGACGTGGGCGTTGTTAACCTTGTCGTATAAGTCGTAGAGCCTTGCACCCAAAGATGGAATTATTCTCATCCCCAAGTACTCGTTCTCAACCACAATGCTGTCGTAGTCGATCTGCACAGGTTTCTCGTCTAAATCATTCAATCCAGTATAAGGATAATATTCAAAGAATCTAGGTAAGGGATCTTCCATGGTGATCCTGTGAGTTTCCATTGTGATTTTTTCCTGACGACAATCTACTGGCATTTGATTGCATCAAGGTAATAGTGATTAAAAGTCTTTCCTAAATGAGTTTTATCTTTTCCACTTCTAAATAGCGTTGTGGGAGTTATGGACTTTCACAACAAGTTGAGGTTGTTTTGAAGGTCTGAAAGATAATTTACCTATAATTTCCAAACATTTTAGCAGCTTGATTAAAAGCGACTATGTTCTCCAAAGGGATTTCCAGAAGGTCTATATCATAAGCTGGGGATATGACGAAGCCGCCACCACCGCCGACGGTTTCTATGCGGAGTTTAACCTCTTTTTCCATATCCTCTGGACTTCCCCATGCCCATAGGGTTTGACTGCCCACCGTACCCCAGAAGGCCAGCCTATCGCCGTACTCCTCCTTTAACTTCCTCGGATCCATCACGTCAGGCTGCACAGGATTGATGACATCCACTCCTATCTCGACGAGATCCGGGATAATCTGTTTAATGTAACCATCGCTATGGTAGAATATGAGGATGTTAGGCTTCACATCCCTAGCGAGCTCAATTACCTTAGCCATTCGGGGTTTTAGGAATTCCCGCCATATTTCGGGACTGATGATCATAGATCTGGGATCGCCAACGTCGTCATCCAGGCATAAGATATCAACACCTGCTTGGGCTAGGATGAGGATATTGGAGATGAGCATGTTCGTGATCTGGTCAATTAGGTAATGTGCCAACTTCCGATTACGTCTGAAATCCAACAAGAATTGTTGAAAGTTCCTCATTCGCCAAGCAGTCTCGAAGATGTCGCCTCCAAGGTGTGGCGGCATACCCATAACAGCCATGCCCTTCTCTTGGTATTTGCGCACCCTCTCGTAGACTCTGAGATATAGGGAAGGATCTGTCATCTTTTGAAGCAATGAGAGGTCCAGCTCCTCTATGGTCCTCGCCTTCAAGAGGATCTCATCTCCTGGCTTTTCAGGATGATAACCCCATTCCCAGTAAGTGCGCAAGGTAGATAGCTCACCCAGTGAGATATGTTTCGGAAGGCCTCTCAGATAGTTCAGGAACTCCTCCCCCCTCTCCGGAGCATCGAAAGTGACATATCTTATATCCGTCTCGAAATACTCGTCCGGATCCGAATTCGGAATATGCGGTAAGGCCATTGGGAAACACCCCAAGGCCACAGGCACACGATCGGGGAGTCCTCTGCTCAAAGCAGTCAATATCCTATCTCGTGGCAACATAGTCAGCAAGCTCCATGTGATCTTACGCCTTATTTAGTATCAATTGGAGGAGAAAAGGTTTCGCCCATCTTGGAATAAGACACAGCACCTTTCAATGCAACCTCTTCATCATGGCTCACTGACATAGAACTTAATAACTGACGGGCTTTGAAATAAATTTATACCGGGGTATTTATTCTATCGTACACCTAAGGAGCGTTTAAATCTGGTAACGTACGAAGGAAATGAATTACGGGGGCATAGACCTGACTTAAGGGAGAGGCTATTCTTTCTAATTTCTGGAATAATAGTAAGTATCCCCCTCACACTTTTCGTTGACACCTTGACGGGATATCTGAGCCAAGGCTTTCCGGTGTTCCATGCAAGATTGTTTACAATCGCAATATTTACACCATTCGTGGAAGAATTTTCAAAGGCTTATCCTCTATTTTATCGCCATGACGAAACTGAAAGATCGATTTTCACTTTAGGTCTTTTTGTGGGATTGGGCTTTGGCATCTCGGAGTTTTTCATATACGTGATCCTATTGGACGTGCCGATTGTCTTAAGATTACCCGGTATATTCTTCCACATAGCGAGCACAACGATAACAGCTTATGGAATCGCCAAGAAGAAACCAGTCCGATTCTACCTGATCTCCGTCCTCCTTCACTCATTGAGCAACTTCTCGGCACTGTATTTTTCTTTCTCGTTCATTAACCAGCTCGCTATTGTTATAATAGCGTGTTCCATCTCAGGCTACCTTTACAGTCAAACATCGGAAGAAGTCATCGACAAGAAGATTTGGGAACAGTAGTAAGCTCCTATCGTATGACTTCATGCCAAGGCAGGTTGTTATCTTATGTAACTGCGGAGGATGCCCATTAGACCGGAGTTGAATTCATAATAAAAAAACCAGAGGATCACAAGAAAAGACTTATATTTGGCATAAAGATGAATTGGTGATTTACTCCTGCAATGAGCAAATTGAAAGCATTTCATATCGTATATGCTAACTGGTGCCCGCACTGCGTTCCAACAACGGTTGAGCCTATGAAAAAAGCGGCTGAGGAGCTTCGCCTTCCATGTGTGCTCTATGATATCGATACTGAAGCTGTCGAGAAAGCTGATGAATTGGTTAGGAAATATGGTGACTGGTCAGAGGACTACGTGATACCTCAAGTCTTCTTCGAGTTCGACGATGGGGAATTTAAACACGTCTTAACAGGTCGCTCCGAGGGTGTTGAGTTTACGAAGCGAGAGATAAATGGCATCTTGAATAGTCAATTATTTAATTCTCTGAAGAAACAGCTCTTGGATGCGAAGGGATAACTCAACGATCAATAAGATTTTAGATCTCCTAGCATAGTTCGAAATAGGTAAGCAATATAAGCATAATAAGAAGAATATTGATCAGACATATGTCATCCAGGAACACTTTGCTTATACTTCCATTGGGATACCTAACTCTCCATCAACACCATGTGACTTTCGAACGCATGGATCAAAGGAGTTATCCTTATGTAATACGTATATACACAATAATATAACATGTTCAATTCATTATTGGGATGGCTGAAGAGAGTTGCCGTATGAGAGAATTGGTGTTGCCATCGTGGGCTTGGGGTTTGTTGGAGGACAAGCTCATGTGCCCTCATTCATGAATATCCCAGGTTCCGAATTAGTAGCTGTCATCGATGTGGATGAGGATAAAGCGAGGAGATTCGCCAATAAGTACGATGTCAATTATTACCAGGATTATAAAGAGGCCATCAGGGATTCTAAGATCGGAGCTATTGTAGTTGCATCACCAACGCCTTTTCACCATAAATTGGTCTCTGATGCCATAGCTAGGGGCAAGCATGTGCTCTGTGAGATGCCCTTAACGCAATCAATTGAGGATTCTGAGAAGCTTGGCGAAGAGGCCGATGAAGCAGGAGTCATATTGATGCCCGATCTTAACTTTCGTTTCACTCCTAACTATCTCAAGGCCAAGGAACTTTTAGACGCTGGCATCATCGGAAGCACACTAGCAGTGAACTACACCGAGTTCATCGCAGCTAAAGAATTAGCTGCCCAATGGCCACTCAGCTCATGGGCCTGGGATATGGAAAGAAGTGGTGGATATCCTGATTTTACGCTATCAGTGTGGTCCATCGATCTTGTCAGATGGCTTCTCGGCGCAGAGATAGAAGACGCACAATGGACAACAAATTATTCTACGCTGTCTGATATCGAAAACTTTATTGGTTATAATACCGTGGGTATTATTAAATTTTCAAGTGGCGCTGTAGGTGTGCTGCATTATTGTTCAACAGTTTCCTTGGGCGAGGGAACAAGCAGGCTAGAGATTTTTGGCGATAATACAAAGACATTAAGGGCAAATTGGAATAACGATTTGGTATTGACTGAAGGAGGCAGAAGGCAGGAGTGGATGTTCAGAGAGAAAGGCGCAAGGGTCTGGGGTCATTACCAGCTTGATTCTTACTTTGTGGAGTGCATCCTAGGGGGTAAGAAACCGACTATTACCGTCAAAGATGCCGTTGAAGCACAGAAAGTTGCTTCTAAAATTGCTGGAAACAGGCCCTTACCTGACATTAACGTTCGGCCGAATTCTATTGCACCTCACTAATAACTGAACCTGTTCTCTCTTTCGAGGATTAACCGTAGCCTTAAAGAAAGCAACTGGTTGGCAAGTGACAGCTAGAATGGGACAAAGAATCGTATTATCAGGAGTATGCCACCGATGACGGTAATGGCGATGAAGCCTATGACAAAACCTGTAGCTATTGGGATGCCGGTCTGCTCATATAGTTTACTTCCGCCGATCCTAACTGTTAAGGTTTTCAGAATCCATGCGGTCGTCACCATCGTCCAGATCCCCTCGATCAAGGCATGACCATCCATAGCTAAAAGGAAACCAATTGGCTCAAACGGGAACCACACGAACCGTGCGTGTAAATAGATCAATACACCCGCCCACAATATCCCCGCTATGAGGTTATATATCCACGGTTGGTAAGCCGGTATGTTTGCGATCGCCGAGGGCCAAACCCTATTGTCAAGGTAGTTATAGGCAAAGCTGGTTGCAGTGGGAAGGCGTTGGAGGCCGAATGTATAGAACGCCCACACAGCGCCAATAGTCGCCACGAGTGGTGCTACGATGGAGGTGAACATCAGGATTTTGAATATGTTCTTACTCCCAACTCCTGTGAGGTTCCCCATCTTAAATGATGCAAGTGTGGAGACGAATGGGTAACCCCAACCAACGTACGCGGCCTGTCCTGTCGGATATGTAAAAAGGAACGCCGTAAACCACTGCCTGTTTGGCGGATCAGTGCCCTCGCCCATCACCAGCTTCATGTAACCATAATGGAAAGTGGAGCCACCAGGGGCATAGAAACCTATGTGGGAATATGTTCGAGTCTGAGCTATGGTGAATATGAAACTGACGATGATGAGCATCAAAGCTGGCGCTATGCCCATGTCCGTGACGAGCCAGACTATCAGCTGAAGTATGAAGGATGCAATCAGCAGTATGTAGATGTTCCTGTAGGAGATCGGCTCATCCTTCTCGAGTTCATGCCGTCGACCTTCATCTGTCCCTCCGAAGGCGGCTCTAAATGTTCCGGCTATATAACGGCGGTTCAGGATGAGCCAGAAGAGGGCGATGCCCGTTCCGACGCCCGCCGTCGTAAAGACGTCCCACTTGAACGGGTCTCCGACCCTGTAGCTCACTGTGCCGCACCAGACCCTTCCGCATCCCGCGAGGTCGGTTATGCCTGTGTAGTAGCCCATGATGAAGGCGACCTGCATGAGAACGAGGAAGACGATGAACCAGAATACGCCGCCAAACAGGATATTGAGCGGGGCCATGTACATTATCGCAGCAACGAGTGGATCCTTGTTGAACTGGGCGAGGCCGACGATGCCGGCCAACGGGGTACCAGGCGTCAGCCATTGAGTGCCCATGCCGCACGTGTTCGTCCTCCACCCGTAAATGTCGGGGAACCATGGAAAGAGGTTGGTCATCATCAGCGGGAACTGAACAACTACGCCCAAGAGCATGCCTATGCTGAATGGGCGTCCAAGTCTTTCAAGAAATCCCCCTTTCGCGGTCGTTTTCTTAATGAACTCGTTCATCACAATTGTGTGTGGGAAGGGCACCCTTTCGATGTCTACCCATTGTCTGCGGAAGAGGGCGGCCAGAGATACGTAGAAGGTAGCCCCCGAAGCCCAGATCGCCCACCAGAAGAGTAAACTAGGAGGTTAACCAAACACGATGGCCTCACTTCCAAGGGTCCTTCCATCCTTGACCGTCTCCGGCCTCCATCAGTTAAATATCCTCAAATTGAAGTCATCCAGCCGGTCATAATGAGCTAGGGTTGGGACACGAAGTCGATGAACTCTTCCCTATTTCTAGGCTTCAGGGTGTAGTTATGTCTCCTTTCATAACCTATAGTTGAGTTGGGCCTCTCACCATAATCATGTCCAGGATATATCTCGATATCGTCGGGTAAGCTGAGTATCTTCTTGAATAGGCTATCGTACATTTCACTGGGATCTCCTCCTTCGAGGTCTGTTCTCCCACACTCTCCCACGAACAGCGTATCTCCTGTGAAAAGATTGTTTTCAAAGAGAATACATATCGAATCCTTGGTGTGACCTGGCGTGTGAATCGTAAGGGCTTCAAGATTGCCGACTGAAATCTTGGATCCATCTCCAACTTGAATGTCTTTGGAAATAGAGGACGAAATATGCGCGATGATTTTTGCCTTAGTCCGCATCCTGATCTCTCTAATGCCTGAGCAATGGTCGGAGTGGGAGTGAGTACAAAATACATAGTCTATGGCCAGGTCCCTTCTTACAGATTCAGAAAGGGTTCTATCGACATCGAATCCAGGATCGATTAGTGCGGCAGATCCACTTGTGCCATCGCTCACAAGATAGGAGAAATTCTTCATTGGACCTACGGCGATTTGAACGAGTATCAATGGCTCACTGAATCTTTGGTTAGGAGTGAGATATATCTTTTAACCGGTAGACGCAGAATGTATTTATCCATACCATGTGACCCGCCATTTGATAAAAAGCGATTTAAGTGGTATTCTGAGAGCCTGTGGCCATGGATAAGAAGATTAGGGTTGGAATAATCGGATGTGGCGGAATAGCGACAGCTACACACATACCCAACTACAGAAAGATCGAGGGCGTTGAGATTGCCGCCTGTGCCGATATCGACGAAGTAGCGGCCAAGAGAGTATCTGAGGAATTCAAGATCCTTCACCACTACAAAGATTATAATGAAATGCTCAAGGAGGAGAGCTTAGATGCCGTTAGTGTATGTACACCAAATATGTTCCACAAAGACCCGACTATCGCAGCTTTAAAGGCTGGTTCTCACGTCTTAACTGAAAAACCGATGGCAGGAAATCTGAAGGATGCCAAGGAGATGTACGACGCTTCTGAGAAATATGGAAAGATACTCATAGTTGGTTTCCAGACCCGATTCAGGATCGATTTAAATAGCATTAGGGAACTCGTGAAGTCACGTGAACTGGGAGAGATATACTACACGCGGGCCTTAAGCCTGAGAAGGTGGGGGATACCTGTGAGACCCACATTCATCAACAAGAAGATATCTGGAGGAGGTCCTCTTCTGGATATCGGATGCTATGCTGTCGATATGGCGATGTACGCGCTGGGATTTCCAACTCCGAAGACCGCATACGCCATCACCTACGATAAGATCTGCAAGGATCCGTCGATGGCTGAGAAGGGAGGATGGGGTGGTCCATGGAAAGTAGAGGAATTCACGGTCGAGGATAACGCTTTTGGATTTGTCAAGTTTGAGAATGGCATGACGATGCTCCTCGAAACAAATTGGGCATCCTTCTTGACTTCAGACGCATTTAACCTGATCCTGCTCGGAACTAAGGGCGGAGCCCAACTCGAACCATTTGAAATCTATAAGGACATTCTGAAGACGAGAGTAACTATAAAACCTCAGGAAGATATTCAGCAGCCCGACTTATACGAACAGAGGATTGCCAAGTTCGTCGAGTCCGTGAGGAAAGGCAAACCGCTCTTCTCTCCAGCTATAGAAGGCCTTAAAGTTCAAGCGATACTAGACGCAACCTATAGGTCTGCCGAGCAAGATAGAGAGGTAAAAGTCGAAGTATTTTAAAACCTTTATAGAACCCCACTTTACGAGTCGAGTTCGTCAGTTGAGTTCGTAAAGATGATGAGAAGAATTTACGGCGAAAGGGAACTAGATCTTCTAAGGAAGGTCCTTGATTCGGGTGAACTCGGCGCTCTAAGCGGCAAATTCACGCCCATATTTGAGGAGAGATTCGCCAGTATGATCGGGACGAAATATGCAGTTGCGATGAACTCCGCGATGAGCGTACTGCATGCGTCGGTAATGTGTTCAGACAATTGGATCGAAGCCGGTGGTGAGGTGATTTGCGATCCCGTTTTCATATTCGGGCCGATGGCAGCCCTGTATGCCAACTTGATTCCAAGGTTTGTCGATATCGATCCGGTCACACACAATGGACCCAATGAAACTAGAGGATATGATAACCAAAAGGACGAAAGCCATCATCGTCACCCATGCGTGGGGCCTGCCAGCTGATATGGATCCGATCATAAAGATAGCCCAGAGACATGAACTTTTGGTCATCGAGGACTGCGCACATGCCATCTTGGCGAGATACAAAGGCCGTTGCGCCGGAAGCCTCGGTGATATCGGTTCCTTCAGTTTCCAGGCAAGCAAACAGATGTCACTCGGCGATGGTGGCATGGCAACGACCAATGACAAGGAGCTATCCAGGAAGCTCGATCTGCATGCTGGTGCACCAACCTTCCAATCTATCGGATATGGCCTTCACTACAACTATCGAATGAATGAACTGACGTCTGCTGTCGGCCAAGCTCAATTGGAGAGACTGCCACAACTTGTAGAGGGCTTGAAAAGAAACGCCAGACATTATAACGAGGCTGTGTCGGGCTGTAAGTGGTTATATGCACAAAATGCGGACTATGCAGATCATACATATCACTTTTGGGCGGCGACATTTGAGGGGGAACGTGTTGGCATCAGCCTTGATAGGTTTAGTGAGGCGGTTAAGAAGTCCGGCCTGTCCGCCAATATCGGATACACTCAAATGCCAGCTTACAGACATCCCGTAATCGAGCAGAGACTTGCCCATATTTTTCAATGCAAGAATGTTAGTGGCAGGATACAATATCCTGATGGCCTCTGTCCAATAGCTGAGCGCATAATTCCAAGGATCGTCATAATCTACACATTGAAGTCAGAGGAGGAGGCCAAGAGTGACGCTGATAAGCTTCACGGACTGGTTCAGGCGCTCGAAAGTGGTGCCGTCTGATTATATTTCATTGACGACCAGAGGATGGTAGAAGCTTCAATTCATCGTATGCCTGTATCTATATTGATATCGATTGTGGTAATTTTATTTGGAATTATAGTGACCGTTATCGGCAGGCTCCTTTTACATCCTAGGAATGTGCAGTCTATTAAGTTCATAGTATAGGTTCCAGCATTAACAGTTGCTTGAAAGCTCCCATCTGGATTTAATGGGACATGTATTGTATTGCCAAATCCAGGTTGCAATATAAGCTGTCTCGATATATAAATATCAGGATCGGGATTTTTACAGGGTTCAACAGGGCATAATGGCCCTATAATAACCTCACCAGATATCGTCCCCTGTTCTATGTTTTGATTCCCAAAAAATAATACTAATGCCCCTATTACTAGTAAGCCCATCCCAAGGGACGTAAATGCAATTGGCTTACTGTGCCTCAATTAAATCAACAATCAATATGGAGTCAAGGAAATAATTAACGCTAATGCTTAGAATCATGATACTTCTAACTATCAATTTATTTGTATATATTCACTACCTAGGTATCGACGTTACAATTCTTCTAGCAATAATCCCTTTAATCTTCCATCTGAGAGGCTTTTTTACGACTTTAGTCGTGTTCCAGCTTCCTAGATTTAGCCCACATCTCTGACATCTTCGACATCATCTCCGGTATCTTTGTCGTGAACTCTTTCATCATGTCCATTAAAGGCTCATTTATGTCTAGGTCGATAGCTATGTTGACTTTTACATGGCCTTTATTTTCTTCACTCACTTTTCTCACCTCCATTATTAATTACCAGCAATAGGTTTATGTTAAATGAATAGCGATATTTTCCCCTTCGCTTCGCTTTCACCTTGTAGGCCGATATCAGCCCTCTGTTCTTATATTCCTTGAGCTTTCGATTTATAAAGAACTTGATAAATTGAGGGAAGAGTCTCTCCAATCTAAAGGAGAACTTGACGAGATTGGAGGTAATGCGTACTCTGAAACCCATCGCTTCCTCAGTTTCTATCTAGGTGTTGTCGAATAGATAAGTCTTTTATCAATACCACCAATCCAGCCCAACCTTTGGCGCAGTGCAAATCAGATCTTTAGAATATTGGCAATCTACCGATATGTAATGAGCAGTGAGCCTGGAACATTATCGATGGTTACAACCACGTCATCGGCAAGTTCCTTGCCCGTTAGAATTTGCTTTACGCCATTGTCCTCATAGCGGATTTCGTAGCGTGTCGATTGCGACAGGCCCTTCAGCCTAAGGCGCACCTCTCGTTGGGGGCATTTGGGCCGTCGGAAGGCAAGCACTATGCCTTGGTGCAGGTCTTCTCGGAAGAATTGGTAAGCCATCCAAGTATCGTCTGCCACGCTGTAGGGCGTTAGGGGGTAGAAATCGCCCAAGAAGAAGTGCCTTATGCGCCGGAACTCATCCGCAAGTCGACGGGCCCTGTCAAAAGGAAAGGGTTTACCGAGTTCCTAGGGCGGTGTGATGTTCCAAGCCGGTTGCATGTCAGGCTGATAAGGGTTCCAGCCAACGACCATGCCGTTGTTGATCGCGCTTCTGAAGGAGTAAACATCTGGATAGGCATTGCCTGTGCTGGTCGATGGCAGGTAGAGGTTGATCCCGTAGGTTTGAGGCTGGTAGCCGTTTGGCTCATAGTATTGGTAATCGGTCCTCCAAAGGAAGACACTTCGCGAGGCCGTTTCGATGTCTATCCTGCGCCCCCCACTGGCGCAATTGTCGATTAGCAGGCCTGGATGCCTTCTCAGCAACTCATCCCAGAAGGCATACAGCCCCTCGATGTGACGTATCTCGCTCATGCCTTGCCTGTCGGTCCCATCCGCTGCCCTCCAGTAGGGGAGTGGATCCATGTTGAAGTCTTGGCGATAGACGCTTATGCCTTCGCTCTCTATCATGTTCGATACGTGGTCCGTGATCCAACGTCGTGCGTCCTCGTTTCCGAGGTTGAGCAATCCTACCGGATTTTCTCGCAGCCTGAGGATCCACTCTGGATGATTCCGGTCAAGCCATGTGCCCTGAAGCGCTCTCTCTGGTTCAAACCAGAGAAGCAAACCCATGCCAAGCTTCCTGAGGGCATCCGACACTGGCCTAAATCCCGCAGGGAAACTGTCTTTCCTCGGTGACCAATTGCCGACGCCATTTGGCCACCCCCTTCGAACCAGCCAGCATCTATCCAGAGGTACTCAACACCATACTGTTGAAAGCGTGAGGCGAAGTCGATCTGGTTGACCTCGGTGGCCCTGTTCGCCTCATCATACAGTGGCGACGACGAGCAGGCGAATGGCAATGTAACTGGTTCCCCGTCCTTCCTTGGCATTAAGTGTGCGATAACGAACCGCCGTAGTAGGTTATGCCCGACGATATAATCACCGCCTTTCCAGAAAAGTAATAGCATTCGTGGTGTGCGGATCTCCTCCCCTGAGTGCAGTCTGAGGTGGGTTAGCTCCATCCCAGCTCGCACGTGCAATGATGACGCATTGTCTCTAGCAAATGATATGGTCCACTGCCCGGACCACCCCAGAGCCACCATCACTCCGCCTCATTTTGGTAACTCGATGTTGAAGAATGGAAGGGCTGTCTTGTTGGATGACCTGCCTCCTATAGGCGCAAGCTTCACTAGCGTGTTCGGCAAGATGAGCTCATCAACCGGGGCAAAGTCATCCTTTCTCGCATCACTCCCTACGGCACGATGCAATATGAAGTCCCCAATATTACATGGAGGCCATTCCGTGGATCGTTCCTGGTTTTTCCGTCGAAACACATCGGAGATACCTTTTAAGACTGCAAGAGAGAATAGGCAAGGAAGGAAAGCCGACGTTTTCTCGTAGGCTTCTTCTGCTCGTCGAAGTCAAGAAAGTTCATTAAAAAACGATTCCATGGGAATCGAGCTCATCGTATCACATGTAGCCCCTTCGCTTCGCTTCTTCTATTATCGTTACAGTGGCTGTAGCCCCGATTCGCGTGGCCCCAAGTGCTTTAACCCTTAATAGGTCGTCTAGCGTGCGAATTCCACCCGCTGCTTTCACCTGAATCTCGGGGATGCATTCCCTACGCATTAGGATTACGTCCTCATCTATAGCGCCCTTGTATGAATACATCCCGTTATCATGTTTCACAAATCCATAGCCTGTAGATGTCTTGACAAAAGCCACCCTAATATCGTTGCACAGGTGACAGAGTTTGATCTTGAAACTGTCGTCTTTTAGATAGTCGTTTTCGAAGATCACCTTGACGATCGCGTTCCACTTTTTCGTAGCCTCGTTTATCGATTCAATCTCATATGATACATAGTTCCAGTCATTGCTCAAGACTTTGCCAATGTTGACTACGAAATCGATTTCGGTCGCACCCTCGTCACAGGCTTTCTCGGTTTCCATTACCTTGATCTCCGTGGCGCTGTTCCCGTGGGGAAAGCCAACCACGGCGCACACGGACACGCCCGTTCCGGACAATATTTCCTTTGCCAACTTAACCGCATATGGCTTAATGCAGGCAGATGCAACGTTGTACCTTTTGGCAAGAATACATCCAGATTTGAGCTCATCATCGGTAAGGGTGGGATGGAGCAAAGAGTGATCGATCATTTTCGATAAGCTAGTAAGCGACTTGTCCATTCTCTATCTGGCCAATGAATCAATTGTGTCGGTATAAATCCTTGGTGTGAACCTGAGAACGCATTCATTATGAATCATGTAGCCAACTTGATATGTCTTTTTGGAGCTCATTTTTATATCGTAGATAAACATATATGTACTACACTGGCGTAGAAGTTATCTCGCCGAGAAAGACACCAAATGAGTGAGATGAGTGAAAAGGTCTGCATTGTAACCGGAAGTAACTCCGGGATCGGTAAGGAAACGACTCTGGCGTTAGCTAGTATGGGAGCAACGATGGTAATGGTCGTTCGAGATATGGAGCGCGGTGAAACTGCAAGGAGGGAGATCAGCGAGAAGACGGGCCATAGCTCCACTGACCTGATGCTATGCGACCTATCATCACAAGAATCGATCAGGAGGTTCGCGGATGCTTTCAAAGGCAAATATGACAAGCTCCACGTCCTCATCAATAATGCTGGGGCGGAATACGATGTTCGTCAGGTCACCGTTGACGGTTTCGAGCGAACCCTCGCCGTTAACTATCTCGCGCCATTTCGCCTCACTCACGAGTTACTACCGTTGCTGAAGGCGGGTGTTCCATCCAGGGTGATCAATATCACCTCTGGCTTGCACAAGTCCGGAAACGTAAATTTCGAAGATCTTCAGAGCGAGAAGGACTATGATGGTATGAGAGCCTATGCCAATGCTAAGTTGATGGTCTTGATGTTCACCTACGAACTGGCAAGGAGGTTGGAGGGCACAGGCATTACCGTTAACGTGGTCCATCCGGGCTTCGCGGCCACCAATCTCGGCAGGAATACGGGGAGCCTCCGTTCGAGCTTGATGTTCAAGGTAATGAGGCCCTTCCAGACAAGCGCAAGGAAAGCCGCTGAAACTTCTATCTATCTGGCATCTTCACCCGATGTCGAGGCAGTAACCGGAAAGTACTTCAGGCGAAAACAAGAAGCGACCTCATCGCCAACATCATATGATGAGCGCATGCAAAAACGCCTATGGGATGTGACTGCCGATTTATTGGGACTGGAACATTAAGTTAAGTTTCCTGGCCATCGTGTGCCCTGAGAATTAAATTAGGGATGGCCACCAAAAGCCTTTTACTCTTACAGAGGTTAATCGATCTTCGCAGATTTATATGAATAAGCTTGTGATAAGGGGTGGAAGCGCTGTAGTGCCCGGGGGCCTTCGAACAAAGTGGCCGATTTTCGATGACACGGACAAATTCGCCGTTCTAGAGGCTCTAACCAGTGGGAGGTGGTGCGCTACAACGCACGGACCCGATACGAAGAACGGTCAATTCGAGGCTGCCTTTGCCCAATATCTTGGGACCAAACACGGGCTACTCGTCGACAACGGTACAAATGCAATCGCTCTAGCACTGAAAGGGGGTGGAGTTGAAGCTGGGGATGAAGTCATAGTTCCAGCTGTCACCTTCATAGCCACAGCGACAGCTGTTATCCAGGTCGATGGAATACCAATTTTCGTCGACATCGATCCTGAGACCTACCAGATAGATGCCTCGCTTGTTAAGAAAGCTATAACGGACAAGACGAGGGCCATTATTCCCGTTCACTACGGCGGATACCCCGCAGATATGAATGCCCTCATGGAAATTGCAGAAGAGCATAATCTTCTCGTAGTCGAGGACTGTGCGGAGGCACACGGCTCGGAGTGGCGCGGCAAGAAAGTAGGATCTATTGGCCATTTGGGAACGTTTAGCTTCCAGCAAGGTAAACCCCTGACCTGCGGCGAAGGGGGATTCGTATCCACGAATGATGATAATTTGGCCGCAAAGTGCATTTCGTACGCGAACTTCGGCAGAATGCCGGGCAGGCCCATCTACGAACACCATGTTTCTGGTTATAACATGAGGATGACTGAGATGCAAGCCGCCCTGCTCCTTTCGCAGTTTAGGAGGTTATATCGTCAGACGGAGACACGTTATGTCAACGGAGAGTACTTCGCGTCAGAACTGGGGAGGATCGGAGGCATATCGGCGCTTAAGAGGGATCCTCGCGTGACGAAAAGGGGTTACTATTTCTACCTTATAAGATATGATTCCTCAGAGTTTAAAGGCGTCCCGCGAGACAAATTTTTACAGGCCCTACAGGCTGAAGGGATTTACGCTGGCACTGCCCACAACCAACCCCTCTACCAGAACCCAGTTTTTTCCGAAATGTACTTCGGTAGGACCGGTCATCCGATTCGATGCCCACTGTACGGCAGATCAATCGATTACACGAAGGTTAGCTGTCCCGTCGCGGAGAGGGTCTACAAGAACGAGATCGTGGCACTCGGAAAGGATTTCCTCATGGAACGCGAAAGCGTGGACCTTGTGCTTGAAGCGATAAGAAAAATCAAGGATAACGTCAATGAGCTCACCGGGCCGTGACTGGAGGATGAAATTTTTCGATTGTAATGCCTCCTTTGGCACCCCAATGGTGCCGCCACTCCGATACTCC
>Ga0315282_10008597_pt1 | contig 16483 bp, 14 predicted proteins | sample YL17G07_20_MG_FD_203693 | JGI IMG/M metagenome (GOLD analysis project Ga0315282, IMG submission 203693) | Sediment microbial communities from Yellowstone Lake, YNP, Wyoming, USA - YL17G07_20 | ecosystem: Environmental > Aquatic > Freshwater > Lake > Sediment | place: USA: Wyoming | collected...
CATTTATGGCCAAGGAATCGGCTGACTGGAATCGAGGTTATCCCAACCTGAGCCAGTCTCATCTTGCCACCTAGTTCGTGCCATCTCTGAACTCTGCCAAACGCAGTATAGCACATGTAGAATCTATTATCGATCTTCGTTATTCGAGGGTCCTCGCAGCCAAATCTCTCGAAATGGTGTACTGGTGAGAAGATCGGCGAGTCATGCCTGTAGTCGACGTGGTAGCCGTCAGAGCTAACGGCGTAGCCAAGTCTGGATACGTTGTCATCACCTTGCGCTCTGTAGATGATGTGCACTTTGCCCTTCTCGTATGCGGCAGCGCAATTGAATACTCTGACTGATTCCCAAGGATGTTCCTTTACCGGTCCAAGAATCGGATTCTCTGCGTATCTCTCTAGCAGGGTATCCATTGTTCAACAGGCCTCGCTATCTGTTCATGTTCCTTACGATTCGACTTAGCAGTTTCGGCAAAGATTTCGGCGTAGTCTTTTGCCGTTTCTCGCCATTCGCCTTTTGTTCCATAGTTTCTTGCACGCGTCTCGAGGCTCCGTCTCAGTGTCTTGTTGCTCAATATCCGACCCACTTGATGGGCAATTGATCGGGCATCATCAAACCCGCAGAGAAGACCTACGCTAGATCTCTTTCTAGGAGTATGCCGCGTTCTTCAAATCCACAGCTCCTGTAGAATGCTCTTGCGCTCTTGTTTGTCCTCTCTGTGCTGACTTCGACTTCGCAGCATCCGAGTTCTCTGCATCTTTGAACAGATGCTAACAACAGTCGCCTACCGATTCCTGCTTTACGAGAGTCCTTCGCAACCACAAGCTCATCGACTAGCCCAGACAGACCGCGATGAGTTACCGTTCCTCTTGTTGTGAAATGCACGAAACCTACGGCGGTCCTACCGTGCCCCGCCACCAAAAAGTAAGAGTTGGCGCTTCGAAACAGACTCCGAGAGTTCCGGGAAACGAATTCGGGATCAATATCCTCTTTCTTGTCGAGCGTGCTGATGAGTTGGAAGATCAGCTGATTGATGGCCGGCAGGTCGCTCTTCCTGGCATTTCTGATGGTTACACGATTCATGTCTCTCGCCAACACTGGTTGCTTCTGGAAGGGTGTTATGAGAATAGAGCGATTTGAACCATTGACTCTGCGCGCGTCCATTCTTGGTGCGGTACCCGCAGTCCTAGCTACAGGGACCATGTCGCGTGGAAGTCTTGATTAGAAACGTAGCCAGAGAACCACGCACGGTGCGGTTGTGCCATGAATGAGTCGGTCGCCGGTTTTCCTGTCGTGATAGACATACCAGTTGCATGGGGAGAAATGGACTCTCTACGACATGTCAACAACATCGTCTACTTCCGGTATTTCGAAAGTGCCAGAATTGCCTACTTCGAGAGGTTGAGGTTCTGGGAGTTCATGAACCAAACTGGAGTCGGGCCGATCCTAGCTTCTATTCAGTGCAAGTTCAAGATACCGCTGGCCTACCCGGACACGGTTTCTGTTGGGACACGGATCCCTAGCATCGAGCGGGACAGGTTTGTGATGGAGTATCGTGCCGTAAGCCACAAATCCCAGGCAATTGCGGCGGAAGGAGAAGGTGTGGTGGTCTCTTACAACTACCGTGAAAGCAAGAAGACTCCGTTGCCTGAGGAAATGAAGCAACGCATCCTAGCGCTAGAGGAGTCCGTGACCAAAGGCAAATGATCAGACTGTATCGTCGCCGCATCACCTAGTGTTCACATACGCAAAACAGGAAGCTACGACGAGCGATCTGAATGACAGATTAGAGGAAGGTTTCCAGAACCGACATAATAGGCAATTATCGGCCCGTCTTGCGTCTCGTCCAAAGTACCGAAATGATCCCTATTGCCAGGGGGAAGAGCGCATATTCACGCACGAATGTGAAGACCACAAGCGATACAGCGAGGACCAAGTAGGGATAGATTCGTTTCAATCCTCGAAGCTTCAATAGCTTGACTGCAGCTCCTGAACCGAGGACATAGAGTGCAATGAAGCCAGCGCCCGCGACGAGGAACAGCTGGTCAAGCTGAGCACCAACCAGTGCGATCAAGAACAATGTCGAGGCTGTACCGATGAACAGAAAGAGTAGAGCTCTAGCGGGCGCGGCATGTTTATTCAGTTTGAACAGGAAGGATGGCATGCTCTTGTCGCGCGCTAGCGCGTAAACGAGGCGTGACACGCCAATGCTGTAGGCGTTCATGGTCCCGAAAGATGTTATCAAGGCCAAGAAAAGGGCGATGACAGCCGCGTTGACGCCAATCGATCTTGAGAACATTAGCGCGATGGGCGCGTAGAGACTCTGATCCACGTATATCGCAGTCCCAACAGTAGCCAACGATGTCAGAACGTACAGCACGCTTGTCACGGCAGCGCTGATCGCAATGCTGAGTTGGAAATCACGGCCGGGGTTTTTGAATTCCTCGGCCATGTGCGGAACATTCTCATAGCCCTGAAAAGACCAGAAGATAATCACTGCAACAACGCCTACTGCGTACCAGCCCTTCGGAGCAAAGGGTGTGAAATTGCTTTGTTGTATATGCGGCATTGTCAGTGCCACGGCAGCAAACAACAACACGACGACTATTCCCAAAGCAACGGACTCAGTCCGGCTTCCCATTTTGATTCCTAGGACGTTGATTAGAATTGTGAAGCACATGAAGAGGAACGCGATCGGATAGAGAAGACTCAGCGAGAGACTCAGTGAGGCTATGATATATGAGGAAGCGATGATCGCCACAACCGGAGCCCCGACAAAGAACGAGAAAACGAACCACCATCCTGCAACAGTGCCGGCAGTCCACCCAAATGCGCGCTTCACATAAGCTGACAATCCCCCCGCGTCTGGGTAGGTCGCAGCGAGAGCACCGAAAGTATAACCGATCGGGTAACTCAACAGCGAAAGCAGAATCCAGGCCAATAATGAGGCGGGGCCAGCTATGCTAGCTGCTATTGCGGGTGTAACAAGGATTCCACAGCCGAGGACGGAGCCAACGTACATGAATACGCCCTCTCGCAACCTTATGCTCTTCTTGAGAGAGCGAGGTTCTGAAACCAAAGCTACCACGGAATTCTGTGCCCACAGATTGTGCGATTGAGGAATATTACTTGCGCCATCGTTGGAAACGTTTGGCCAAGGAATCGCCACGCGGCTCGCTCACGAGCTCATTCGGTTGGCTAGGGAGAGTGGTGCATGCAGACTGTATGTTTCAGCAACCCCATCGGAGTCAGCTGTAGGTTTCTACATGAGCCAAGGATTCGTGCCTACGAAGCATGTGAACAAGGAGCTCTTTGATTTGTAGCCCGAGAACATACACATGATGCGAGCATTATGATGAACTAGAGGTCAGAGTGTCAGAGTCCTCTGGGATTCCTGCGAGTGCTTTCTCTGATGCAATCAACTCGATTTGAACGTTCATGGGATAGATGTGTGTGGGTACGCTGGTGCTGGGATTGAGATTTGAACCTTTGACATGTTACACGCACAAGGGCCGTGCTTGCCTGGCTCAGTGTCGAATGACATTGGAGGAGAAAACATTTGGGGGAAACTCGTACACTCTGTGCAACGTCGTAGTGGGAGTTATGACTGACCAAACTGTGATATTAAGTACGACCGACGGCGTGGCAACAATCACTCTTAACCGGCCCACTGTACTGAATGCTCTCAACCTCTCCGCGAGCGAGGCACTAGCCAAAGCAATCCAATCCTGCAAGGATGATAACAATGTCCGGGCTGTGCTCCTCACAGGAGCCGGTCGAGGGTTTTGCGCAGGAGGAGACATGAAAGCGGCTTGGGAGCACCACCAAGCGGGAGGGGACGTCCGTCACTTCTTCCGCGATTTGACGGTGCCCCTGCATCGTGCGATTACCGACATTCGGTTGATGGAGAAGCCGGTGATTGCGGCGATCAACGGTACGGCCGGTGGCGGCGGAATGAGCTTGGCAATGGCTTGTGATTTCCGCCTTGCCGCCGAGAATGCTAGGCTAAAGCAAGCCTACACATCTATCGGCCTTGTTCCGGACCTGGGATGGACAGCCATCGTTCCCCAGATCATCGGAGGAGCGAGAACGATGGAACTCCTATTGACCGACCCAGTATTGGACGCAAAGCAAGCACTGGCTCTAGGACTTGTACACGAAGTCGTGCCAGATGACAGACTACTCGAGCGAGCGCGAGCGGTCTCAACTCAGCTGGCCCACGGACCGACGACTGCCTTTGGCGGCGCCAAGGCGCTCGTCAATGCAACACTGTTCCCAATGCTCGAGACACAACTGGAACGAGAGCGACAACGACTCGTAACACAAGCCGGCACGGAGGATTTTCTGGAAGGACTGTCTGCGTTCATGCAGAAAAAGAGCCCTCGCTTCCGGGGCCGGTAGAGGCCACTATCAACCCCCTTATTGCTGCCTCGTTTGCGTGCGCATCAAATGATCCGAGAACGAGGCGAACAACGCACGGTGACAGAGAAGTGCTTCCTCTGGATACCAGTCTTTCTGATTGGCCGTCTCTGAGGCAATGGATCCTAGCACGGAAGAAACGCACGTCGGACAGTCCAGGTGAGCGTGACCATCTTATGACGGCGAGAATGGCTAAGACTCTGATAGCGCCTGCCCCAAGAGTGAAAGCTATCAAACGCAAGAAATCGATTCTTTCTGAGTTCATGTTCTCACTTCCAGCGTGGTGAGTCTTCGAGAGCACAGTTCGTGTCCTTCCCACATGGGCGTGCTATGATCGCGGTCAAAAGAGTCGAGCGACATGCTGGATTGAGCTGTTTACGCAGTTGTAGCCCTGATTCCTAGCTGAGGTCGCTTGTTGTCAGGACCAGCCCTCGTCAGCTTAAGAATCAATCTAGGTAACATACGAGGCTCGTCGAGTGTGGACGGCATATGCCAGAACTTCCTGAGATCGCGAACCTTTCGAGGCAGATGACAGAGCAGCTCAAGGGGAAACGAATCGCCCAACTTCACTTAACTCAGCCCAGATGCCTCAACATGTCAGTCAAGAAGTTTCGAAGAATAGTTGGCAAGACAGTCAAGGAGACCAACGCACGAGGGAAATGGCTCTTCACAGATCTGGATCCGGACGACAACCTACTCCTGAATCTTGGCATGGGAGGAGACTTGCTCTACCACGAGAACAACACCACCCTGCCGAAGAAGTATCAGCTTCGACTGACCTTCGATGACAAAACCGGACTAACGGTCACCTTCTCCTGGTTCGGCTACGTCCATCTCGCGTCCGACAAAGAACTGCCCAAGCACAAGATGACGAACAAGCTGGGAATATCCCCTTTGGACGGGGAATTTACGGCAGAGAAGCTGGCCTCCCTGCTGTCGGGTAGACGGGGGGCGATCAAGAGCTTTCTGTTGAATCAGAAGAATGTTGCCGGAATCGGCAACGTGTATGTTCAGGACATCTTGTTCAAAGCTAGACTCCATCCTCTTCGCATGATCCCGACGCTTACCAAGTCGGAAATCGAAGCTCTTCACCGAAGCACATGTGAGGTCTTGAATCTGAGCATTAGACTTGGAGGCTTGAAGTATGAAAGGGACCTCTACGGCCGCTATGGGAAATATGGGCCGGAGTACTACTTGGTCGCTTACAAGACAGACGAACCCTGCCCAGTGTGCAAAACCACGATAGCGAAGATCAGAACCGGCAGCACAGCGAGCTACATCTGCTCCAAGTGTCAGAAACGCTGACTAGCAGGCGTCAGCTGGCGGCACGAGCAACACTCGCTAACCAAAGGAGGTTCCTGCTGGCTTCTGTCACAGATTGGACTTGTCAACCCCACCTCTTCCATTGGCCGTTTTGTGTTTTCCACAAACAAGCGGAGGTAGCGGGACTCTGTGAGCGCCCTCTCTGGATCCTATTGCGATACGGGAAACTAGTGCCTCAGCTGCCCACGCTGTGGCTCCAATTCGATTCTGAGGGCAGAGGCTCGTGGCGATGGCGAGAACGCGTCGCGTGATTTCTCGGACCGCCGAGACTAGGTCTCAGCATGGTTTGAGTCAAGTTGCCGTTCAAAACCACTGCTCAGATTGATCGTGACTTTGATGCGTTTCGTGCTGTCTCGAGAGCTTTCGAGATACCGTCCTTGAGCATGGGCAGATCACCTCCGAGCGAGATCAGTTTGAATCCCCGTCGAAGGTTTTCCTCGACGGAGCCTATCGGAGCCAATAGCCCCGGAGCAACGTCATGTGCTCGGCATGTGGAGACGATCGAATCCAGCGCTTTCATGAACTTTGGATTGTCAAATTGGCGGAAGATGCCAAGTGACATTGAAAGATCGTATGGACCGCAGAAGACCGCTTCGATGCCATCAGTGCAGATTATCTCTTCCAAGTTCTGAAGGGAGGTCTCCGTCTCAATCTGCGGGATCACCATGAGCTCTGTGTTGGCGGTGGCGGCATAGTCGGGATCTCCTTGCGTGGCACGTTGGGCCCAGCTTCGTGTTCCTTTCGGAGCGTATTTCGACGACCGCACGGCCTTCTCAGCATCTTCCCGGCAATTTACCAGAGGAACGATCACGCCAGAAGCTCCAAAGTCCAAAGCCTTGTTGATGATGGCAAGTTCGTTCGACGGCACTCGGACAATCGGCACGGTCTGGGAGTAACTCATCGCCTGGATCATTGCAGTAAGAGTCTCGACGTCTAGGACTCCATGTTGCATATCGAAATTGATCCAGTCTAGGCCGAGGCTGCCTAAAGTGTATGAGACTTCGGGGTGTCCTATGCCCACCGTAACTCCGAACGTGGCTTGACCCTGGTGAAGCTGAGATCTCAATCTGTTCTGCATTCTTGTCCCCTTCGAATTGTCACTGTTGGCGACATTGTGCAACCATTGCCTATTTATCTGGACTCGCTTTTCCTGCCGCACAATCTCGCTAGTATTGGTGACTACTCGTACACTTTCTCTTCGGTCCGATGAGCTTCTTGGGCGTCTGCTTCCGTATCTCTTGTCTGGGGCGGAGCGGCGAGCAGTTCCCGGTAGTACTCGTGTTGAATGATGAGATCCATGACTTCGTTGGTGCCTGTCCAGATCATGATGAGACGTGCGTCACGTAACAGGCGCTCAATTGGGTAGACGCTAGTGTATCCGATGCCGCCCATGATCTGCATTGCATGATTGATGACCTGCCACGCAGCGTCAGTTGCAAACTTCTTCGCTTCTGAGACCAAGCGTCGTGAACGGCTGGGATCGTCGCCAGCATCGACGGTGTAGGCGGCAGCATGAACAAGCCCACGTGCAGCGTCGAGCAGAGTAATAGAGTCCGCCACTTTGAAGCTGACTGCCTCGAACTTGCGGATCTTCTCTCCAAACGCCTTGCGCCGATCTGAATAGCGGGTCGCCACTTCCAGCGCCGCACGACCCATCCCGATCGCTCCTGCAGCGCTCGTCATACGCTCCGGAATCATCATTCGATAGAAGATCTCGCTCGCGCCGTTCTCCTTGCCGACAAGATTCTCTGCAGGAACTTGAGCATCACGGAGAACGAGACGTCCGGTTCCACCTCCACGGGTGCCTAGCAACCCATAGAGGTATTCGGCCTCGACGCCCGGTCCCCGCTCCACGATGAACGCACTAATTGATTGATGTGCCGGACCGTTGGGGCTGGTGCGAGCGTAGACTAGGAAGAAGTCGGATTTTGCTGCCCCGACGATGAAGCGTTTCTGGCCACGCAAGATGTAATGATCGCCTTCACGTCGGGCTTCTGTGGTTGTGCCGAAGAAATCTGAGCCGCCTCTTGGCTCAGTTAGGGCTTCGGCGGCTACCTTCTCCCCAGTTAGAAGGGGTCTGAGCCACCGTTCCTTTTGCTCATTATTCCCGAACGCGTTGAGCGCTTCCCCGACGATACTCGGCATTACGTAGGCGCAGGCTAGTGAAGTCCCGAGCACACCAACTTCTTCAATGGCAACAACCTCGTCCTTCCATCCCAGTCCTCGTCCGCCATACTTTGCGGGAAAACGCAAGCCCAAGAGCTTTCGCCGTCCGGCTTCAAGCACAAAGTCACGCGGATATTGCACACGATCAGCATCCATGTCCAGGATCAATTGACGTGGCACTGATCTGACGAACTCCCGGGTGTCGTCACGTAGTTTCCGTTGGTCCTCAGTCAACATCGATTCGAGCATGACTACATCATTTACCACAGTATCGTATTTGTAGTAGTACGGTCTGTGAACACGCGCAGCTTGGCCAGACTCAGATTTCTTGGGGCCCTTCGTTCCGTGGTGAGTTGATATACTGGCACCGGCCGGTCTTTGGCAGACTAGAAGGCATGTCCCGATGTCGCAGGGTCAGAAGTTCCTTGACGACGTGATTGGCAGAATAGACGACGCGGCAAAGAAACTGAACCTTGAACGCGGTATTCACAAGACCTTGAGAACGCCTCGGAGGAGCCTGATGGTTACTTTTCCCGTCAAGATGGACAATGGAGAAGTTGAGATTTTCACCGGATATCGCGTGCAGTACAATTACGTGAAAGGTCCAAGCAAAGGCGGGATCAGATATCATCCGGATGTCAGTTTGGAAGAGGTGACAGCGCTCGCCGGCCTGATGGCGCTGAAATGTGCAGTTGTGGATATCCCCTTCGGAGGCGCAAAGGGCGGAGTTGCCTGTGACCCAAAGAGGATGTCCATGGATGAGCTTGAGCGGTTGACCAGACGTTACACGTACATGATCCTCCCGCTCATTGGGCCCGAGCAAGACATCCCTGCCCCAGACGTCAACACAGACTACCAGACAATGTCGTGGATCATGGACACATACAGCATGCTCAGAGGATACACGGTCCCGGGCGTCGTCACAGGGAAGCCTCTACAACTCGGAGGATCAAAGGGGAGAGCCACTGCCACCGGCAGAGGACTCGCATACGTCGCCGAGGAGATGCTGCAGCACCTCAACATGAACACGAAGGACACGACAGTTACCGTTCAGGGTTTCGGAAACGTCGGAATGAACGTCGCAAGGTTTCTGCATGAGGATGGCTGCAGAATCGTTGGAGTCACCGACATGAGCGGGGGAATCTTCAACCCCAAAGGGATCGATGTTCCAAACCTCGTCCTTCACACAATGAAGACGAATGGAATTCGAGGCTTTGCGGGTGGCGAGGTCGTTACCGACATGGCGGAGGCAAACCGTCGATTGCTGTCAATGGGAAGCGATGTCATGGTCCCGGCCGCGCTTGAAAACCAGATCACCGAGTCGAATGCATCAGAGGTCAAGGCCAAGATAATAGTCGAGGGAGCTAATGGGCCAGTAACTAGAGGCGGAGATGACATCTTGCAGAAGAAAGGTGTGCACGTTGTTCCTGATATCCTTGCGAACTCGGGTGGGGTGATAGTTTCGTACTTTGAGTGGGTTCAAGATATCCAGGCATATCTTTGGTCGGAAGGCGAAGTCAACTCAAGGTTGAAAGTTTTGATGACGGGCGCGTTTGGTCAAATCAACGATTTCGCTGAAGAACGCAAGGTCACCTTGAGAGAGGCAGCCTACATGTTGGCGGTAGACAAGATGGCCGAAATAACGAAACTCAGAGGAATATTCCCGTGATACGTCTGAGCGAACGGTCATTACATACGGTGGCCGGAGCCCCGGTTCCTTTCAAAACTTAAGAGGCAAGCCCTCAATACTCGATGGCATGTCGTCGAAAGTTCGCGACCCATCTCTTTCCGAGCAAGGACTGCTCAAGATTGAGTGGGCAGAATCTCGTATGCCTGTCCTAATGGCTCTAAGAAAGAGAGCGCTGAAGAACCGACCACTTAAGGGCCTGAGGATCGGCGGTTGTCTTCACGTGACCAAAGAGACTGCAGTTCTGGTGAGAGCGATCCGCGACGCAGGCGCTGAGGCTGCTTGGTGCGGCTGCAATCCGCTCTCAACTCAAGACGATGTTGCCGCTGCCTTAGCGAAAGAGGGCGTGTCGGTGTTTGCTTGGCGAGGGCTCTCGACATCCGAGTACTACTGGTGCGTTAGTCAGGTGCTTGACCGCAAGCCTCAGCTCACTCTAGACGACGGAGCCGACTTGGTCTTCACGCTTCATCAGGAACGACCCGATCAGATAAGCGGAATCATCGGGGGAACTGAAGAGACAACGACTGGCGTTCATCGCCTGCGTGCGATGTCAGATCAAGGCATGCTCAGATATCCGATAGTGGCAGTCAACGATGCGAAGGTTAAATCAGATTTTGACAATGTCTACGGAACAGGTCAATCCTCTCTGGATGGAATCCTGAGAGCCACGAACCTCCTACTGAGCGGCAAGAGCTTCGTAGTTGCGGGATATGGCCACTGCGGACGTGGGCTCGCAAACCGGGCGAGGGGAATGGGAGCTAACGTCATTGTCTGCGAAGTCGACCCCCTGAATGCCCTTACAGCGGCCATGGATGGTTTTCGGGTGATGTCGATGACTGAAGCCGCCGCCGTAGGAGATGTCTTTGTCACAGCGACTGGTTGCAAGGACGTTATCACAGAGAAGCATATGAAACGCATGAAGGACGGAGCTGTCCTTTGCAACACGGGTCACTTTAACGTCGAGATCTCCGTGGGAGACCTTGCTCGTTTGGCGAAGAGAAAACGGGAGATCAGGCCAAACAATGTGGAGTACTCCTTGCGAGACGGCCGCAGGCTCTATCTCCTCGCCGAGGGAAGACTGGTCAACCTAGGCGCGGCAGAGGGACATCCTTCGGAAGTGATGGACATGAGCTTCGCGACCCAGTTCTTGTCGTTGGTCTACTTGGCTGAGAAAGGCAGAGATCTTCAACCGGGAGTCTATCCTGTTCCAGAGAACTACGAGAGACAGATCGCAAAGATGAAGCTGGAGACAATGGGGATGACCATCGATAGTCTGACGACCGGTCAAGACCACTACTTGCACGACTACCGAGAAGGCACCTAGCTGAACACTAGCTCTACAGCGTGACTCTCACTTTACCCTCTTCGGATCCTCTCACGACAACGAGAGAGACACTGTCGCCAGCTCTTCGTGTTCTTATCTCTCTCTGCAGGCTTTCCATGGAATCCAGTTGCGTGTTATCAATTCGTACGATCACATCGCCCGGCTGCAGTTGTGCGCGTTCGGCTGGACTCTCCGGGATGATTTGCATCACGAGGATTCCGGAATCAGCAGCCAAGCTGAACCTTCGCGCGATTTCGCGGGAAACATCGAGACCGATGACTCCCAACCAAGGTCGGGTGACTCTGCCGTACTTGACGATGTCGTCCAGGACCGCTTTCGCCGTATTGATTGGGATTGCGAATCCAATACCTTGAGCGCCGGGAATATTGGCGGTGTTGATCCCAACGACCTTGCCCGTCAAGTCGAGCAACGGGCCGCCACTATTACCAGGGTTGATAGACGCATCTGTCTGGATCAAGTCCTCGTACACTCTTTCCGCCAAGATGTGTCGGTTAAGCGCGCTGACAACTCCCACTGTGACTGAGGGCCCACCAGCCAACCCAAATGGGTTCCCGATGGCGATGACCGTCTGACCCACTCGTAACTCACTTGAATTGCCCAGTTCGGCCACAGGCAGATCGCGTGTGTCAATCCTTACGACGGCGAGATCGTTGGCAGGATCCGACCCGACGAGCTTTCCTTCGAAAGCTCTACCGTCTGTCAACGCAACCTCGATCTCACGCGAGCCAGTTGTGATATGATGATTGGTGAGGATGTGCCCCTTGTCATCGATAATGAATCCGGAACCGATACCCCGAGCTGGGTGCACATGCAGGGACGCATCCCTCTCGAAACGAATAGTGTTGATGTTGGTAACACTGGCTTGGACTTTTCCTATCGCCGCAACTATATCGTCGTCCCTTGACACTCCCGAATCCTCGCCCGCCTCACTCCCGTTTGCGCTCAAAAAGTTGCCGAAAGATAAGCAGATCGAGCAGCCTTTGCACGATCTCAACGCTCTTACCCGACTGGTGCCCACATGTCACCGGTCATGCCCATGACCGCCTCACATGGTAGCTTTTCGCCCAATTTGAGCCCTCTTGGGCTCTATTTTGCATTCTCAAAGCCCAAATTCTGATCCGGAGACATTTTGTCACGTCACGGAGGGGTCGTGGAGCTTCAAGTGGAGGGTTATATTCTCTTTTTGGATAAGCCTTTTATATGACTATTCTGAGGCTATTATGGCTTCCGACCAAATGGCCGCCTTCCGTTCCCGACTGCGTTGTGAAGGTGCGTTTTGGCGACAGATGGTGTAGGCACGCCGAAGTATGGAGAGTGGAGAAAAAAATGGCCGCAACGACCAAGAAGATTGGAAAGATAACGAACTGTCCCGAATGCGCGAGCAACAACCTCGTCGAAGACTTTGATCTAGGAGAGGTAATCTGTCAAAATTGCGGCCTCGTTCTGAGTGAACATGCGATCAATCGTGGACCAGAGTGGCGGGCTTTTACGAAGGAAGAGAGAGATGAAAGGGGGCGTGTGGGCCTCCCAACTTCGTTTTCTATTCACGACAAGGGCCTATCTACGGTCATTGATAGAGTGAATAGAGATGCGTACGGGCGCCAGCTGCCATTGGCGACCCGCCTGGAAATGCTCAGACTTCGCAAGTGGCAGATTAGGACCCGAGTTCATTCATCCGCTGATCGGAACCTCGCTCAGGCAATGGCTGACCTCGACAGACTGACCGACAAACTTCACATCCCCAACCCAATCAAAGAAAGGGCCGCCATCATATATCGAAAAGCTCTCGAAAGCGGACTTGTGAGAGGAAGATCGATCGCGGCGATCGCGGCAGCTTCCCTCTACGCTGCATGCCGACTCTCGGAGACACCAAGGACACTTAAGGATCTGGCGGGAGCGACACGCATACGGAAGAAAGATGTCGCTCGATGCTACCGACTCCTCGTCAGAGAACTTGACCTCAGGATGCCCGTCGAGGATCCAGTCAAATGCGTCTCAAAGATAGCGACCAAGGTCGACATTAGCATGCCGACCCAAAGACGAGCCATGAACATCATCAACGAAGCACGAAGGATAGGCATTGTTGCAGGCAAAGACCCCATGGGCCTAGCCGCTGCAGCGCTCTACGTCGCATGTGTGCTTGAGCAAGAGAAGAAAACTCAGAAAGAGATCGCTGAAGTCGCGAACGTGACTGAAGTCACTGTTCGCAATAGATACAAGGGCCTCAAGGAGTCCCTCAAGCTCAACGTGTAGGTACGCAGTTCGTTATCGTCCCTTTTTTTCCACCATGACTTTCCTCTGCTTGACGTGAGCATATTCTCTCAAGGATGACGTTCTAACGTACCGTCGTATTCTTCCCATCCCCGGAGTCCTCCCGGCGTGTGTCCTGGGCCTGAATCTCGAGAACAACTCTTCCCGTATACCCACAATCAACACAGAGGTACAATGGGGGAAGCATCCATCCATCCATCCCCGATGACTTGGCTATGTTCAGACTTCCACATTGCGGACATGCGACAGCCGATCGGCTGGGACGCTTGAGCGCTTTCACTACTTCGATGAAGCGGTTCACCTTGGCCCCCCGCCAAATACCGTGTCAGTGTATCTCGATGCTTGATTCAGGAAAGCCCTGTTGTACGAGAATCTTGCGAACTTTGTCTCGATGATCGCCCTGGAGGAGTATCTGGTTGTCTTTTGCGGTTCCACCACAAGCACAGTAGCTCTTGAGCTTCCCAGCCAAACTGTTAAGGTCGACGCTCTTGGCATCTATCCCTTCTATGACAGTAGTGGGCTTACCCCACTTCCTTGTTTCAAGGCGGACCTTCACAAGCTGTTGTTCCATGCTAATGGTGCCGCAGACGCAAAGATCCTTTGGGAGACCGCACGTCGAGCAGACTTCCGCCATTATGGGATTCTAAAGCTCCTTGAATTGGTGACGACGCGTTAAGGCTGAGAACATATTTAAAGATACTCACACCTGCCTGACTCGCGCACCAGCTGACGATATCGAGAAGCGGGTATCGGGTCGATGCTTTCCAACGCCAAGCTTTTTCCGAATCGATCTGTGGTTGATCTACAGGATCGCCCTTGCCTGCGAACCTTACGGCTGAAGCGAAGGCCAAATGGAACAAGGCTGAGCAGGCGAGGACGGCCAAGGAGAAGATACTTGCACTGCAGGAATTCCTTTCAGCAATTCCGAAACACAAAGGGAACGAGCGTCTTCGTGCACAGACAAAACGCAAGATTGCCCTACTCAAAGCCGAGGTGCAGGCCAAGCAGAGACGGGGCGGCAGTAGAGCCACGGAGCGAAGCCTGCAGAAAACTGGAGCAGCGGAAATTGCGATTCTTGGTTTGACGAAAGTAGGACGTAGCAGTCTCCTAAGCGCCGTCACTGCCGCCAAGCCAGTTGTGGCGGCATATCCGTATGCAACGAAAGAAAGCGTACCGGGAATGCTACTGTTCGAGGACGTACAGTTCCAGCTAGTCGAGCTTCCAGCTCTCGTGCCCGGAAGCGAAGGAAGGTTTGTGTTTCAGGAAGGCTCGGCCGACCTAGTGCGCACATGTGATGGCCTGATCGTCATGGTCGACTTGAGCACTGACCCTGTCGAGCAACTCAGAGCGATACTGGCTGAGCTCGGTCGCTCGCAGGTGAGTGCTCAGAGATCGGAATCCAATGTCATCATTCAGAAGACAAGGTCTGAGGGCGTACAGCTTTTCGCCACGGGCCACCTAATGGGTTGTACTCGCGACGAAGTCTCGTCACTGCTCAAGAGCTACGGGGTTTCAAACGCGATAGTCCGTACAACGGGGGACGTGACGCTTGATGATATCGAGGATGCGATCCTCGAAACCAATCTCATCTACAAACCCACGATTGTGCTGGCCAACAAGGCAGACTTGACAGATGCGCCCGCAAGTGCTCGACGACTTCTCGACAACATGGACTCGAAGATGTCTGTGCTGGTTGCTTCTTGTCTCACAAGGACTGGACTGTCGGAGCTTGGAAAGCGACTATTCGAGGCCCTGGAGATTGCCCGAATCTACACGAAGGAACCCAATGCCACGCGTCCTTCGCCCGAACCTTTCATCATCAAGAAAGGTACGACTGTCGGTGAATTAAGCCGTCAAATACATAGTGTCCTCTTTCGCCAGTTCAAATATGCAAGGGTTTGGGGAAAGAGCGCAAGCTATGATGGAGAACGTGTCGGGATCGGCCACATACTCTCTGACGGAGATATAGTACAGATACACGCGTGAACGGATATCGACAGCACGCAATAGTGTACTAGATCGTGGAGCGGCGGCGCCTTTTGATGTTCTTCACTCGCCAGAATCCGCTGGCGTCGCGATAGTACTCGAAAGATTCCATTGACATGATTTCGCCTTGCGATATAATGCGTCAAATCATGACTTATTCCTTGAATCATCTATTGTCAGTGGTTGAATGTCGGAAATAGTGAAAAACGGCAGGTCGACCTGCACATACGCGTCAACGTCGTGGATACAAAGCGGTTGGGATACGCAGACGAGGCTCAACAACGAGGCGGCTGCGGCACCCGAGTTCGATGGATTGATCGCGTTTTCCCTTATATCCGACGCTCACTAGACACGTGATTTGGTCACGGTATGATACGGTGTCGCATCGCTGCCAGACACCTATCTTCTGATCATTCCCAGAATGCCTGCCACGATCCCGAGGATTCCTCCCGCAATGAACCCTCCACCGATTATGAAACTCAACACAGCAAATGGGAACGTTATAATCGCTCCAATCGGACCTCGCCTCATCACCATCATCATCCCACCGGCGATTACGGTCAGCCCTGCGATGAGACCTATGAGGACCGCAATAGACTGCCCCAGACCTGATGAACCGCCTAACCACCAAAAGACATCGGACCATCCAGTTGGAGGCCCCCAGAACCCGGCCGAAAGCAATTCCACTGAATTCGCGAGTATCAGAATCCCACCTATCATCGCACACACAAATCCCCATACCGCTCTTCTTCCAGCAAACCCGCGTCTAGGAGCCGGGCTGTAGCCAGCGACCCCACTTGCAACCGGCGATCCTCGCTTCCGCCCACAGAACGGGCAGTACACCGTATCTAGCGCGATCGGATTCCCGCAGTTTGGACAGCGCATGCGTTGTGCGTTTACTGGAACGACATACTTCAGTCGACCAGGACCTGAGACCCCTCTACGGGACGAAATGGCGTACGCCACGAGACCGAAGACGACTCCCAGCAAAGCCATCAGAATAATCAGCAGTAACGTTAGCCACGGGATACCGTGCGGAACGGGCTTCACTATGGTGAGTGTGAAGGGTGCGGATCTCGTTGCGGTGCCGTTTGACCCAACTATGGTGAGCGGATAAGTGGCATTGACAGCATCCGCGCCGACTGTGATTCTCATTATCGAATCTGCAGTGCCTCCTGCCGGCGGCTGAGGCGCAGGAGGCGTGAAGGTCACCGTTACGTGCGCAGGCAGACCCGTCACGCTCAATGTCACGTTCTGATTGAACGTGCCGATCGAAGTGACTGTCACAA
>Ga0315282_10008599_pt1 | contig 16482 bp, 15 predicted proteins | sample YL17G07_20_MG_FD_203693 | JGI IMG/M metagenome (GOLD analysis project Ga0315282, IMG submission 203693) | Sediment microbial communities from Yellowstone Lake, YNP, Wyoming, USA - YL17G07_20 | ecosystem: Environmental > Aquatic > Freshwater > Lake > Sediment | place: USA: Wyoming | collected...
CGCTGGAGGAAATCGAACCTCCGGTTTGGAACCTCCACTTCACGCTCCCATTTGAAGGATCTATAGCGTAAAAGATATGGTTGCCGTGTCCCAGATAAAGGGTCCCGTCAGGACCGATTGCCGGAGCACAAAGAGAGTAAAAGTTTAGATCAAAAAATAGGGACTGTCCCTATTTTTTGATACCCTGCGTTCCTTCTTGGATATTCATCCTGCAAGTAAATAATATAAAGGATTCGCGAACCGAGCCCCGGGAACATACCGGAGACCACCAGGGGCAATCAACTATGAGATCTGGCTTCCACATATCTTTCATCTATCTCCCTTCAATTAGTGCGTTATATTAAGCAAGCATCATCTAAGGAGGGGGAATGATGTGCGAATTCTGCCTGGAGCACGGTGAAGGGCGTAAGTGGTACCTGGAGATGAAGAACTACTCCGCCGAACTTTTGAGGGCCGATCTTTCCTCAACCCAGCGGAAGATCATTGGAGTCCATAACCGTTTGGAGTGGCTGTGGCGAGAACCTGCGGGATTGAGGCCATCTCCGCCCGCGATTGGCTTGGCATTAGCTTACGACGCTTCCGGCTCCAACCTTTACGAAGCGATGTAGAACAGCGAGGGGTATTTACGGGATCAACACCCCTACTACGCTTCCCACCTGTTATCTGAGCGAGGACGTACCGATGAACTTCGTTTCCATTGCCTCTCTGGGGGAGAAGTTCGGTGTCCCGGTCCCCACCTTTCGCGCCTTCATCCACCTCGCCTCCCTCCCGCACCAGGCGGACTACTGGGCGGAGGGGCGGACTGTGGAGCACTTGGGGATCGCTCACCTGACCGCGGATCAGCTTCACGCGTTCGTGATGGAAAGGGGCGCATAAGATCGCCTCGGCTCTTTTGGGCCTTCAAGGGGAATGAGAGGTTGAGGTTTTGCTTCGAACGAATAATCTCCCCTCTTTCCATTATGTTAAAATGGTGGCAAGGCTGAACTCCACGTTTCCCACAAAGACTTCTCCTCAAATTGAAAGAGAGTCGGCCAATACAGAAATGAGGGTAGAGTTGCTATGACTATAGAAAAGGCCGAGAAAAAAGGACGTTTCACAGACGCCCACATCCACGCCGAGCCATACGCCCAAGAGGAGTGGCCACGCGTGCTTCAACGTGCGCAGGAGGCCGGGGTGGTCCGGATTGTCGTCTCCGGCATGGACCTGAATACCTCCCTGCAGGCTCTGGCGATCACCCGCTCCTCGCCGATCCTTCTCGCCTCGGTCGGACTTCACCCCTGGCTGGCAGCCAGAGGACTGCCGGAGAACTTAGCGGATCGTCTGGCAACCTTGGCTGAAGACCCCAATGTGGCGGCCATCGGCGAGGTGGGGCTGGACCTGGTGGACAACTGCGCCGGCACGATCTTTTTTGATCAGCCAGCGCTCTTCGATCTGCAGGTGGAAGCCTTCCGCCTGCAGATCCGGTTGGCTGTCTCGGGCCGTCTTCCATTAATAGTCCACGCACGTGGGGCCTATCCACAGGTCATTTCCATCCTGAGAGAGGAAAGGGCTGAGCGGGCGCGTGGACTGGTCCACAATTTTGAAGGGACGCCACAAGAGGCGGAGGCGTTGTGGGAATTGGGCTTTTATGTCTCCTTCGGTGGGGCGATCACCTATCCTGAGGCTGCGCAGCTCCATGAGACAGCCCGGTCGGTCCCCTTGAGGCAGATCCTCCTGGAAACGGATGCTCCTTATATGCCCCTCTATCAACAGGAGACCAGGGACAACGAGCCAGCCTACGTGGTCAGAGTGGCGCAAAAGCTGGCTGAGCTGAAACGACTACCCTTGGAGGAAGTGGCAGAGGCAACCTACTGTAATTTCTTAGATCTGTTTCCGGAAAAGGAGAATTAGCCTTCCCGATTGCCGGCAACGATCTGAATTACCCAGGGATTGTTTTAGTCAACTGGCTCAAGAGTCTTACTGCCCGATTGGGGAAATGGTCCCGGATCCGTTGGAAGATTCAGACAGAGGCCGTCCCCTTAGAGGGGAAGGTTGAACGTCTTCCCTCCTACTAGGTACCCCTAAATCCCCTCATACTGATCGGCCAGCCTCCAGTGGGCTATCTCCTCCCTCCGGGGCGACTCGTACTCGTAAACTTTGCTGTGACCCCAACCAAATTTCTGTCTGAGATTGGCCAGGAGCTCAGTTTGCTTTAAAGCTGCGATCACCGGATCAATCACCGGAATGCCCAGTTCCTTCTGCAGTTCCAGGTAGAAGCCGAATTGAAAACCGCAACCGAGGATTAAGACCTCGGCCAGGTGCTCTCGAATGGCTTTTTCCCCGGCGATCTTGATCCGTCGTGCCGTCTTCTTCTTGTTCCGCTGAAAATCCTCTACGCCCATCTCCAGGGACTCGAAGGAGGCCAGCCGATCGTGCAAGCCATAACGGACGACGTTCTCCTCCATTTTTGGGATGAACTTCTTCCGCCCCACTACGATGGAGAACAGGCGACCCAGGGCCGCCGCAGTCAGCAGGCTGGCTTCCTCCAGGGCGGTGACTGCCATTCGTTCGCTGATCTCCCGGGCTTCGCGTAAGCCCGGATCATAGAAACAACCGATGATCGCAGCATCGAAGCCATCCTGTTCGGCCCTTCGGACGGCGTGAAGGACGTCCACTAAGATCAGCGCGTCGTAATAGTAGTACTCCAGGTGGTGCGGACCGCGAGGAAGGGAGATCACCTTCACGTCCGTCTCCGGCTCCTTGCTGGCATCCAGCCACTCCTGTAGAGGACCATCGTAGTGGGTCGTGCCAATGGGATTGATCCAAAGGATCTTTCGACTCATCCATCCGCTCCTTTCTACAAACCTCCACTAAGCTAAGCAAGGTTCAGTCCTCCGGTCAGTGGAAGAGGTGACAGCGAACAAAGTGCTCCCCCGGCAGCTCGATCATCTGCGGGTCAACCCGCTTGCAAACCTCCATCACCTCCGGGCAGCGCTGGTGGAAGCTACATCCGGGAGGAACGTTTACCGGGCTGGGAATTTCTCCCCGGGGCTGGATTTTCTTTGGCTTTAGCGCCTCCTCTTCCCTGGAGACGACCGGAATCGAGGACAATAGCATTTGCGTATAAGGGTGCAACGGTTTCTGAAAAAATTCGAGCGCCGGCGCCAGCTCGCAGATTTTGCCCAGGTACATAATCGCCACGCGGGTTGCTATGTTGCGCATCAAGCTCAGGTCATGAGTGATGAAGAGATATGAGAGCCCGAGTTCACGCTGGAAATTCATCAGCATTTTGATGATCTTTGCCTGGATGATGACGTCCAGAGCGGATGTAGGCTCGTCGAGGATCACAAACTGAGGCTGCGTAGCCAGCGCTCTAGCAATGGCAACCATCTGCCTTTCGCCTCCACCCAGCATACCGGGAGCCTTGTAAGCGTAATCGATCAGTAATTGTACCTTCTGCAGCAAATTGCGCACCAGATCCTGCCGTTCGCGAGGAGGACCGATGCGATGAACGTTCAAAGGCAACATGAGGATTTGTTCGATCGTACGGCGCGGGTTCAGAGAAGTCCCGGGATCCTGGAACACGATCTGAATGGAACGCTTGACATCGAGCGAGCGCTTGAGAGCGAGCACTGAGATATCCCGACCCTGAAAAATGATCTGGCCGGAAGTGGGGGCGTAAATCCCCGCTATCATGTAGGCTACGGTACTCTTGCCCGAACCAGATTCTCCCACTAAGCCGAGGGTTTCCCCTTGCTCCATAGTAAAGGAGATGCCATCTACTGCCTTCACAGTGCCTTGGGTAGTACGAAAGTACTTTTTAAGATTTGCGATTTGTAAAATGGGCTGCAGTTTGTCCATACTCAGTCCTCTAAGAAGCAAGCAACATAATGCCCGGGTCTCACTTCAGTTAACTTGGGTTTTTCCAGCGAGCACCGCAATTGGGCCTTTACGCAGCGGGGTTGGAACCGACACCCGACAGGCAGATTGAGGTAATCCGGAATTCGCCCTGGCACTCTCTCTTCCAGGCCTCCTCCCGACAGTCTGGGCATCGCCGCTAAGAGATCGATCGTATAGGGGTGTAAGGGGTGAGAGAAAATCTCCTCTGTACTTCCACACTCCACAATTGTTCCCGCGTACATTACGTTCACCTTGTCGGCCATTTCTCTCACCACGCCCAAGCTGTGAGTGATGAAGATCACCGAAGTGTTGCGCCGCCCCACAAGGAAGTACAAGAGGCGCAGAATCTGGGCTTGAATGGTCACATCTAATGAGGTTGTGGGCTCGTCAGCGATCAACAGCTCTGGCTCAGTGGCCAAGGCCATGGCGATGCAGACCCGCTGGCGCATTCCGCCAGAGAGTTGTACCGGGTAGTTAGAAAGGATTCGCTTGGGATCGGGCATCTGCACTTCTTTTAAGGCAGCAACTGCCCGTTCCCGGGCTTCACGCAAACTCATTGGCACCCTTGAACCGTACCGGATCACCGCTACTAGCTGGTCTCCCACGGTGAAAACTGGATCCAGAGCGGCTGTCGGATCTTGGAAGATCATTGAGATGCCGCTGCCGTAGATCCCTTGAATTTCGCCACCAGAAGCCTTCAGCAGATCTCTCCCTTTGAAGAGAATCTGGCCGCTATCGACCCGCCCCCCTGGTGGCAAAATGCGCAGGATGGATTTCATGGTAGTGGTCTTGCCGCAGCCGGTCTCTCCCACTAAGCCAATTTTTTCCCCTAGCGGAACTGCCAGGTTGACCCCGTCAAGCACTTTTAACCGTCCCTCATAAATACCGTAGGAGGTGAAGAGATCCCTGACTTCCAGTAAGATTTCCATGCTTACACCTGCTCCAGAGAGAACAAGTCACGCAGGCCGTCGCCGACGAAGTTGAAGGCGAGAACAACCAGCACAATAGCCAGAGCCGGGAACACCGACATCCACCACTGCTCTGGCAGGAACTTGGACCCTTCGGATACCATGGTGCCCAAGTCAGGGGTGGGTGGCTGGGCGCCCAGGCCGACAAAACTCAGGGATGCTCCCACCAGGATGGCAAACCCCATGTCCAAGGTGATCTTGGTAAAAAGGGGAGAGATGGTTTGCGGTAGCAATTCGCGCAGGAGGATGTGAAGGCGGGACGCACCAATGACTTCGGCGGACTGCACGAAAAACTCATTGCGGACCCCGCTTACCACGCCGTAGATCAAGCGGCTATACCATGGCCACCACATCAGCGAAATAGCTAACATAGAGTTCTGCAGGCTGGGTTTCAGTACAGAAGCAACAGCCATGGCCAGGATCAAGGGGGGTACAGCCAAGAATATATCGGTGATCCGCATGCAAACGGTTTCCACAAACGTGTCTTTGTAATAACCGCCCAGAAGACCAAATGTCAGGCCGATCGGAACGGAAATAGACAACACCACTATCCCAAGCAGTAGGGAAATGCGGTAACCGAACAGGATCCTGCTCAGGATATCCCTTCCCATGGCATCGGTACCACACCAGTGCGCAGCGGAAGGAGGCTGGAATCGCTCCTTTAAGTTGATGAACTTGCCAGCATGCTGGGGATAGGGCGCCACCCATGGGGCAAGTATAGCTAAGAGTATGATCAAAATCACTAACACCAGCCCCAGCACGGGTAGAGGATTGCGGGAGAACTTGTACCAGTTGCGTCTCCAGTTTTTAAAGTTAAAGCGGCGCCTGCGCTTAGGTAGGTAGCTCTCGTTGTTTTTGTGTAACAGGCTCATTGTGTCCTCAAACGAATGCGAGGATCAAGATAGGTTATGATGATGTCCACCAACAAGTTCACCAGAACGAAGATAACTCCCAGGACCATCACCACGCCGACCATGGCGTTCAAATCTTTGTTCAGGATGGCGTTCATGCCATAGCGAGACATCCCTGGCCAGCCGTAGATAGCTTCTAACAGGAACGCGTTGGAGAAGGTGTAAGCGAAGGACAGCCCCATCACAGAAACGGTGGGAATCAGCGAGGGTTTAAGCAGGTATTTGAACATGATCAGGCCGCTAGGCACACCGCACGATTTCAGCGCACTGATGTAGTCCTTGCCTGTATTGTCGACTATGCTGGAGCGGGTGATGCGTGCGTCTTGGGCCAGTCCTCCCATTGCCAAACTCAAAGCCGGCAGCAACAGGTGCAGGAAGGCATCCCTGGCCGCGGTGAAGTTCCCGTTAATCATGCTGTCAAATACGATCAGTCCCGTGATCCGCGGTGGCCCGATAATACCGGGGGACAGTTGACCGATTGAGGGTAGCCAGTGTAGGAGGTAACCGAAAAAGAGCATAAACAAGATCCCGAATACAAAGGGCGGGGTTACCACTCCTATGTATGACAATACGCGAATCGCATTGTCCACCCAGCTGTTGGCGAAACGACCGGCGATCACCCCAAGCAGAATCCCAAGTACCCCTTCGAACACCAACGACATCAAGCACAATTCCAACGTGGCTGGGAAAAATTGGATGATATCCTGCACCACTGGCCGGCGGGTGACCAAAGACATTCCTAGGTCCCCTTGAACCGCATGCTGCAACCAAAGCCAATATTGAGTATAGATCGGCTTGTCTAAACCCATTTTCGTGCGGAACTCAGCTACCTGCTCTTCGGAAGCTATGGATCCCAAAGCCAGACGGGCCGGGTCGCCTGGGACGACACGTGCGATGATAAAAATCACCAAAGATAAGCCAACGAGGACCATAATCCCCTGTAGCAGTCTCGTTCCGATAAACTTCAGAAAACGCATAGGCGTCCCTCCTTTTTGAGGAGGGAGGTGGAAGGGGATCCTTCCACCTCCCGGGATAGGGTTCTAAGGTGGCGAGAGAATTTCAGCTTTTTTGGTCAGATCGATCTGGAAGTTGCGCAAATTCAGCTCAGGCCCAATACCGACGTAACTTTCCTTGGGGCCCTCGATATAAGCCTGCTTGGCGTGAATAGCTGGCACCTCCACGGTGTAGAAAGCCAAGGCATCATCCATGATCTTGGTTTGGATTTGCTTGTAGAGTTCCAACCGAGCATCTTTGTCTAAGGTGGCACGAGATTGGTCAATCAACTGCCCCAGTTCTTTGTCAGCGTACCAGTGGCCAGCATAAACACCGCCGGTCACGGCAGGGTGGTACATGAAAGAGAGGAAGAAATCCGGAGAGGGGTAGCTTGCAGTGAACATAAAGCAACTGATGTTGGGCGTGCTTTCTGGCTTGCTCACCGCTTGTTGAAACTGCGGCCATTGCGCGGCGGTTACCTTCACGTTGATCCCTAATGGCTCTAGGTTCTGCTGTAAAAGGAGGGCGAATTTTTCTTCGATAGGGTTGCCTACGCAGTACCACAGCTCAAGGTCAACCTTCTGGCCGGCGTATGCGGACTGGGCTAGCTCCTCTTGTGCCTTTTCCATGTTCTGGCTGTACTGGAAAACGTTAGAGTCGTGACCCCAGATCGTGGAGGGCATCGGCCCCGCCTGCTGTTTAGCGCCGCGTACGCTCTCAGTAAGGGATTTGTAGTCGAACGCCCACAGTATGGCTTTACGGAGATGGATGTCGTCCGTGGGAGCGCGGACGGTATTGATCCAGAAAGTGTAGATCACACCCATCGGCATTTCAACGATCTCTACATCGGGGATTTTGGCAACGGATTCGTAGAACTCATCGGTTTGGTACCAGTCTGTGAAATCGTGTTGCCGGTTGGCCAACATTGTCTTCAAGGCTGCCGGATCAACCGTTTCCCGGAAGATGCCCTTGTCGATGGGGACGGTGTTCGGCTTCCAGTTTTCCCAGCCCATCCAATAGTCGGTGAAACGCTCCGCTGTTAACCCCTCGTTTGGTTTGTATTCCACTGCTTTGTACGGACCTGAGCCGGCATCATGAAACTGCAGCCAGGTGGAACCGTAATCGCCTAACTCCCCGTAATCGCCAGGAGTCTTGATGTTCTTCATCACCAGGTCTTTGTTCATGATCATAAACAGGGCAAGCTGGTTCGGCAGGATCACGTTCGGCTCGCTCTGGCGGAAGATCACCGTGTACGGATCAGGGGCCTCAATTTTCTCCACAGTCTTGAAGAAGCCAGAATAGCCTTGGTTTATTGTCTTCATTCGTTCCATTGAGAAGACCACATCCTCTGAGGTTAACTCTGTTCCGTCATGGAATTTTACCCCCTGGCGTAACTTAAAAGTCCAATCCTTGCCATCGGACGAGGTCCACTCCGTAGCAAGGTGCGGTTTCACGTCCCCATTGGGGGTGGGGTAGGTGAGGGCGTCGTAGAGGTTGAATATCACCTCGGAGTCAAAGAAATCGGCTGCCAGGGACGGATCCATCTGGATGACAGGATACTCGTTTACGGCCATCACGTTTTCAGGCTTAACCGTTGGCGTGGGAGAGGGCGAGGTAGCTGCCGTTGGCGTAGGACTGGCCGCTGGCGCACAGCATGTCAGGGTGAGGGCGAACAGGGCCACCACCATGACGACCATCCCAAATTTGCTTCTTATCATTGCCGTACCTCCTTACTCAAGAGCTAATACTTTATTTTCCGAATTCCACTGCTCTCCGCTCGTAGTTTCCTTGCGCCATTACCTCCTTTCAATTCTAGGAACTCATCTAAGGCTGTTGCGCCCGCATTCGAGCGCGCAGCTCATGGGTTGCCTCCTCGTTCACGGTCATGGTTTGGGCGTCAATCACTACCCCATACTCCTCAGCCGCCTTGGGGAAAGAGATGTACCCGTTGATTACATCATTCAGTACCAGCATGGGATCGCGCTCCAGCGGCGAGCCGTATCCTCCCCCGCCGCCAGGCTGGAAGCTGACCACCTCATCCTCGTCGATCGGCAGGTTCGTTACTTTGCGCCATCGTTCCACCCGGCCGTCCTTGCGATAGACAGTGGTAATGCTGGGCACGCCGGATTTTCCACCGAATAATCCCCAGGGGGGCGTGTAGATCACCCGGTCAGTCGTTACGGTCATGCCAGCCTTGTGTCCGAGAATGCGATAATCGCGCTGAACGCCAAGTCCGCCGCGGAATTTGCCGGGTCCGCCAGAATCTTGTTGCAGGCTGAACTGCTCTACTCGCCAAGGGAATTTGATCTCGATCACCTCTACCGGCACATTGTAGGTGTCCCCCAAGTCCATGGAGAAGAGAGCGGATTCCCCATCTTCGCTGGGCTTGCCGCCGTACCCGCCGGCATCGCCTTCCGAGTGCACGTAGTAGATGCCGGTGCGAGGATCGGTGCCGTAGATGAAATTGGCGAAGGAATCGCCGAAATGACCGGCCCGCACCCGATCGGGGATGGCTGGAGCCAGAGCTTTGAGCATCAGGTCAGGGATGGATGTAGTGGGGGTGGGCCACATAGCGCAGGCTGCAGGGAAATGCGGCTTGAGGATGCTGCCCTCAGGGATGATCACCTTCAGGGGACGGAAGAAGCCCTCATTACTCGGCTGATCAGGAGTAGTGATGATCTTGAAACCGTAGCGGGCGGAGGAAATAGTGGAGGGTTCTGGCACGTTCATCGGCCCGCGGGCCTGCAGTGAGGTACCGGTGAAGTCCACGGTCATTTCCTCGTCCTCCACAATCAGGGTGAGGCACAGGCGCAGATGGTCATCCAGGGGGGCGTTGTCGTCCCCGTCTCCATCCAGATAGCATTCTGCCTTATAAACACCGTTGGGGATGCGGCGAATAGCCGCTCGGGCGATCCTCTTCCCCTGGTCGAGGATCGTGGCGAAGGCATCAAAGGTGACTTCTCGCCCATAGCGATCGAAAATTTCGTAGATCCTCTTGCTGCCGGTGCGGACCGCGGCGATCATCGCCCGGATATCCCCCAGCACACTATCCGGCACGCGGGTGTTGGCCCGGATCAAGCGGAAGACATCCTCATTGGGTTTCCCCTCCTGCATGATTTTTACAGGAGGCATGCGGAACCCTTCCTGGAACACTTCTGTGGTATTAGAGTACCAGCCACCGGGGTGAATCCCGCCCATATCCACTGTGTGGCCACGGAAGGCGGCCCAACCCACCAGCTCATCTTGGAAAAAACAGGGAGAGAGGGCCACCACGTCAGGACAGTGCGTGCCACCTCCGTTATAAGGATCGTTGCAAAGGACCACGTCCCCGTGCTTGAGGTTCTCCTTGCCAATCGTTTGGTAGGTGGACTGCACCGCGTAATTCAGGTTGGCTAGGAAGATGGGCAGTCCGGGTGTCTCCGCCAACAGGTTAGCCTCTGGATCGAGAATGCCGCAGCTGAAGTCGACGATCTCGTACAATACAACGCTGTAGGCCGCCCGTTCCACTGTGCGGCGGATGTCGCGGCTGCCCGCGATCAGGCGGTTGCGAATAACCTCCAAGGTGATCGGATCGACCTTCATTTCTTCTCCTCCTCTAAATGAATGATCAAGTTCCCAAACCGGTCCACTTCGCAGAGCTGGCCCGATTCCACTACGGTAGTGGCGGTTTGCTCCTCGATGATCGCCGGCCCCTGGATGCGATTGCCCGCGAGCAGCATGTCCCGCTTGAAGATGCGGTAGTTCACTCGCCGCTCGTTGCCCTGATATACGGAACGCTCTCCGATTTCCGCTTCTGGCGGTGGATTCGATCCTCCCCTGGCGATCTCTGGCAGGAACGGTTTGCTTACCTTGCCTATGCCGATGACCTTCAGCGTGACGATCTCCTTAGGTTCCTCTGGAGCATTATGGCCGTAGATGCGTAGATGCTGCTTGTCAAAGCGAGCGCAGATCTCCTGCTTGTCTGACTCCTCGAAGGTGGCGGAGGTGGCCACGGGCAGAGTGTGCTCCTGCCCCAGGTAGCGCAGGTCCATTTCGTGCAAAATGATCCGCTGCTCCAGGGGGATCTTCTCCTTCTCGAAAAGGGCCGTGAGTTCGTTCTCCAGAGTGCGGAAAAGACGCTGGATCTCCGTGGGATTCGCCTTGTCCACCAGGCGAATGTAGGTCTGACTGAAGTCGTGCCGAAGATCGGCCATCAACATCCCCCATGCGGAGAAAGTTCCAGGGAACATGGGGACAATCACCGTAGGGATGTGCAGTTCACGAGCTATGGCCACTGCGTGAACCGGTCCAGCACCGCCAAAAGCCACCATGGCGAAATCGCGCGCGTCATAGCCACGCTTAACCGTGATCGATTGTAAAAGTCCCGCCATATTGGTGTTGACGATCTTGATGATGCCTAAGGCCGCCTCCTCAGAGGAGATATGAAAATATCGGGCGATCTTATCAATGGACTGCGCAGCCAGCTCGGAGCTGATCTGCATTTCTCCCCCCAGGAAGTACTGCGGGTCTAGGATACCAAGATGGAGATCGGCGTCGGTGACCGTGGGCTCAGTGCCACCCAGCATGTAACAGGCTGGGCCGGGATTGGCGCCCGCGCTCTGTGGCCCTACGTGCAGGGCCCCGCCTTCGTCAATCCAGGCGATACTTCCTCCGCCCGCACCGATTTCCCGCAGGTCCACCACAGGAAGAAGGATCGGTCTGCCCTCGACCATGTAGACGTCAACCGTTTCCGGTCGCCCATTGATGATGATGGAGGTTTTGGCTGTCGTTCCGCCCATGTCGTAGGTAATGATGTTGGGGTAGCCGATCAGATTGGCCAGCTGTGCACCGCCTATAGCACCTGCAGCCGGACCAGATTCCACCATACCAATCGGTATCTCCTGTGCCACGCTGGCAGCCATCACCCCGCCGTTCGATTGCATGATCTGAAGCTCGCGATCGAATCGCTTACCTTTTAGATCATTTTCCAGGTTCAACAAGTAACTTCGCACTACAGGCATCACGTAGGCGTTCTGCACCGCCGTACTGCTCCGCTCATACTCGTAGTAACGGCGGGTGATCCGGTGAGAAAGGGAAATAGCGACCTCCGGAAACTTCGCCTCCAGGTAACGGCCGACCTCCTCCTCGTGCGCTGGATTGGCATAAGAATTCAAGAAGCAAACCGCCACCGCTTCCACTTGCTGCCCTCGCAGATAGGTGATGATCTGATCCAGCTGGCTCGTGTCCGGAGGGACCAGTACATTCCCGGAGGGATCCATTCGCTCCTCAACCTCCAGTCTTAGATGGCGGGGCACGAACGGGCGCGGCTTACGGTAGAGAGCATCGTACATCTCTGTCCGGTTGCTACGCCCAATCTCCAGGACGTCACGGAACCCCTTAGTGGTCAGCAAAGCGGTCTTGGCCCCTTTGCCCTCAATGAGTGCATTGATCACGACGGTGGTACCGTGGGCGAGAAAGGAAACCTCCGGCAGGGGAACCGCAAACTTCTCAATTCCACGCATGGTGCCGATAGCGGGGTCAGCCGGGGTGGACGGGACTTTGCTGAAAGCGATGCGACCGGTAGATTCATCCAGGAGGATACCATCAGTGAAGGTTCCCCCCACATCTGTGCTTATCCGATACATAAGCCCTCCTTTGTCATAAGTGAAATAAACATTCATAACATATCAAAAGAGGTAAGATTGTTCAAGAGATTGAATTACTCATCTAAAATTTAAAATTTAAAATTTAAACGAAAATGGATCTTTGCCTCATTTAAAAATCTAAACGAAGACATATATAATCTCTTTCTGGTTGGTCGGTTCGCCAATGGACAATTTCTCCCATTGAGGAAAAGTTAAGGGGGTTCTTAAAAGTCTGGGACTTTTTGGGGTAAAGGTTGGGGTTAACGATGAAGGAAAGAAAAGCGGTAACAATGGAAATAGCAGAAGGTGTCAAAGGGTATCCAAGAAAGGGAATGGGCGCCGGTGACGTTAAACATATTGGCGAGCGCAGGCCGGCGGAGTAAGCCCCGACGAGGACCTTCGTGCCCCGGGCGAGGATCAAAGAGGCCACGGTGCAAAAAGGTAGGTTCAGGGCGAGAATCTGAACCACGTCCCAGTGATTGGCGCTGCGGGAAAGGAAGATGCCAATTAAAAACAACAGTAAGCCATCTGGCAGACCCCCATAAACGGGATGAGGAGGCTAACGGGGGCACAGACGTCGGGTAAAACGCGAGTAGTCAGCCAGCATGAGGAATTGGGTAGCGGCCACGCCGATCAGGGAGGTGACTCCCGATGAGAGCGAGCGCTGCTGTCCGGATAGTAAGCAGGACCGCGAGAATTAGGATAGTACCGCCGAAGCGCAGCACAATTAACACAACCCCACTGAGGCTAATTAGCAGGATGATGGGGATGGCAATGTAGTTGATCCAGGGAAATAGCCGCGTGCCGACCACGGCCGGCAAAGCAAACACCAGACCTAACACGGCCGCGGTCAGTAGGTAAAGGATCGAGTTATCTCCGACCGCTGAGTTGGCTCCAAAGGCCAGAAGCCTTAGGCAAGATGTGACCTCCACCTGGATACCGTACCAGCCCAAGCACATGAAAACAAGTACGGAGGATACTAAGAAGCGTGGAGCTGCGGTGCCGAACGCGCTGCACGAGATCATGGAAGCGGAACGCCCCAGACCCTCACCTAGGGCAGCATTCACCCAATCGAAAACTAGCGCAGCCGCTGCAGCCACCGAGGTGGCCAGCAGTGACCCCCAGTACGAGTAACGCTGGAGGAGCCAGGCTCCTCCAAAAATCACTGGCAAGGAGATCATGCAGCCGGTGTAAATTATGGTGAGCCGAATCCACTGCAGACAGTGTCGCGTTGGAACCGTCTCTAACTCTTAGCCCTACAGGGCTTGCCGCAATTCTTCAGAAGAACAAAAGAAAATCTCCCTTGGAATCAGGTAGTCTTTCTGGGGGCGGCTCTGCGTCCAACTGCTAATTGAATTAGTCGGGGATGATTTCTATCTCTACTTGTTCTGCTCCTTGTAGCCAAACTCTCTCGCCAATTTCCTGGGCTAGAGGGAGTAAATCTTCGCGAATGCAACCCACTATATTCACGGGCTCATCACCCTGCGAGCTTCTGGCAAGTTCTGGCCCGTAATAAAAGGACATGACAGGCTCTTGGCCGTTATCTCTCCAGGCACGCCAATAGATGATATCGCCCCTGCTCACATAAATGCTGTAACGCTCTTTGGGAGCTAAAATAGTGGATGGAATGGGGAAGTAGACCTCTCGGCCCGAGTAACGGGAATGTCTGGCGAGGCAGGAAGCCCTTCCCATTTGCTTCAAGAGGGCTATCGTCTGAGGTGAACCGAACTCCTCCTTCAGCTCTCCTTCCAAAACGCCACCCCTGGCGAAGCGCAGCAAGACCTTCATCGTATACATCCTCCTTATATTTTAATTATCTTATAGGATACACAGAAGAGCAGTTCTTGTAAAAATATTTACAAAATGTCAAAATACGGATAAAACATTTGCTCCGATAGGAGAAAAAGATGGAAATAGATATCTACCTTGATCGAATTCGCCGAATCCAGGAAATGTTGTATCAGAGAGGGATCGCAGCGCAGTTCGTCACTGCGGGTTCCAATTTTGCTTACCTTTTGGGGGTCCGGCCGCTGGGGTTGGAGCGATTGATCCTTCTTTCGATCCCCAGTCAGGGGACTCCGCGACTGATTGCGCCCAAGCTTAGCGAGTCCGAGTTCGCCGCTTTCGCGCTTTATTTTCAGATTTCCCCCTGGGCGGACGGTGAGGATCCCCTTCTGCTCGTCCGTGACGAAATCAAGCGACTTCCAAAGGATTTACCCTTGGCTATGGATCACGGCGTGCCGGCGAAGGTGGTATTAGACCTCGTACGCCAATTCCCTTCTTTTAATCTGTCCATCGGGGAGGAAGCCATTACTTCCTTGCGTGTAACTAAGGACTCCGCCGAAAGCCAGAAAATGCTGCAAATGGGAGCCATCGCCGACATCGCTATGGCAGCGGCCATCGAGGCCTGCCAGCCGGGGCAAACGGAAATGGAAGTTGCCGCAACCATCATTACCACTTTGCTCAAACACGGAGCAGAGGCGGATCCGCCCATGCCGATCGTGGCCTCCGGTCCTAACGGAGCGATGCCTCATCACAGCACGGGACGTCGCAAACTGGCTGAGGGAGACGTGGTAGTAATGGATTTCGGCGGGCGCCTCAACCATTACTACTCCGATATGACGCGTACAATCTGCCTGGGCAAATCGGATCCTGAATTTCTTCGGGTTTACGAGGTAGTGCATACTGCACAGGCCAAAGCCCTGGCGGCCGTGAGACCGGGCATCCCTATTGGCCGACTGGATGAGATTGCCCGAGATTATATTACCCAGGCCGGATATGGCCCATATTTCACCCACCGTCTGGGGCACGGGCTGGGGGTCGATGTGCACGAGGAACCCTATGTATACTCAGGCAATGAGACTCCCCTAGCAATTGGCATGTGCTTCAGCATTGAGCCTGGCGTCTACTTGCCTGGCCGTTTTGGTGTGCGGATCGAGGATTGTGTCATTGTGCAGGAAAAAGAACCCCTGGTATTAACGAAATTCACCAAGAATCTGATAGTGAAATAAATAGTCGTATCTTTTTGCAAAGAGCCTTCTCTTGCGTGGGAACAATCGAATTAGAAGAGAAAGAGAGGGGCAGAATGAAAGACTTAAATGCAGAGGATCAAGCCATTTGAAGTCGTGTGGAAGAAAACCTGCGGAGGCTGCTGAAGGAGCAACGGCGCACGAGCACCGAGCTGGCGGAATACACGGGGTTGTCCAGACCAACCCTCTAATGCGTGCTGGAGCAAAAGAGCAGCCTGCGGCTGCAAGATGCCATTAGGATCGCGCGTTTTTTCGGCATTTCCGTCGAGCATCTGTACGGGCTGGATTTCGTTGAGAACGTACCCGGCAGGCTAAAGTCACACCGGTATTTGGTATGTATCAAAACAGTGATATCCCTGGACTGCAGAAAGTCAACAAAAAACTGGCACGGAAAGAACTTGCACAAGTCCTGTTGAAAGCGGCAAGATTGTTGGAAGAAGAATAGCGTATTCCCAGCTTTTTGGGAAATGGGACGATAGAGCAGTTGCTGAAAGAGTTTGCCAAGCGGAACGTCCGGGTGGTTTTTCAGGAGCTAAACTTTTGATCAGGGCTGCTGCTGTACATGAAGAAGCAGAACAAATGGCTGTGCATTGTGAACTCTCTGAACAAACCAGTAGCACTACGCTGGACGCTTGCTCACAAATTAGCGCATTTCCTTCTGCATCCTGACAGTCGTTTCATCTTTACGGACGGGATTTTCTACTGCGGCTTGAGCGACATGGAATGGCAGGCCAATCGCATGGCCGCGGAGATGCTGATACCGCCAAAAAGCGTGCAGGATATGGCGGAGATTGACTGGAAGGCGAGCCTTTTGGAGATCAGGGCTAAGGTGGCCAAAAAGGTACATTCTCTTCGGGTTCCCTTCCACGCTCTGGCCTGGGCTGTTCGAACTGCTATCTTAACCGTCGCATTTACAACGAATTACGGATCTAAACCGTTTCCTCGAAGTAAAAAAAATAGGGACAGTCAGCCTGTCCCAAATTAGTGAAGGGATTTAGCCCTCTTTTCGGTCCTTGCCCATCTGGTTCATACCAGATGGATTTCGCTACTCGTTACTCCCTTCCTGGAGGAACCCGAG
>Ga0315282_10008600_pt1 | contig 16481 bp, 21 predicted proteins | sample YL17G07_20_MG_FD_203693 | JGI IMG/M metagenome (GOLD analysis project Ga0315282, IMG submission 203693) | Sediment microbial communities from Yellowstone Lake, YNP, Wyoming, USA - YL17G07_20 | ecosystem: Environmental > Aquatic > Freshwater > Lake > Sediment | place: USA: Wyoming | collected...
AGAACTTCTTGATAAATGAAAGAATTTATACCAAAAGGGATATTGTTATCTAATATGTGTTGCAATGCCAGGATTGTATCATTTTCATTTCCTCTCAGATAATCAATCATTACCGAAGTATCAACAAGAATCAAATCAGTTACCCCTTCTTAATTTTTTGTAATCATAATCTGATCTGAACTCTACCTTTCCTCGTAAATCTCTCAGGTCTAATCTCTGCCGTGAAGTTATTAATTCCTTCAGTGCTTCATTAATAAGTTCCTTCTTGGTTTTCGCCTTTGAATACCTAAATGCTGTTTTTACTGTTTCATCATCTAATACGATATTTGTTCTCACTTATATACACCTCCTTATACACATACTATAACACATTTAATCCGGACTGTGATCAAAGATGATGTAATCACCTGTAACCGGACTTAAAAAAGTCGCAATCCTTTATTCATCAAGGGCTATCGTGCACCGTGACCGTTGTCCGTGTCCGTTATTTCAAAGAACTGTGCAATTTTGTAAGCATCATGCTTACTCTTTCATATGCCTCCGCCATCTCTTTAAAAGTGCCTTCATCTAAATATCCCAAATCTTTGGATAGCATAAGCTGATATTTCACCTCTCCACAAGACCCCCTTGATATGCTAACAAAATGTTTATATTCATTCTTGCTGATTCGGTGAGCTCCTTCCATTAAGTTCATGCAGACGGATGTGGATGCTCTCCTCATTTGTGATGTCAAGCCAAAGCGTTCACTCTCGGGATATGACGCCGTAATTTCGTATATCTTTAACGTCAGATTATGTGCAAGTTTAAAAACATCAAGATCTTCTACTTTCATGCTTCTTTCCTTTCCACGGACACGGATTGCGGACACGAATCACGGTCGTTAACCATCCTTTATTCATCAAGGGCTAACCGTTCTCCGTGACCGTTGTCCGTGTCCGTTATTTCAAAGAACTACTTTATTCTTTCATAGTGTTTTCTTCTACGGACACGAATCACGGACACGAATGACGGCCGTTAACCATCCTTTATTCATCAAGTCTTAGGTTCTCACAAAGCAGCTGAAGGGCATATCCTGTCATGAGCCTGGTCGCAATCCTTTATTCATCAAGTCTTAGGTTCTCACGAACCCCTTCGCCAACCCCGGCGTCCGTTAGCCGCTCATTGCAGGGTCGCAATCCTTTATTCATCAAGTCTTAGGTTCTCACAAGAGGCAAAGCGGCTTTTTGTAGTCGAGGGTTTTTCCCTCGGTCGCAATCCTTTATTCATCAAGTCTTAGGTTCTCACGGAGAGAATTATTGGCTGGTCTTGCCGAGGTAATCAAATACGGGTCGCAATCCTTTATTCATCAAGTCTTAGGTTCTCACCAAACACAAGAAGGGCCCTCACCGTAAAGTCTTTTTCTAGTCGCAATCCTTTATTCATCAAGTCTTAGGTTCTCACATATCTGAGGATCTTTTATTACAAGCCTCCTGATGGAGTCGCAATCCTTTATTCATCAAGTCTTAGGTTCTCACTTGAAGGCCGATGGGATCGTAAACTTCTATGTTATATTCCGTCGCAATCCTTTATTCATCAAGTCTTAGGTTCTCACGGTTATCTACGGGAATTCAAATACCTTCACAGGGGTTTCTAGTCGCAATCCTTTATTCATCAAGTCTTAGGTTCTCACCGGCAGAAACAGGCTGGGTAAAGAACCCTGCAAATAATCATTATTATGAAGTCGCAATCCTTTATTCATCAAGTCTTAGGTTCTCACTGCTATATCATCTATGGCTTCATCAATCATATTGAATACGTCGCAATCCTTTATTCATCAAGTCTTAGGTTCTCACAGATATGCCATAGCATTTCTCAAAGCCGTCCTGATAAGTCGCAATCCTTTATTCATCAAGTCTTAGGTTCTCACGAAGAAATGGCATTCTGGGGCGGGGCTCAGTGTATGGGTCGCAATCCTTTATTCATCAAGTCTTAGGTTCTCACTTCAGGAACTCCTTGCGGTACCGTGTTAGACCTGCCAGTCTTTCAGGTCGCAATCCTTTATTCATCAAGTCTTAGGTTCTCACTTAAGGCAGTAATGGAAGATTTAACCAATTATTTCCAGAAAGTCGCAATCCTTTATTCATCAAGTCTTAGGTTCTCACGGTGAGATCAGTTTAAAGTCAGACCAGATCATCGATGTCGCAATCCTTTATTCATCAAGTCTTAGGTTCTCACATAGACTGTGCAAAGTCAGAAGGGTTATTGCCCCGGTCGCCTTCGGTCGCAATCCTTTATTCATCAAGTCTTAGGTTCTCACTCCTGCCAAGGAGAAGCATCAGGCAGCGGTATTAAATGAAGAGTCGCAATCCTTTATTCATCAAGTCTTAGGTTCTCACAGCACCTCCTTATTGACCAATAAAATCAACCAGTTAGAATATGTTTTTCTGTAACCGTAAATTATTAACAATTTTACCATCTCAATAAAAGAAATTTCTTCAGTTGTCAAAGAACGGATTATACACTACCTACAAGGGGTTGCATCGTTGCCTATAACCTGCCCCTGTTTTTGCCACCTTGAAAAAGTTCGTGCAACCATCTATAAAATAAAAATATTTTCGTCTTTTGTGACTTCCCCTTTTCCAAAAACCCTCGCCACGCCCTCACACTTAGCGCATAACGCATAAATCCTCACGCTGTCTTCATCCGAAATTATCTTGGACAGCTTTGCCGTCATCTTTTCAAGCAGTTTATTATCCAGTATGCATTCAAAAACACTATACTGCACCCTTGTACCGAAATCAAGGAGAGTTTTGGAGACCCTGTCCCTTTTCCTGTCATCGGGGATGTCATATGAAACAACATAGAACATATCTACCCCTCAATCCTGAACGGTGTGTACATTTCACCGCTCTTAATGAAATTTGCAAGCCTTTCCGCCTGTATCCTGAAACACTTCCTCAATGTTGTGTTCTCCTTTGTTTCAGGATGCACAAACTCACGACTCAGGAATTTCTCATACTCTGAAAAATATTTCTTCATCGCCTCCCTTTTCAGATACACGCTGCCGTCTTTCTGATTTGGGAAAAAGTTTTCATTATTCAACATCCTGTTGTTTATAAGAAAAAGCGTAAAACGGTCAACCGACGCTCTGAATTCCTCCTGAATGTCAGAAGCCAATGATGCTCTTCCGTATTCCACTTCATGGAAATATCCAAGGTACGGATCAAACCCCAGCCCGTCTAATAGGGAAGAGATTTCATTAAAGATCAATGTGTACCCGAAAGACAGTAGTGCATTAACAGGGTCGGTAGAGGGATGCTTCTTCCTTCCCTCGAAAGTGAATTCACCCAATATCATCTTGCCGAACCCGCTGAAATAAGTTCTGGCAACTATTCCCTCAATCCCCCTCAGAGAGGCTACATTATCTGACGCTGAGATATCTTTTACCAACACCTCTATTCCGGAAATTTCACCGCCAAGGCCGACATTCGGATGGTTATATGAAAATGATTTCAGGAGTGTAAGGCAATTGATAACCTTGCCGTTGACAATGGCTTTCGAAAGGTCCAGCCTGAATGCTGTATCGTCATATCTTTTGAATTGTGCAACCCGAAGTTCTATATTTTTTGTTGAAGGTGAAGTAATCTGTCCTATCAATCTGCCTGTTCTTGTGAGAATCGCAAGTTCTATCCCGTGTTCAAAAAGTTCATGCACCGCCTGCGTGGTGAATTGCACATTGCCGAATATGAGTATGGCTTCTATCTTGTTACAAGGCACATCGAGCAGGACTTCACCCTCTTTCTGAACAATCAGCCTGTCCCCAGTTTTACGGAGGATAGAGCCCTGTTCTGTCAGATAGAGGTTTGCCATATTGAATTACTAATAAAAAAATAAGTAATGTCACATTCCTGTAACCATTTTGTCATGCTGGCTTGTCCAGCATCTTTCTTTACGATTCCGAACAAGTCGGAAGGATTCCAGACAAGCTGGAATGACATACAAGGTGACCTTACTTATGAACTCCTTAGTATTTCACGTCATCATCTTTTTCATTTTTACGATTTCTTTCATTGCCATAGTAACGATTTTTTGGGCAGTTCTGTATCCCTCTTCGGCGTCTTCTTTTGTAAATTCTTTTGTCGGATCAAAGATTTCCGTGCCGCTGAAATCAGGATATCGAAAACTACTGCCTTCCTGTTCAATTCTAAAACCCTTACTCTCAACAATAGCCAAAAAATCCTGAGGAACTGCCTTCCTGAAGACATTGCAGAATTCTACGATCACTTCGTGTTTGAAGATAAAACGGCCTTTTAAAGCAAGCATAGCTTTGAGTACTTTCTCTATGGCCTGTTGGATGTGGTACAGTGCATTGCTGTATTCCTTGTTCTTGAGCAGGATTCGGGCAGAATTAAGGTCTGATTTTGCAGTTTTCTGGAAACTTTTTGAAATGGCAACTTCTTTCCTTGTATCGATCTTTTTCATTAGACAGCTATTCTCCAGGAAAAATCAGCAAATTTCTGAATTTCTTTACGGGCAATCTTATTTTTAATATCCTTCATGAGAGATAAAAAAAACCTCTCTTGATCATAAAGTAATTTATAATTTTCAGATATGCTTAAAAGCAGAGGGTTATAATATTCAAATCCGTTTTTTATTTCCTCCCCCGATCGAAGGATTATAGAAACCGTCTTCCCCCTGAGCAAGTATTTTTTTGAAATCGAAAAAATCATTTCACTTTTTTCTTTTCTCGATGAAGGCAGGTTATCAGCAACCACAAGTATATCTATATCGGATGTATCCTCCTGCCTGCCGGCAGCACATGAGCCAAAGAGCACAATTGAAATAAGATTTTTGCCAAAAAGAGATTTAATATCTTTTGTAATTCTGTCTAGCATCATAACCTCCTCTATAATCTTACCATGACATTCGAGCTGCTGCTGTATTAAATCCAAGTTTCGTTAGGCCACCTTACCAACCTCTCTGTTTCTTGAGACAATACGCAGCCATGTTCAAGGGAGGCGGATAAAAGAGCACTTTCCTCTCTTTCTTCGGTTTGTCGAAAGGCACCATGATCAGGCTCCGCTATTTCCAGTATGGAACTGTGAGACGTCGCAATCCTTTATTCATCAAGGGATATCCGTTATGCGTGACCGGGTTCCGTGTCCGTTATTTCAAAGAACTGTGCAATTTTGTAAGCATCATGCTTACTCTTTCATATGCCTCCGCCATCTCTTTAAAAGTGCCTTCATCTAAATATCCCACGTTCCATTCCCCCTTTTTAAGCCATGCGTCACGAAGAAAGTCATGCTCCTCCTTAACTAAAAAATCGTAACCCTCTATCAAACTCCCTTCAAACAAAGCCCTGATATATTTCCCCGATACCTTTGAGGTAGGCTCAAAGAGATACCCATAAATAGGTTTAATTATTTTTTGGATTCCAAAGTATGACATATAGTTTTCGGGGATACGGCTTAAAAGCCTCCCAGTCTTAATCTCAGGTTTTTCTATAATCCTCATAAAACTAAGATGACACCTGCCGAATCCTTTTGATTTAAATGCGCCCATTGTTATATCAAATTTCCTGTTCTCTATCTCTGCAATAAAACTCTCAGGCTCTTGACCCGTCAAATAGATATAAACCCGCGCTTTTACTTCAGTAAGGAACTCGATTTTCAATGGAACCTTTGCAACATCTTCAAACACATATCTTGGGGAATAGACATGGATTTGCCTGAATTGATCAATGTTATCAAGATAATCCGTATCGAATTTGCCCACTGCATACAGATTCGGCATATTAAACGCATCCCGCAACGAACCGGTAATCGACGAAAACGGAATTGTCTTTACGCAGGGCTTGAAAGTCCCTTTTTTGACTCTTTCGCCGATACAGAGAATGTCGGATGTCAGTTCATATTCTATGTATTTATTATTTCCCATAACTTTACCTTAGTCCTTCATTATCTTGTAGAATGCCAAAGTCTCATTGATTGACAATTCCTTTGTGGTGATTAAATACCTTGCGAGTTCCTTTAAATCATTCTTCATCCCCAGCATCGAAACCGTTACCAGAAACATGTTCTTTGTCCTCTCTTCTATCTCCGCAAGTTTATGCAAAGCAGAACTCACTCTTTTATCCTCTATTCCTGCGTCTTTAAGACATGCATATTTAGATAGGCTGATTGACAGTCTGGTATGAGGAACGGCGTAAATATTTATATCTTCCTTCGGGCTGTCCAGCGCTTGCCAATGTTCCATAAAGGGATATTTGACGCTTGAAGTTGTTACAGAAAATTTTATCGGGAGCGTTCTTTTGTTCTTCTCTGCAAAGCCGACCATCTGACCAAAAAAATCACCACTGCACAAAAGCTCTGCATATTCCATTACGAGAGGTTTTATGTCTTTGTCTTTTTTTGTTTTTATGCAAAAAAGACTATCAAGTATCGCCTCATGGTTGGCTGTGTCGCCATAATCTTCATACTTGAACACATTATCCTTAAATACCCTGAGAAATTTTGCATAGTCATAGAGAAACTCTTTGATAATTGAGAAGCCGAGGTCTTCATTAAACACTTTTTCAAATCCAAAAGTAGATATAAACATCGCTTTCAACATATCAATAAGCTCCGGCATGTCAAGAGTCACCTTGAAAAAAGCAACGCTTGCGTCGTCTTCATTCTCCCATTTCGCAAGATTCATAGCCTTGTCTGCTTCTCTTCGCACCTCAAGACATCCTTCGCAGAGAAACTCTTCAACAGGCTCAATTTCTGCTGAACCATAAACCTCTTGAGGATAAATTTTGGAAGCAGGAGCCATCTGGCACATGTCACATATAATAGCCCGGTGACTTGCGTCATTACCCTCAAGGGGTATTAGTTCTCCATCAAGTTGGGGATATAAATTCATCTCATAGTCACCGAAGAGTTTGTTATAATTGTTGAGGAACTCATCTCTCTTTAAAGATGTATCAACTACTGTTATCTCAAGATAATAATTCGTTTTATTTGACAAAATTTCCTTAGCTTTTTGCTCAATATCTTTTAAATCATCAGGAGTAGATATAAATAAAATTTCTTCTGACAAATGATAGATTACCGCTCCTTTTAATTTATTGCTGACATCTTTTAAAAGCTGAGGTATTACATTAAAAACTTTAGCATCTCTCAGTCTGGAAATTTTACTATTAACATTTAGTTTTAAACGCACCAATGATATTTTTTTCTCAGAAAAGACATCCATAATTTCACTGAGTTCAATAGTATCTTTAATCACTTCTGGCGCCTCAAAGTAGTCGCTTTTTTGCAGGAAGTAGGAAAACCATATAGCAGTAAGTTCATTATGTATATGCAGTGAGGCAAAAGGGCAGTTACCTGCGTCTTCTGACCTTAAGATAAATTCCTTTTCATATTTTTGATACAGGGCGTTAAGGTCTATCGCACTCTTGAGTTCACCAACAATAGATAAGTATTGGGCAAGCCCTTGTCTTTCTTTATTAAGTTCATCTTTGTTTTTTTTAATATCCTTCCAGATTCTAAACGTCTTATGTGACTCGTAACCTGACTTTTCAAGTTTTCTTGATATTATAGCTGCACATATATCAGCAAACTTTAAATAGAGTGACTCTTTTGCAGCAGGGAAAGGATTACAGTCTGTTTTATGTCTGCTATCATTCAGGTCAGAGCGAACACAATGATGTTTTAGAAATCCTCTTATTTCAGGACTAATTTCTGCTACCCCGTCTAATAAATCAGGACATGTATGATATTTACCAATCCCAGAGAGCTTTAAAATATCATGAAGTTTTGCTAACAGACTTTTATCGCCCATTTCACTTCCCCATATCCCCGACGACTCGGGATCTATCGACATGCAACAGCGCCCCTAAGATAACCGTCTGATATTCTCTTTGGTTAAAATCGCCCATCTGTTATCTCCTTATAAAAATTCTTATGTTTCAGTGGTCTATCACAACAATTGACTATGTCATTGCTCTTTGTTAATCTAATCATAGAGGAGGCACTTGATATGAAACTCTCAAAAAAGCAGGAAGAAAAACTTAAAAACCTCGATATCATCAAGGCAACACAACAAGCAAGGGAGGAAAGTAACCGCCTTCTTAATGACCAGGGGTTTGCTGTTTTATCTGTCGCTGTTTCCCATTTTATAGCTGACATTGCCCAGCATCCTGAAAAGCTTATTAAAGAATTCGCACATTGAAAATATATCTGGACACATCTGTCATAACCATTTATCTTTTCGGCAGATATTCTGAAAGAGAGGCCAAAAGGTTTCATGCTGTCTCCCGGCTTTTCGATCTTGTCAATTCTCATAAAGCACTTGCCATAATCTCGCTTTACACCTTACAGGAAATATTTGTTTTTTGTAAAAAGATATTTGAACCTGAACACGGCACTATTTCACGTCTTGCCTTTTTGCAACTGTTGAATAATGATCTTTCAATAACAGGCTTGTTAACACGTGAGGACCGTTTATTACATCGCATGAAGTTTAACCTCAATGACCTGTCAGACCAGCCGCATGCAATCAGTGCATATATCAATAGATGTGATGCTGTTATCACTTACGACTCTCACTTTTTGAAAATAAAAGACATAATTTCAATCTATACACCGGAAGAAATTGTATCAAAGTTTTGACATCCCCTTCCCGGCTAATAGTTTTGAATAAGCTGAGATATTGACTTCCTTCACTGACATCTACTCAATTGATGTTCCCGTTTTTTTTACTATCATCTATCCACTATCACCTTTCACTATCCCTATCCCGATTCCGAGTTTTTCCGACCACGTCTGCAAATAGACCCAGTCGAGGTTCTCCCTTTGAATATCGAGTATCTTCCTTGCATCGAGCCTGTCCTGCTCTCTTCCGCTTAATAATTTCAGGATTATCAGGTCTTCCGGAGATGAGATATTTACTGAAAAATCGTTTACTTTTACAGATTCCTTTCTTTGCAAAGCTCTATTTTTGAACTCATCATCAGCGAAAAGAAAATCTACCGAAATATCGGTATTGCTTTTGATGGTAGCTCTCAGAAAAGTTATTTTTCCGAAGACCATCGGTTTGTCGTAAATAAAGACGAATCTGTTGCTTTCAGTCAATCGCTGTTTGAGATCTTCAACATCGTTGATGTGTATCGAAACAAGAAAATCGATATCGACTGTCGCCCTGGGCTCTGCCCATATCCCTACTGCCAGTCCGCCCACGAGTATATACTCAACTGCCGCCTCGTCAAGAAACGAGCACACTTCTTTAAGGGATTGGATGAGAGGATTGTTATTCATCATTACTTACTTTCAGCATAGAAAGCTCTTTCCTCACTAATCCATTGATCGCATCTTCACCGAGTTCCGGATGTTTCTGTCGGATGACAGCACGTTTCAGCTCAAGCGAGAGCATAGTTACATCCGCCCAAGCCTTAATGCGTTTTTCGATTTCTGCATCTGAAATACGATACTTGAAATGCTTGACTTCCTTCACTTACACCTCTTCACTAACACCTGTCACTATTCTGTACTTCCCCAATCCAAACCCCGTCCCTTTCCCCACATGCAAAACCTCTTTATAAATCCCCCTTCATCAACTTCTCCCTTATCCTCTTTGCCTTTGCAGGCATTGCCTTATGGAAGAATTCCATCTGTGCTTGAAGCCATTGGAGTTTTAGTTTTACCGATTTTTTTCTGTAAGCTTCGATTTCTTCTTTTGTCTTGTAATACAAAAGGGGCTCGTCTAAAATTTTTTTATTACGGTCTTTACTTTTCATCTTTCCAGCCTTGTATTATTTTTTTAAGATAATAAATATCGGCCCTATCCTGAGGTCTATTTGATTTTTCTTTCATCCTTATCAATTCTTCCATCGGAACTACCGGGATCATTGTTTCATCAAACTTCATTCTCTTTCTCTTTTTGTATACTTCATCGAAATCGAAAGGCGTCTCAATAAAAATATCGAGAAGAAAGAAAGGATTCCGCGGGTCATAGAGGCTGAATACTGTCATGCTTTTATCTTCTATCCATGCCTTTCTTTTGTGGGCATCCGCAAAATCTTCAAGTTTTACCGGGACCTTTGGTTTCAATCCAAGTTTATTGGCGACATTTATAAATCTTAAGAGATTTTCTTCTTCAAGCTTCAAAATAATATCTATATCAGCGGTTGCACGTTCAATCCCAAAGAGGTTAACCGCAACTCCTCCTGCAACCATATATTTCACGGATTCTTCGTTTAAATAGAAAAATAATTTTTTAAAAATCTCCATGCAGCGGCTTCCTCTTCATTTTTTCATCATATCAAATACATTTCACATTATCGCATACTTCCCAAGTCCAAACCCCGTACCTTTACCAACATGTATAACCTCGCCTGCCTTGATTATCGGCATAAATGGTTCAATATCACCTTCAAAAGTTATATCTCCTACAAAGCCTCCCATCTTGATCCTCGTCTCCTGTCTGCCTGAATACCGCTCCCAATCGTACCACCTAAGATTCTGCTCTTTGACTTTCACCTCTTTAGCCTTTTCGATCAGCCCTTTGAAATCCCATTCTGAAGGATCGCCATCGCAATGAAAATAATAAAGGAGTGAAAGTCTCCTGAGGAGGTTTCTTATGAGAATATGGAATTCAAGGTCAAGGGTGAGATGGCTGTCGTATAAAATCCTTGTAGGGGTTACAAATGAAAGTTTCAAGCTTCGGGACAGTCCCGATTCTACCACCTCGCTTCGCTCGGTCGGTAAATCTTGGGACAGTCCCTCTAATGTCAAAAGTGAGATTGCTTCGGCTTCACCTCGCAATGACAAGTGAGGAGTCAAAGATAAAGAGGAAATTTTAAAGGACTTAAGGGTTTTAGTTTGGGAATCATAAATCTGCTTTCCATCGCAACGTACCTCTTTCAACTCGTATTTCGCCTTGCCTTGTCCGATTCCTATCTTCCCAAGCTCATCAAAGGTGTATATAAAATATGGCAGGTAATCTATCGCCCTTCCTATCAAGGTAAGACCAAAATTTATCTCATCGCCTGGTTTATAGCCTCTTCGTCTTTCAGAGGGCGGCTCAATAACAAAAGGGTGGGGTGCTGACTTATACTTCCGCATTATCTTTGTATCAGAAGGCGGAGGAGTTTCAAAGACATATGAATAAACGCATTTCTCTTTAAGCAGACAGTCAAAACATTCTTTATCTCTTATGGCACAGACAACACGTTTGAATGCATATCCGAAACCTCCCCGCAGGGTAGAGCCTTTATAGACAGGAAGTATAAGAGGTTCTTTTGCAGTTAATGTAAAATCAAACCGCTGAAATTTGATGGAATAATTTGTGGGGTTTTTCATGCCTCTCTCCCACTGAAACTGCCACATCTTACCACAAACTACTCTATTAAATCATTATGCAAGATTAAGGGAATTAATTAGGCAGGCTCTTTTATCTTCTCGCACCACTTTTGAGCTTTATAAAGAATTTCTGATTCATCGGCGGTTACGAGTTTTCCACCGCTGACAACGACCTTTCCATTGACCATCACAGTCTCGACATCAGAGGCCATTGCTGCATAAACAATGTGAGAGTAAACATCATACAGAGGTGTGAGATGAGGCTTCTTTAAATTAATGATTACAATGTCAGCCAGCTTACCCTTTTCAATACTTCCAACCTTAGCACCAAGACCTAATACCTCTGCACCCCATCTCGTTGCCATAAGAAGGACTGTTTTTGCATCAAGAACAGTGGGATTATTTGAAAGCGCTTTGTGAACCTTTGCTGTGGTAGACATTTCACTCAGAACATTTAGGTCATTGTTGCTTGCAGCTCCATCCGTACCAAAGGTTACTTTTACTCCTTCCATGAGCATTGTTACAACAGGAGCAAATCCTGAAGCAAGCTTCATGTTACTCTCCATACAATGAGACACACCGACCTTCCTTTTTGCAAGTAGTTCAATCTCTTTGTCCTCAAGCCAGATACAGTGTGCAGCAAGCACCCTTTCATCAAGAAAGCCGAGGCTATCAAGATATTCGACAGGCGTCTTCATATATCTTGTTTTAATCTCGGCTACCTCAGATCTTGTTTCAGACAGATGGATGTGAATCGGTACATCATACTTATCAGCAACATGTCTTGCCCTCTTTAAAGTCTCCGGGCCACATGTGTACAGCGCATGTGGTGCGATACAGGGAGTTATAAGATCGTCTTGTTTCCCTTTCCACTCTTTTATAAAAGACTCTGCATTAGCGAAATATTCATCCGAAGTGTTGGCAGATTTTGTTGGAAAATCAAGGACACCAACACCTAAAACAGCTCTCATGCCAATCCTTTTCGTGGCTTTTCCTGCTGCATCTTCATAGAAGTACATATCGTTATACGTTGTAACCCCTCCCTTGAGCATCTCAAGGCAAGCGAGTTCAATTGCATCAGAGATGAATTCGGGGCCAAGCCATCTGTTCTCTGCTGGCCATATATGATTTTCAAGCCAATCCTTCAAAGGCAGGTCATCAGCTATACCTCTGAAATAGACCATTGCTGCATGTGTATGGGTATTGATGAGTCCAGGAATTACTACACTTCCTTCCTCTTTCATAACAGCCTCTGGAATATATTTTTTAAAAATCTCAGCAGAGGTTCCAACTTCTATTATTTCAGGACCCCTTATAGCAACTGCACCATCTTTGATGACGGTTAACCCTTTATCCATCGGAAGGACATAATCGCCACCTATGATGTAATCGACGCTTTGCATAATCGTTATTTAAGTATTATGAGGGATTTTCGTTAAGTATTCCTCGGGACCCGATCACCAACTTCGAAGACCAATAATCAAACTATTTATAAAAGTCATTGCGAGCCCAAAGGGCGTGGCAATCTCCATTCTCTTAAGATTGCTTCGTTGCCCCGCTCCTCGCAATGACGTATTGGTCATTATTTGATTATTGTAATTTGGTTGTTGGTTAATTGGCTGCATTACGCCATTTCAATTAACTTCTCTGCTATCTGAACTGCGTTCAGGGCAGCACCCTTTCTCAGGTTGTCCGCAACTATCCACATATTGATCCCGTTCTCTATAGAGTCATCTTCTCTGATTCTCCCAACATACGTCTCATCTTTTCCAGCTGCATCAATAGGAATTGGATAGATATTTTTATCTGGTGCATCATACACGATTACTCCAGGTGCTTGTGAAAGAATCGCCCTAACTTCATTTGCAGTAAGTTTTTTCTCTGTTTCTATGTTCAAGCTTTCTGAATGACATCTGAATACAGGTACACGCACCGTTGTTGCTGTTATTCTTATTGAGTTATCACCTATAATCTTCTTTGTCTCATTTACCATCTTCATCTCTTCCTTTGTGTAGCCGTTTTCAAGGAACTTATCTATATGGGGGAGGACATTGAATGCTATCTGGTAAGGGTATACATTGCATTTCACCTCTTTGAAATTTAAAAGGTCTGCCGTCTGCTGCAACAGTTCATCTATGGCCTTCTGACCAGTCCCGGAGACTGCCTGAAAGGTTGTTACAACAACTCTCTTTATCTTTGCTGCATCATGCAGTGGTTTCATCACAACTACCATCTGTATTGTTGAGCAGTTAGGATTTGCAATGATTCCTTTATGCCATTTCAGGTCATAGGGGTTAACCTCAGGCACTACGAGAGGAACTTCAGGGTCCATCCTCCATTGGCTTGAATTATCTACGACGATACAGCCAGACTGAGCAGCTACTGGTGCCCATGTCTTTGATCTTTCTGCACCTGCTGAAAAGAGGGCAATGTCAATGCCTTCGAAGGAATTGTTGTTCAGGGTTTCAACTAAAATCTCTTTATCCCTGAACTCCATGATCTTCCCTTCAGAACGTTCTGATGCAAAGAGTCTTAACCTCTCAACAGGGAAGTCTCTTTGTTCGAGAGTTTTGACCATCTCGTTGCCAACTGCCCCTGTTGCCCCGACAACGGCAACGACATATCTTTCCTTCTTCTTAAGCATTTATAATAGATCCTCCATTCTCCTAACTCGTAAAAATATCATAATTTATCTAAAAAAATCTATCCATATGTACTTACTAATAGTAAGCATCTCCAAATCCGTGATGGCAGGATATAGTATCTGAGCGGTTTCTTTTGCTGATAGTCCTTAAGCCTATTTTAAATAATAAAGAGGCAAAAGCCTCGCAGTCCGCCTGAGGCGGACGAGAATGAGCGACGATACTATATCCTGCTTATAAACATCATTAATTTCATCACGAAAAAAGAGATGCTTCCTTATTAATAAACGTAAGTGTTTCTATATTTCTCTCTTACTGCTTATGAATGTTTTTGCGTTATTTCTGCAAAATGAGTAGGCGCATGTCCCAATTTCCCTACAGTTAAAGATTTAATGCAAAACATATTGCGTTATGAATTGCACTCAACTTTTCTTTAGATAGAGTTGTAATCAAAGACCCAATTTTTGATTTTGAAACTGTTTGTATGTGGTCACAATTAATAGCGCAATCATTATGCATACCGTCCCGTTGGGACAAAAGCACCTCACTCGGTATGTCTCTTATTGTTGTAGTTACTGGTGCAATTGTAACTTCACCTAAATATTCCAAAATAGAATTTCTTGTTAAAATAACCACAGGGCGTTTTTTGTCAGGACTTTTGAACTTGTACCATCTCACATCACCCCGCTTCATTAATCACCCCACTCCTGTTCTAATTCCCAGACGCTAAATTCCGTTTTGCTGACAGGATAACGCTCGTATCCTTTTTTATGCTTTTTTTCAAGCATATTGATATTTACTTGCCTGATAGCATCCTTTAATGCCTTGCGCGCAAAAGCAGAACGGGTTGTCTTCAGTTTTTTAACAATGTCATCGACTGCTGACACCAGGTTATCATCTAAAGTCATTTGTACCGTTCTCATTTTGTCCTCCATATAACGTGGATATTTATAGCTATAATAACCCACATTGCTTCTGAAGTCAAATGATTATGCTGTTATTAGTTTGGTAGATAACGCAGAATTGAGACAGAGGCGGGCGCCCTTTCCCGCCGATTGGCTCCAATGACTTGTTGGCCTTTCTGTCCTCAGGGCAAATAATGAGGTTCACTCCTGATACTCTCCAAGCACTCATCAAGGGTTAGGTTGGTAAAGAGTTCTATCCATTGCCCGGTGTGCCTCATATACGAGAGACTAAAGGTCTCATTTCCCACATACTCCAGCCGTGCGAATCTGCTTTCAAAAAACTCCGATATTCTATTCGGGGCAGGGCACCGATAAGTGGCGCAGAAATAGAAATAGCTTTGATACCACTTGGAATAGATATCAACAATGTAGTTGAACCGAGTATCCTTCGGCGGCGGTTTAATATGCTCTGGTTTCAGTAGGGACTGGATCAGATGATCAGCTTTTTCCTGAACGTGGGCCTTGACGCTTTCGGGCACCTTGTACTTGAGCTTTCTTCGCGGACGAGGTCCCCAGGTCTTTCTTGTCATCGGATAGAATCCTTCTGTGAACGCGTTTCCACGGTTATCATTCTAAGGTCAACGTGCTGATCACCGACGGCTGTAAGCCGTCCGGTGGATGCCTTGGTTCGACGAAGTTCTAAGCTATTCATTATTAAACTATTTAGCAAAAACGAAAATCAGATAGATGATGTAGAAATCATTTCTTTTTCGAATTTTTTGTTCAATTTTGGGGACACCATACTTAATTTCCCTTCGCGAAAATTAACATGCCTTGTATATCGTCGATGCGCCTCACTGATTGCACGCCGTAGACCATCTTCTGATTTCGGGACGGCGATCAGGTGAACGTGATTCGGCATCAAACAGTATGCCCAGACTTCGACATTGTGACGTTTACACCATTCTGCCATAAGGTTCAAATATTGTAGGTAGTCTTCATCTTGAAAAAAAGTCTTCTGCCTGCGATTACCACGCTGGGTTACATGATGCGGAATGTTGGTGGCTACAACACGTGCGATCCTTGCCATGCGGCTATATTAAGAATTATGAGATACGAAGTCAAGAATTAAGTATGGTGTCCCCAGAATTGGAACCTAATTTCTTCATGTCATTATTCTCCTTTGGTTATTGCACATTGTTCATGACAACATAAATTGGTTCACTTGGCTCTATCATTCCAGTTATGGACTTAGCACAGCTTCTCACAGAAAAAGCGAAATATAGGGCTAAAGCAATCGCAATTAATGTGATGATAGCTGCTGTATTGTTTGATATTCCGGGGGTGTCGCCTCCACAATGCGGACATTTTTGGGCTGATTTTGCTACTTCTTTTTGGCAATGGCGACAGGTTGTTAAATTAGGATTCATTTCATTTCCCCTTTCTGATAACAATTTTAATCGGAGGCAATACAATGTCGTGTAAGTAATCCTTCAGTTACGTGGGGTAAAAGCACTTTAACCGAAAGACCTACCTTTCACCATAAGAGTACCTTAACCGGCTTTCATATGTCTCAATAAATATTCAGCGAAATATTCTCTTGCATTTTT
>Ga0315282_10008602_pt1 | contig 16481 bp, 15 predicted proteins | sample YL17G07_20_MG_FD_203693 | JGI IMG/M metagenome (GOLD analysis project Ga0315282, IMG submission 203693) | Sediment microbial communities from Yellowstone Lake, YNP, Wyoming, USA - YL17G07_20 | ecosystem: Environmental > Aquatic > Freshwater > Lake > Sediment | place: USA: Wyoming | collected...
TTTTCCATGTCGCTCCTCCATCCCCTCGATCCGTCTCCTTTCGGCATGGGGGTCTATCCGAGCCACCGCACGACGGGCGATGCTACCGAACGCGCCGTGCGCCTTGCCCGTGAGATCGGGGTGCGATGGACGCGTGACGAAATCGGCTGGCATGGTCTCCAGCCGGAGAAAGGCACGTGGCGATGGGAGCGGTTCGACCGCGCCGTGAACATCACTCGCGAGCACGGGATCGAGATCCTCGGCCTGCTCTGCTACGGCACGCCGTGGGCCGTGAAGCACGCGACAGCCGACGGTAGGCCCGACGTGCTCAGCCTTCCCGACCTCGAGGCGTGGAAAGACTATGTATCCGCCGCCGTCGAACGCTTCCGCGACCGCGTCCACGTATGGGAGCTCTGGAACGAGCCGAACTCGCACACCTTCTGGCATCCCGGTCCCGACCCGAAGGAGTACGCCCGGCTCCTCATTGCCGGAAGCGAGGCCGCGAAGAAGGCCGACCCGACGTGCTGGGTGTGCGGCTGTAACACCGGCGACGTGGACCCGGCGTTCCACCGAGCCGTGTTCAACGAAGGTGGCTGGGATCACCTCGACATCATCGGCGTTCACCCGTATCGTCCGCCGCATACACCCGAGCATACCGACATGCTTGGGGACCTGCTCCAGATCGCGGAGCTTTCGGCAGCGCACGGGCGCGTGAAGCCGATCTGGCTCACGGAGATCGGCATTTCCACGTTCGGCGGGATTGACGGCGCAACCGAGTGGTGGGCATCGGCACTTCTCCTCCGCTTCTACCTCGAAGCGTGGTCGAGCCGCCTCGTCGAGAAGGTCTTCTGGTACGACTTCCGCGACGACGGCGACGACCTGAGCGAGGAACAGCAGAATTTCGGCATCGTGCGGCGCGACTGGTCCCCGAAGCTTGCGTTCCACGCGTACCGACTCATGGCGACGACGCTTGACGGATTCGTGCCGGACGGGATGCACAAGGTCGGGAACGATCTCCGGGTGCTCCGCTTCCGGCGGGGGGAGGAGGAGCGGCTTGCCGTCTGGTCGGTGGGCAAGAACATGCGTCGCCCCGTGCCGGCCCCGCGCATCGGTGACGAACCGGCTCCGCGCGCGCGGTTGCTCGGCCTCGGGGAACCGCGCCGCCCGTCGAGGGAACCGGTCGTCCTGGATGCGCCGGGTGGATGGGTGCGCGTGGACCTGAACGCCTGCCCGTTCTTTCTCGCACCGGAGCGATGAGCCTCCCGTCTCGGAACGGATGAATGGGTCGTGTCGTCGAACCCTCAACGCGGCGTTCCGTCCGCGCTGGCGCTCCGAAACATGAAGAAACTTTCATCCCCGATTCAACGGGCATTCATAGTTCGGGGCTATCTTGGAAGTCTTCGGCAGCAAATCGATCATGTTCAGGGTCACCTCTCACCCCTCGGGAAGATCGTAACGATTCGGACGGCAGGGAGAACACAGGTGCCGAGCGGGGGATGCTGCGTCGTGTGCAGGGCTCCGATACTCCTCGGATTGCTGGCCGCCATGGCTCTGGCTGCGAGGCCCGTTGGGGTGGCTGCCGAGGAGGCCGATTCGACCACCGCTTCGGCTCGGACTGCGTCCCGCCCGTGCAACCAGTGGGCGGCGCTCGCGCTCGGACTTACCCTTCCGGGAGGCGGGCAATTCTACGTCCGAGACCTGTCCGGAGGGGTCCAGGCGGTGGTCACCGACGCGATCCTGTTTGAGGCATTGCGACGGAGTGGATCGAACGCCCGTGGAACTGCGTTCTTCTTGGGGTCGGTCCATCTCGTCGAGGGACTGTTCGCGGCACAGCAGTGTCGTGCGATGAAGGAACGGCGCACGCCTCCTGCGCCACCCGTGCCGCCGTCTGTGGAGACGGCACATCAGGCGAACCCACGGGGCGCGCCGTCGGAACGCGAGGGGTGGCGCATCGAAGTGGGCATCCGGCTCTCGTTGGCCGGGTAGAGTGCTGGAAAGACCGTGCATGGCTCATAGACGCGTGATCCTGCTGCTCGCCGACGGCACGCGGCCCGACGTTCTTGGGGAACTCATCGCAGCCGGCGAGCTTCCGAACATCCTCGCGGCATTCCCTGAGCCTGCGATGAGGCGAACTGCCACAACGGTGTTCCCCTCCACGACCGGGCCGGCGTTCCTTCCGTTCACCACGGGGTGCTTCCCCGGCACAATGAACATGCCGGGCATCCGCTGGTTCGACCGCGCCGCATGGGCGCAGCGGCGGCGCCTCGGTTGGACCGGTAGGCCCGCCTTCCGCAGCTACGTCGGCATCGAGACGTACCGCATGAGCAGCGACCTCAGCACGCAGCACAAGACGCTGTTCGAGTTGGTTCCTCGATCGGTGAGCATCTTCAACCGGGTCAACCGCGGTGTGTCTCGCGGGGGTGACTTGGCGTTCCTCTCCCACGCGTGGTGGTGGTGGTTCGCACACGAGACGAACCGGTGGGACCTCGTGAACGGACGTGCCCGGCAGCACCTCGTTCGAGCGCTCGACCGCGACCCGGAGTTCGTCTTCTGCCTCATCCCGGACGTAGACAACTACTCGCACCACACCCACATGCGGTCGGAGAAGGTGCTCGCGGCGTACCACCGGCTCGACGGAATCGTCGGCGAGCTGTTCGCTCAACTCGACCGGCGCGGATGGCGAGATGAAACCTTGGTCATGATCGTGAGCGATCACGGCCACGCGACGGTGAACGCGCATCTCGGCCTGCCGGAATGGCTGCGCGACGAGCTCGGGATGAATCCGTTCTACTACCCGAGAATCTGGAAGAGAAGGTTCGACTCTGCGGCGATGGTGTCCGGCAACGGAATGGCCCACGTCCATGTGCGGCAGGGGAAAACTTGGACCCCGGAGCCGGCGCGTGACGAGTATCTCACCGCCCGCCATCCGGATTTGCTGGAGGCGCTCCTGGCGCGTCCGGAGATCGACATCGTGGCGACGAGGCGCGAGGATGGCACGATCATCGTGCGTTCGCGCCGGGGCGAAAGCGGGATCACCCAACTTGCCGACGGAAAACTCGAATATCGGGCGAACGGCGGCGACGCGTTCGGATATGTCGGCATTGGCGGCGTCTGCCATCCCGACGATATGCTCGCGCTCACCCAAGGGACGCGCTACCCCGACGCGCCGGTGCAGCTTGCGCAACTGTTCCGCTCGCCCAGGACAGGAGACATCGTCGTGAGCGCGGAGCTCGGGTACGATCTGCGGGACAAACACGAACGCCCCGAACACAAGTCCGGGCATGGCGCCATTCATGCGGATCACATGGTCGTCCCGTGGTTCTCAACCGCACCCTTACCGGGTGTATGTTTGCGGACGGTGGACACGTTCCCCTTCGTGCTGCGCTGGCTCGGTCGGGAGATACCGGAGGGGATCGACGGGCGGGACGTGTTCTCGCGCGTGACGCAACCAGTCCAGTCTGAGAGTTGATGGGGGCGGGTCCCGGATGGATCCCGCAGAGCACTGCTCGTAACACGCTCTCAGAACGTTCGAGGCCCGAAGACGCGATCCCGGCCCGGTGCACAGAGAGGGTTCGCCCGTGGCGCTCACGAAGAAGTCCAGGCTCTCACGCAAGCTCGCCGCGGCGATGAGGTTCCCCTATCTACGCGTGACCGGCCATCCCATCCTCGTGAATCTCGAAGTCACGAAGATGTGCAATGCCCGGTGCGACTTCTGCGACTATTGGAAGACGGGGTCGGAAGACAGACTCGACGACTTCGCGCCGGTCATCGAGAGGCTCAAGCCGACGGTGGTGATGATCACCGGCGGCGAGCCGCTCCTTCGGCGTGACCTCGATTCGATCGTGCGAGGCATCCGCACCGCCGCGCCGTCGGTGTATCTGGGGATGATCACCCACGGGGCGATGCTCAGCGCCCGGCGGGCAGTGCCGCTCTGGGAAGCCGATCTCGATCAGATCTCGATCAGCGTCGATTTCCTCGATGAGAGACACGATCGCGCGCGGGGCATTCCCGGTCTCACGAACAGGATCAAGGCGACCGTGCCGAGGCTCCTCGCCGCCGGGATCGACAACCTCGGCTTCAACACGGTGATCAAGCGGGACAACCTCGACGCAATCGTTGACATGGTGCATTGGGTTGCCGACAACGGAGTCAAGATCAGTTTCAGCACGTACGCCGACGTGAAGGTGGGCAACAGGGACCATAACGTCAGTGCGGACGAGATGGCCCAGCTCCGGCACGTCATCGAGGAACTCCTGAAGCTCAAGGCTCAGGGCTACCCGATCATGTCGTCGAGCTACTACCTCGGGCGGATCCCCGAGTTCTTCGACAAAGGCGGCATTCCGAACTGCATCGCCGGACAGAAGTTCGTCACCGTCACCCCGAGCGGCCACGTCAAACGGTGCAGCGAGTTTCCCGTCGAGATGCACTACACCGAGTGGACCCCGAAGAAGTTCGGGAAGACCCACTGCGACGTGTGCTGGTTCAGTTGCCGGGGCGAGACGCAGGCGCCGTATCTGAGCATCGAACGGCTGCGCCAGTCCATCACGGTGTAGTGCCCCTCCTTACCTGCACTACCCTGGCATAGCCTCTGTTTCCTTTCTTCCGGAATACCCTACTCGTTGAACCGTTCGATGGCGGCACCGAGGGATTGCAGCTTGCGCTCGATGTGGTCGTAGCCACGGTCGATGTGATAGACGCGGCTCACGGTCGTCATGCCCTTCGCGGCGAGAGCGGCGAGGACGAGCGCGCCGCCAGCGCGGATGTCCGACGCCATCACGGGCGCACCGGTCAATGACGGCACGCCGACGACGACCGCTTTGTCGCCCGCAATGGTGATGTTCGCCCCCATGCGCCTCAGTTCCGGTCCCTGCGTGAAGCGGTTGTCGAACACCTGCTCCCAGATGAGTGACGCGCCGTTGGCGACGCTCATCGCGGCCATCATCGGAGCCTGCACGTCCGTCGGAAACGCGGGATACGGCAGCGTGCGAACGTTGACCGCCCGGAGCCGGTCCGGGCCGATCGCCGTCACCCTATCCGGCTGGCGACGAACGGTCGCCCCCGCGTCTTCCAGCTTCGTCAGGACGATCTCGAAGTGGTCGGCGCGGGCGTTGACGAGGGTGATCTTCCCCTTCGTCATGGCGGCAGCGACGGCGAACGTTGCCGCGTCGATGCGGTCCGGCTGCACCCGGTGGACGGTTCCGTGGAGCCGCTCGGCACCAGTGACCTCGACGTGACTCGTGCCGAGGCCCCGGATGCTCGCGCCCATCTTGAGGAGGCATTGTCCGAAGTCCACGACCTCCGGGTCGCACGCGGCGTTCTCGATGACGGTCGTCCCGTCGGCGCGGGATGCCGCCAGCATGATGTTCTCCGTGCCCGTCGCCGCCGGATAGTCGAGCGTGACGAGTCTCCCGCGCAGATGCTCGCACGTCACTTCGACGTAGCCTTCCACCTCCTGCACTTCGCCACCGAGGGCGCGGAAGGCGTGGAGCTGGTCGGTGACGGGGCGCGAACCGATGGCGCAACCACCGGGCATTGACACGCGGCAGCGGCCCAGCCTTGCCAGGAGCGCCCCCGAGACGAGAAACGAGGCGCGCATTTGTTTGACGAGGTCGTACGGCGCGGTGTGGCCGATTCCCCCCGTCGCGTCGAAGGTGAGCGTCCGCGCCGTGCTGTCGTACCCGCAGCGCACGCCGACGGTCTCGAGGATGCGCAACATCACCTTGATGTCGCGCAGGTCCGGGATGTTCTCAAGGACGAGCTCGCCCTCGCTGGCGAGGATCGAGGCGGCCATCATCGGCAGGATCGAGTTCTTCATCCCTTCGATGGTCACCTCGCCGACGAGCGGCTTTCCCCCTTCGATGCGGAAGGCGTCCATGCGTGTGCTCCTTGGTGTGGATGGGTGCTGACGGAGAGCCAGTGATTCCTACAAAGATGGAAATATAGGCGAACGCGAAGGGAAACCCGTAGCTTAGGCAGCCGAGCGGCGCGATTGAGAGAGAACGGACTGGATACTGGACGGGAAGCTATGGGCGTAGCAACGCAGGACTTGCGGTAAGAATCGTAATCCCGGACTCTCTGAAGTCGCCGTCGTGTGTCACAAGCATCAGATTCTCGGACCTACATGTCTCGGCGATCACGAGGTCGTTGAAGTCCGCGCACTCCAACTCAAAGGTGTCTATCAACTTCCCTATGTCAACCGCTTCGAATCCATCCGTCACCAGATGACACAACTTGATGATGCGCCGTGCTGCAGCCGCGATGGACTTCGCGACGATCCCGTATTCCGGGCTGCCACGGAACTCCTTAAATTCCTTCTTCCTTGAATACCCCTGGTGTATTCGGGCATAGCGGTTCATAAACTCCGACAAGACCAGGAGATCGACGTGAATGGCGCTCTGAGCTAGGCGGATTCGCTTCAAGGCGGCGGAATACACCTCTGTCTTCCATCCGCGCGCATCGGGCCCGTGGATATAAATCCAGATGTTCGCGTCGAGCAGTACGCGATCTTCGCGCTTGAACTTGTACGTCCTGACATCTAGGATTTCAGTCAGCATCATCCTCACCAAGGACCTCACGCTTTACGTTCTCGTAGCGTTCACGGTCCCTGAAGTACGCCGTCGCCGTCTCGACGACCCGCTTCAGGAGCATCTGGTCGTCGTCCTCCAAGCCGGACACCACGAGGTGTGCCCTTATGACCTCGGCCTCAAACTCGCCATAGAGTTGGCCTATTGCGGCGTTCAGAAAGGCGGACGTGATGATGCCGACCCCATCAAACGAGAGACCCACGTTCCTGTGTTTCCGCAAAGCTTCTGCCACGCGCAAGTGGATTTTCTCGCCGTCATCCGAGGCGATGCACAGGTCGCTCCCGACAATGTCGGTCACTTTTAGAACAATGGTATTACTCATGTCGGTCTCCCCACCTCAGGAAACGCCCTCGGAAGGGGTCTCCGAGGCCAAGCGGTACGACTTCGCATCCGCCGTGTTTATTTCAATGTTCACGACCGTTCCTGGAAAAGGATACTCCATCGCGCGCACACTCACTTTGCCTTCCGAGAATTCCCAGTAGCCCCGATCCGATGCGATGTGGATTTTCCCACCGTTGAGCTCGATGAACTCACGCAGCAGCTTCAACCCGTTCCCGCCCGGCACCGATCCGGTCTTCGTAGTGTTCGTGCCAGACATGGCCCAGCAAATGGCTTGTTCTGGAGCTAATTCCTGGTTGTGCTTCCGAAGAATGTTCTCCCGCATTCCGATTCCGATATCGGCGATTGAGAAGTCAAGCCTATCCTTTTTCGGGAACAGCTGACCACACGCGAATACTCGCTTTGTGTATGAATGGACTACCGCGTTTTCGAAGATCTCATGGATGTTCTGGCGGAACTTCTTCCGAACCATGTCGGTCATGCTCGGGATACCTTTTCCTGCAAGCTGCTTCTCGACGTACCCCGCAAATATGCTGTCGTGACTGGGTGGGAAGTCCTGACCCTCGAACTCCTGATACTCGATTACTGTCCCGCGCCTGACAGCGATCGGCGGTGTGCCGATGTATGGGCACAGGAAACCATTCCTCAACAAGATGTCTCGGACCCATGTATTCGTTCCCTGGACGCGGATTGCGTTCTTTCGGCTGCGGGCTTCGTACAGGACCGCTCCAATTGAGGCACACATGTTGGCGGCGACAAATGTGACCGGACTCATATCGATACTCATGGTCTCAGAGTCAAGACCCTTGAGGTCGCTAGCGAGCTTGGCGACCGCGAGGAAGCCGCGGTAGTTGCACGTTATGTTGTTGAGGACGACATTCATGGCTGGGCCTTTGCACAGCTTGCCCCAATCGCCTGCGTAATGTCTCGCCGACAGCCGTGAGAGCACGCGTACAAGATCGCACAAGATGCTGTAGGCCACAATTCCAGAGATTAGGATCCCCCAGTGACCCCCATAGAAGAACTCATCGAGGTGATGGCGATCCTCCGGGCGCCGAACGGCTGCCCATGGGACAAGGAGCAGACGCACGAATCGCTCGTGCCCTATCTCATCGAGGAGGCGTACGAGGCCGTCGAAGCGGTCGAGAAGCAGGACTTCGACGAACTGAAGAAGGAACTCGGCGACGTGCTCCTGCAGGTGATCTTCCACGCGCAACTGGCGAAAGAGGCCGGGCGGTGGGACATCAATGACGTTGCGGCGGCGACCGTGGCGAAGCTCAAGCACCGCCACCCGCACATCTTCGGCGACGTGAAGGCCGATACATCCGAGCAGGTGCTCGCCAACTGGGAGCAGATCAAACGGCAGGAGCGGAAGGCGCAGGGGAAGGGATCAATGCTCGACGGCATCCCGAGCCATCTGCCCGCCCTGCGCAAGGCCAAGCGCGTTCAGGAGAAGGTGGCCCGGGTCGGGTTCGAGTGGGAGCGCACGGAGGAAGTCGTCGCGAAGGTGGAGGAGGAGTTCAGCGAGTTCCGCGAGGCGTACGACGGAAAGGATCGGGACAAGATCAATGACGAACTCGGCGACCTCCTCTTCGCCATCGTGAACCTCGCCCGATTCCTGGACACCGACCCGGAAGACAGCCTGCGACACACCATCGACAAGTTCACGCGGAGGTTCCAGTACATCGAGCGAGAGCTGGATCGAAAGGGGAAAGCTCCCCAGGAAGCCACGCTCGCGGAAATGGATGCGCTCTGGGAGGAAGCGAAGTCGGAGGAACTCGGTCCGTCCGGCGGATGAGCGCGCGCCCACAACGAGCAACACGGGGTTTTGGTCACATTCGTCGGAACTTTCTTGTCTCTTTGCTTGTTGCTGGGGTGCGTCGTGTGCATGACGAGAACACGAAGGGTCCGTCCACCCGCACCAAGGGGGACCATGGAACGGATTGCGCACTGAGCGGATGGAGGAAGGATGGAGTGCAGAGAGGTCTCGTCGGTGAAAAGCCCGTACATCGACGAGGAGCTCGACCAGGCGACGAAGAAGCAGGTGGATGAGCACCTTGCGATCTGTCCGAGATGTCGGGCGGCGGTCGAGGCTCTGCGGGCGGTGGTACGATCGGTGCGAGACCGGCTCGCCCGACAGCGCGCCCCCAAGCACGTTCGGGAACGGATTCTCGATGGCATTAGCCGGTCGCCGGCGTCGCGGTGAGCAGGCGTGCGTGACCGGTTTCGATCCTTTCGGCTCTGGCCACTTCCGGGCGTCGCGCTCGGCGCCATGGCACTCATTTCCGCCATCACGGCCGTTTCGGTGGCCTCCCGGTGAGGTCCTCGTCTCGGGACTGACCATGCCACGCCTTCTCTGCGCTGTGACCCTCGTCGTCATGTCGTGGGCAGAGGCGGTTGAGTCGGTACCGCTCACCGCCCTGAGAAGCCCTGTGGATTCGGTGCGTCTCGCCGTCATCGATTCAGTTGCAGCACAACGCGACCGGGCCGCGGTGCCTTACCTTCTGGCACTCCTTCAGGATCCGAACGCTGAGGTTCGGGGCAACGCCGCAGGCGCGCTCGGTATCCTCCGCGCGGAAAGAAGCGTTCCGTCCCTCGTCGCACTCCTGTCCGACAGCGCCGGGAACGCTCGCCAGGGCGCGATCTACGGCCTCGGGATGCTCCGAGCCGAAAAGCATGCGCAGGACATTCGTCCATTCCTCCGGGATTCAGTCGCCGCAGTGCGGTGGGAAGCGATTGGCGCCCTCGTGCGTATGCGCGACCGTGCGGCCGCACCGGAGATCATCCCGGCTCTTTCTGACCCGGAGCCGTTCGTGCGCAAAGAAGCGGCGTGGGCGCTTGGCGCGCTCCCGGATCGTCAGGCAACGCTGCCGCTCGGTCGGGCACTCGGTGATACGAGCGCGGAGGTACGCCTCGAAGCGGCGTGCTCTCTCGAACGAATCGGCGACCGACGCGCCGTTCCCGCACTAACGCGCCTCCTCCGAGACTCTCGCCGGACGGTGCGGTGGCAGGCGGCACGAGCCCTCGCGGAGGTGGCAAGTCCGTTTGCTCTTGACGAGCTCATCGGCGCCGTCGCCGATTCGGCGGCGGAGGTTCGGGTCGAAGTCGTGCGAGCGCTCGGGATGGTCGGACGTCAGCGGGCGCTCGAACCGCTCATGGAGCGGGTGCACGAGGACCAGGACAGCGAAGTCCGGTCACTCGCTGCGCTCGTCCTCGGCGACCTGCGCAACGCGTGGGCGGTTCCGACGCTCATCGACGCACTCCACGATCGCTCCGGGCGCGTCAGGTGGGCGGCGGCTACCTCGCTCGGCCTGATTGCCGATAGCCGGGCGCGGGAGCCGCTGGAGCGTCTTCTGAAGACGGAAACTCACGAGCCGGTGAAGCTCGCCGTCAGGCTTTCCCTCTACCGCATCGGTACGATAGGTCCGCCCGCTGAGTGAGAAGCGTGCCGAGGGTGGAGAAGCGACAGAACCAGCACTTCCAACCCCTGTTTCCGTAGATACGCGTGCTGCACGGAGTGTGACAGTGTGGGGGAAGGAGACGCGAGGCGCCGTACGAAGCAGACCTCCCGCCGCGTCGCCCCTCGTGTTCATGCGGCGGTACCCGCTGTTTGACGATCACCTCCATCCGTTTCACATTTGATAGGCAACACCTCTCGACCACGGCAGTGGCCTGCAGGGAACGTGAGGGCGGCCTCTGCGTCCTATCTAACGGCGGCGGGGCGCGCCGGTTCGTCCGAGCACTCAACTGGTGGGGGATCATGATCGAGCGGGTACGCATCTTGCAGCGGACTTCCGCGAGGAATCGAACTGCGGCGTGGATGCCGTGCACTAGTGGCTTGTCAACGCTGCAATGAGGGATCGGGCGGGCAGGAATGCCCGCCCCACCAACAGGCTGCGCGGTGGGGCAGACATTCTTGTCTGCCCGAACACCTGTCAACACAATCTTGACAGTGCACCAGGAGGACATGGATGACGAATGCGTTGCGCGGGATCGGCATGTTTCTGCTGGTTGCCGTGATGAGCATTGGTGCCATGCGCGATGCGCGGGCGGAAGGGGCTCCGGAGGGGACACCAACTGGTGACGAGGCAGAGGAGGCGGTCGCCATCGGTCTCCGTGAGAAACACGTCCAGCTCGTACCGCTCAAAGACGCCAATCTTGCAGTGATACTGTCCATCGGCACGCCGGGCATGGGACAGTTCTACGTCGGTGAGTGGCAGAAGGGCTTGGCCTTTCTCGGAGGTGTCGCCGGGTCGCTTGTTGCGGTCGGTCTGGCCGCCGACAATCTCGCGTTGTCGGTGGAGGACTACGACAAGCTCGATCGGAGCGGGAACGAGAACCACCTCGTGGACGTGGCCGAGTATATGCGCTGGCAAGACAACCCGCGCCGAGGCTTCGGAGATCTCTCCACGGGGCGAAAGGCGGTCATGATCGGTGGCTTCGGAACGGCGCTCGGTCTCTACGTGTGGAACATCATCGACGCCCGTTCGACCGCCCTCGAGCACAACCGTCGCCTCTACGCGGAGCTGACCGGGATTCGGGTGAGCCTCGGTCCCGATCCCCGTGGCAGCGTGCGAGCGCAGTTCACCATCGCGTTCTGAGCGTGCGCCCTGGAAGTCCGCTCAGAACGTGGACCGGATGCTCCGGCGAGTCCGCAAAGCGAACTCGTGGACGAACGGGCCACAGGCGAACTCGCCGCTCAGCGTGACTTTCACAGGCGCGTGATTCCGAACGGCGAACTCACCAGGCGTGAGTTCGGGAACGAGTTCGCGTTGCGAACTCGCTGGGGAATCTCTAACATATTGAGAATGAAAGCGATTCTTCGGTCGCCGCTTCGCGGCGCGGCTCAGAATGACAGTCGCCATCGTTGATTCAGCTTCCGATACGTACGCGGGCCTGTGCAAGTAGGCACTGGTGCCATGCTCGGACGGGGGCGCATCCTAGCTCCTGCAAGGGGGAACTCGCCGCCGGTCGCGCGTTCGCCATCACGGACGAGGAGGTGCTTGCCTCTCGCACTCTCATGCGGCTACCTCGGAATCTGGACCTTGGTCTTCCTCGACTCCCTGCATCTGTAGGGTGTCGGAGGTGAGCCTACAACCGGTGGGTGTCCGTGTTCGAGTCCGTTGTCGTCAGGATGGTAGCGGTGCTGGGGATACTCTTCTCCGGTGGGAAGCAACGGGTTGAACTCACCGAGCCGGTGGTCGAGTTGCGGCAGGAGACCATTGGCGTGTCGTGCGTCCTCCAGCACCCGTTCTCCGACGACCTGCTCAACATCGTCGACAGCGGCACTCCGGTCTCTCTCAGGTTCGTCTGCCGCCTGCGCCACTCCGACGGGTCCCCCGCATTTGCGCGGGATACGACGATCTCCCACCGGGTGGTGAAGGACCTAGCAACGGGAGTCTACGAGGTGACGCTTGGCTCGCGATCGCTGCTTGGGGAGCGCTTCACCGAGTATTCCCAGTTCTTCCGGCTGGAAACCGTTTCCCTCTGGGCGGTGGGCGGAGCGGACCTCGACGCGCCGTACTACGTGGAAGTGTCCGCGGAACTGGAACCGATCTACATTCATGCCACCGGACAACAGTACGATCTGATGGCGCTGTGGAACTATCAGGTTCCAAGGAAGAAGAGCGCATCGTTCACGAAACGGGCGCTCGAACGGCGGTTGGTGGCGCCATGAGCCTTCGCCTGCGCTTCATCCTCTCGGCGATGCTTCTCGTGCTCGCGGGAGTGCTCCCCATCGGCTGGTACGCGATCGGCATGATCGACCGAAGCATCGGTTACTGGCACGACGCGAAGGTCGGAGAGGCTCTCCAGCACGGCCTCGTCAACGTGGACGATGCTGAGATCCGGAAGGAAGTGAACGACGCGCTCATTCGGTACAAACAGATCGGCGCGCTCCAGCGCCCGCTCCAGCGGACGATGCTCATCATGGGCGGGGCGTTCACCGCGCTCATCCTCCTCCTGGCGAGCATCCTGGCGTGGTTGCTTGCCGTCCGGATGACGCGCCCGCTTCGCTCCGTGGCACAGGCCGCACAGAAGATCGCGCAGGGCGACCTTTCCCACACCGTGCCAGCCGCCCACGTCCGGGAAATCGGGCTGCTCGTCGATGCGTTCAACGACATGGTCATGGGGTTGCGTGAGTCAAGGGAGGCACTCGCGAGAGCGGAGCGCCGCGCCGCATGGCAGGACATGGCGCGGGCGATCGCTCACGAGATCAAGAATCCACTCACGCCGATGCGCCTGACGACCCAGCGTCTGCGGGAGCGCTTCCTCGACAATCGCTCCCGCTTCGACGAGAGCTTCATGCGCTCGACCGACATGATCCTGTCCGAGATCGACCAGCTTGAGCGACTGGCGAACGCTTTCTCGAGTTTCGCGAAGATGCCGGCACCGGTGCTCGAACCGATGGACGCGCGCGAGGTGGTCAACGTCATCGGCGAGCTGTACGGCGCTGAGCGAGAACGGGGGAGGCTGAGACTGCTCCTTCCCGAAGGTCCGGCGCGGATCCTCGGCGACGCGGCGCGATTGCAGCAGGCGCTCATGAACCTCGTCAAGAACGCCCTGGAGGCGGTCGGCGATGCGGAAGGAAAGGTGACGGTGGCACTCCGCACGACCGAGGACGAAGTAATCATCGAAGTGGACGATACCGGGCCCGGCATCCCGGAGGAGGTGCTCGCGGACCTGTTCCGTCCGTATGTGAGCACGAAGCCGGGCGGCTCCGGAATCGGTCTGGCGGTGGTAGATCGGGTCATCACCGATCATCAGGGGCGCGTGGAAGCGTTCAACAGGGAACCGCACGGTGCGACGTTCGCGGTCCATCTGCCGCGCGCCGGGCACGAGGCCACCGTAGCGAAGGGAACCGAAGGCGATGCGAGTGCTGATCATTGACGACGAGCGGAACATCCGGACCTCGCTCCGCGACATCCTCGAAGACGAGGGCTACGAGGTGGGCGAAGCCGCCGACGGGGAGACGGGTCTCCGTGCAATGGAGGCGGAGAACGCGGAGATCGTGCTCCTCGACGTGAAGCTGCCGGGGCGCGACGGCGTGGCGATCCTCGGCGAGATGAAGAGCCGGTGGCCCCGCTGCGAGGTGATCATGATCTCCGGCCACTCCGGCATCGAGACGGCGGTGGAGGCCCTCCGGACCGGGGCGTACGACTTCCTTGAGAAACCGCTCGGCCTCCCGAAGGTGCGCATCGTCATCGCTCACGCCGCGGAGAAGCTGACCCTGTGGGTGCGCGCGCAGGAGGCGGCGAAGCAGCGGTTCAAGCCGATGACCGGCAGCAGTCCGGCCATGACCACCATCCGGTCGATCATCGCACGGGTCGCGCCCACGAACTCCACGGTGCTCATCCGGGGAGAGAGTGGAACCGGCAAGGAACTCGTCGCACAACAGATACACGTGCAGAGCAATGTGGTGAACGGCCCGTACGTCCAGGTCAACTGCGCTGCGATCCCCCACGATCTCATCGAGAGCGAACTCTTCGGTCACGAGAAGGGGGCCTTCACCGGGGCGGCATCGCGGCGTCTCGGGAAGTTCGAGCAGGCGGACGGCGGCACGATCTTCCTTGACGAGATCGGCGACATGGACCTGGCGGTGCAGGCAAAGGTCCTGCGCGCTCTGCAGAACGGAGAGTTCCAGCGGGTTGGCGGCAATGAGACGCTCTTCGCGAAGGTGCGCGTCGTCGCGGCCACGAACAAGGATCTCGAGAAGGAGATGGAGGCGGGGCGCTTCCGGGAGGACCTATACTACCGACTCAATGTCGTAGCGATCCTCGTGCCTCCCTTGCGCGAGCGCTCCCACGACATCCCGGAACTGGCGCGCCACTTCCTCACCGAGTTCTCCGTCGAGAACGGACGCGAACCGATTCGCTTCACCGACGCTGCGCTCGAACGCCTCAAGCGCTTCGAGTTCCGCGGCAACGTCCGGGAACTGAGAAATCTCGTGGAACGGCTCGCCATCTTCGCGGTCGGAGCCTGTGTCGATGCCGCCGCGGTGGATGCCGCGAGCATTCCACCGCGCACCGGCCCTTCAGCACACTTCGCCCGGCCACGTCCCCTGGCACAGGCGAAGACGGAACTGGAACGGCAGTACATCGAAGCGCAGTTGAAGCTCAATGACTGGGATATCCCGGCCACCGCGCAGGTACTGGGCATCCTCCCGAACAACCTCCATCGGAAGATCACCCAGCTCGGTATTGAGCGCCCGGGCCGTCGTCATCCTTCGGGGGAAGACGGCGCGTAGGAACTGTCAGGTCGGCGTCCAACCGTTGGGTGCTCTGCGAGAGGGGATCATCAGTTCCTCTTACCCCGCTGCGTCAGCCATTCCTCGATCCGTCTGGCGTGGCGCGGGTAGTGGTCGAACGTGTTGTAGGCCACCATGAGCCAGAACGGCGATCCCTTGAACCATGGGTACCGTTCTGGGGAGAGCAGGTCCTCATCCGACAATGCCTCGATCCTATCAAGCAGCCGCTGGAATGAACCCGCAAACCCCTTGCGCACCTCATCGAGGCTCTTGTCCCGGCTCTCCCGGTAGAACTGCTCATTGACCCGATCAACGTCCGCCGAGGTGATGAGTCCAGGGGCCTCGCCGCGGGCGTCGGCGTCGAGGAACCCAAGGCAGTGGTCCTCCCAGGCGCTCATGTGCGCGAGGATATCCTTCACGGACCACTTCCCCTGCACCTCGGGAACGAGCATCTCTTCGTCGCTGAGCCGCTCGATGACACGCTCGAATCGGGCGTGCGAGTCCCGCACGAGATCGAGCAGCCGTTCCTTGGTCATGGCAAGGTCTTTGACGGGCTGCTCGAACGAAAGCTCGTAACCGTCCGGGTCTGTAAGCGAGCACGCCATCGTACCGACGGGCGTGAAAAGGGGAACCGAGACACCGGTAGCCCTGTCCGTGAGGGCTTCGTACGCGGCGAGAACGTCCCGCGTGCGGAATGTCAGGACGATGCCGCGTGACTCCCGACGGTCAGACGGGCGCGGCGCCCGTTCGAGAACGAGCTCCGTGCTCCCGACGCGGAGACGAACCCGGAAGGCTTTGCCTGTCGGCGGAGTCCGTTCCGTCACCTCGAAGCCGAGCACGTCGCGGTAGAACGCAAGCGTCCGGTCAACGTCCGACACGATGAGGACCGGCACCATGTTCGTGACTTGCATCGGTACGTGTCTCCGATCTCCCGGTTGCCGCATGTCCCGGTCACTCGCTCACTTCGCCCCTTCGTACGGCGTGCAACCGGGCTTGGTCTTGTAGTCCCTGAACGCATTCGGGATCGAGCCGCCCGCATCCTGGACGGCGCGCCCGATCATCTCCTCGCACACGTCGGGATGGTCTGCGGCCACGTTGTGCTCGAGGTTCGGATCATCTGTGTGTCGGTAGAGGAGTCTGCCCTCGCCCCAGATGTTCGCGTTGAACCACCAGTCCTTGTCGATGACCGTCACGAGCGGTCCCCATGCCACGGTGACGTACGGGCGCCCCTTCGCCTTTCCCCAGATGTTCTTCCCATCGAGCCGCTGCTTCGTCTTGACGCGCGCGAAGTCTAGCATCGTCGCACTCAAGTCCACATTGTAACATAGCTTGTC